>Ga0307380_10013263_pt1 | contig 10194 bp, 9 predicted proteins | sample UN3MG_FD_202239 | JGI IMG/M metagenome (GOLD analysis project Ga0307380, IMG submission 202239) | Soil microbial communities from Risofladan, Vaasa, Finland - UN-3 | ecosystem: Environmental > Terrestrial > Soil > Coastal area > Acid sulfate soil | place: Finland: Risofladan, Vaasa | collected...
GCGAGATCGGCCCGAGGGGGCAGTGGGGGGCAAGGGCGACGTCGTAGGCCTCGGCCAGGGCGGCGATCTTGCGGACCTCGAAGATCCCGCCGGCGTGGGAGACATCCGGTTGGAGAATCGCGGCGGATCGCTTCTCCAGCAGTTCGCGGAAGGCCCACCGCGTGAAGAGTCGCTCGCCGGCGGCGATGGGCACGGACGTGGCGTGCGCGACGGCCGCCATCGCCTCGGCGTTGCCCGGCGGGCAGGGCTCCTCGATGAACAGGGGCTGGAAGCACTCCAGCGCCTTGCACAGCCGGACGGCCATGGCCGGGCTCGGCCGGCCGTGAAAGTCCAGCGCGACGTCCACCGCCTTGCCCACCGCCTCGCGGAGCGCCCCGACGCGCTCGACGACGCGCTCGACGAAGGCGGCGCTCTCGACGAACCGCACGGCGTCGAGGGGACACGTCTTGACGGCGGTGAAGCCCTTGGTGGCGGCGGCCGAGGCCGTCGCGGCGATTTCCTCGCACGTCTGGCCGCCCACGTGGGCGTACAGGCGGACGCGGTCTCGCACGCGCCCCCCGAGCAGCTCGTGCGCGCCCGCGCCGAGCGCCTTGCCCGTCAGGTCCCACATCGCCTGCTCGATGCCGCTCAGCGCGCTGAGGAGCACCGGCCCGCCGCGATAGAACCCCCCGCGATAGATCGCCTGCCAGTGATGCTCGATGCGGCGGGGGTCCTTGCCGAGCAGGTACCGCCCCATTTCCTGGACAGCCGCCGCGACGGTGCGGCTCCAGCCTTCGAGCGTCGGCTCGCCCCAGCCGACGAGCCCGGCGTCGGTGTGCATCTTCAGGAACACCCAACGCGGCTTGACGAAAAACGTCTCGATCTTCGTGATCTTCATGGGCCGGGGGTTCCAGGGGCTCGGGCAAGCCGGCCGGCGGCTGTCTGCCTACTTGAGCTTGACTTCCTTGAGGGTGGGGATCTTCTTCTTGAGGCTTTCCTCGGATTGTTGCTTGGCGAATCTCGTCCCTCTCAGGTCGAGGTAGTCCAACGGCATGTCCTCGATTCCGCTGAGGCTCTTGAGGGACTTGCAGCCGTCCACCGCGAGCCTGTGGATTCTCAGGCCCTTCAGCGGCGCCAGGCTCGTCACGCCGCTTCCGCCCATGTAGAGCTCCCGCAGGGGCATGTCCTCCAGGCCCTCCAGGCTCTTGAGATGGGTACAGCCGTCTAGCCAGAGCTTCTGCAATTTCAGGCCCTTGAGCGGGGCCAGGCTGGTGAGGGGCGTTTCGGACAGCCGGAGTGTGACCAACGGCAGGTCCCCGATGCCCGCCAGGCTCTTCAGGGAGCGGCATCGCTCCAGGCCGAGATCCCGCAGCTTGGTGCCCTTCAGCGGCGTGAGGCTGGTGATGCGCGTTTCCCTCAGATAGAGCTCCCTCAGCGGCATGCCCTCGAGGCCCTTCAAGCTCTTGAGGACGGTGCAGGACGCCGCGCTGAGGTACTCCAGTTTCATGCCTTTCAGGGCGGAGCAACTGGTGATGGGGACCCCGTCGAGACAGAGCTTGGTCAGCGGCAAGGTCTCGATGCCCTTGAGGCTTCTCAAGGAGGTACAGTACGCCAGGTCGAGTTTCTCCAGTTGCAGCCCCTTCAGCGGCGCCAAAGTGGTGATGGCCGTTCGCTCCAGTTTGAGTTCGACCAACGGCATGCCCTGAAGGCCCGTCAAGTCGACCAGCCGGCCGCACCGGGTCAGGTTCAGATTTTTCAGCTTCATTCCCCTCAGCGGCGCGAGGCTGGTGATGCGGGTCTTGGTCAGGTTCAGATCCGCCAACGGCATGTCCAGAATGGGGCTGAGGTTCTTCAGTGACTTGCAGTTATCCAGGTTGAGCTTTTTCAGCCTCATGCCCATCAAGGGCTCCAGGCTGGTCACGGGACAACTGACCATCGTCAGATCTTCCAAGGGCATGCCCTCCAGGCCTTCCAGGCTCTTGACCCGACTTCCCCCAATACCGAGGGAGGTCAGCGGCATGCCCTTCAGCGGCTCCAGGCTTGTGACGGGGCAAGCCGAGAGGTCCAGGCGGGTCAGCTTCATGCCGTACAGGGGCGCGATGGAGACCAGGTCCTTGTTCCGTTCCACGCCGAGGCGGACGATCCGGCCGTCCTCGATCTTGTGGCCCTTGATCTTGATCTCCCGGCCGCGGTTGACCTCGGAGAGCTTCTTCGCCAGGGCGTCGAGCCTCTCCTTGATGGGAAGGTCATCTCGCTGTTTGGCCCACCGGATAATGCCGATACTGACGCCCTTCGGCGGCCCGACGGCCGTCGCGGTCCCGCCGGGCCGGCCGGCCATCGCGTCCGGGAACTGCTCGAGCTGCTTCTCGACCTTCCTCAACAGCCCCTTGGCCTGAAGAGCCGAGGCGTCCTTCTTGCCGTGGAGCTCCAGGTACCCCTCGTAGTACGCCTTCGCCCGCAGGAGCATCCTGGGCTTCGCCGCCGCGCTGGCCTTGTTCGCCAGCGACGCGTACCAGGCGCCGAGTTCCGGATACGCCGCCTCGGGGAGTTGCTTCCAGTCCCTGCCCAACAGGGGGACATACGTCCTGAGCACCTCGTCGGAACCGATGGACGGCAGGAGTCCGGCGGCCTTGTTGGGGTCGTCCCGTTCGACCAGATGCAGCATCAGGAGCTTCCTGGCCGTGGCCTGGTTCTCCGGGTCTTCCTTGAGCGCCTTCTCCAGCCGGGCAAGATCCCTTTCGACCCGTTCCCGGGCCAGCGCGAGCTTGATCCTGGCGGAGATCGCCTTCGCCTGGGGCGACCGGACCTGTTTGGCGACGAAGTAGGCACGGCGGTAGTGCTTGACGGCCTCCGCCGTCTTGCCGCCTGCCAACTCCGCGTCGGCCAGGGAAAGCAGATGCTCGGCCAGCACGCTGCCCGTGGTGGTGCGCTCGGCACGACCGCTGGAACGGTACTGCCGTTCGTAGACCTCCAGCAGCTTCCCGTCGCAGTCGGCCTTGCGGTCCGGGGCGGCGGCGGCCAGCCGTTTCATCGCCTCGACCGCGGTGGCGTAGCCGTCCTTGTGTTTCACGCCGAACTCGTAGGCCTTCTCGTACAGGAGCACCTGGAGCTTGGGCGAGTCGGAGACCCCGGCGGCACCGTCCAGCAGCTTCTTGGCGAAGGCGGCGTCGTCGGCCTTGCCGAAGGTCGCGATGACCTTCTTCGCTTCGGCGCCGAACAGCGAGTCGTACGTTTGCTGGACGTCCTCGGCGAGGGCTGGCGCAGCGGACACGAGAACCACGATACCCACAAGAACAACCGTGACGTTGCGTTTCATAGCCGTACTTCCCATCGAGGACATGATCGCGGTCCCCCCGTTCCACCCGACGGTTGGGGCCCTGCTCCGAGGAGGAGTTTACCGGCATATCCCTTTCGGAGTCAAGGGCTTTCATGGATTTCGGGGGCGGGGGGAGAGCCGGGCCGGCCCTTTCGGGAAACGCGGCGTTTTTCCGTATTGACATCCCGTGGGGCGGCCCCTAGAATACCCGGTCTTGTGTAAGGGCGTCTTTTCGTCCGCATGGAGTGTCCCGGCCTGCGGCCGGGAGTGGGCCCGCGAGGTCGCGGCCATGGGTCCAGGCTTCCGGACGAGTCCCCCGCTGCGACACCGATGGACCGGCCGGCGACCAAGACGCCTCCCGATCGGCCGGCCGTGAGACCACCCTACCCGGTGGTGTAATTGGTAACACACAAGGTTTTGGTCCTTGCATTCCAGGTTCGAGTCCTGGCCGGGTAGCGTCCTGAAAGGTTCTCGCCGGGCGACGGCGAGACGGGTAAGAGGCACCGGATCAACGGGAAGATGTCGACGACGGCGATCATCCTGGCCGCGGGCAAAGGCACGCGGATGGAGTCGGACCTGCCGAAGGTTCTGCACGAGGTTTGCGGCCGGCCGATGCTGGCGTACGTGTTCGACGCGGCTCGTGCGGCCGGGTGCGACCGCCTGCTGACCGTCATCGGGCACGGGGCGGACCGGGTCCAGGAGGCCTTCGCCGACGACGGCGACGATATCCGCTGGGTGATTCAGTCGCCCCAACGGGGCACGGGCCACGCGGTGATGGTGTGCAGGGATCACCTGGCGGGGCTTTCGGGCACGGTGCTGGTGCTGGCGGGCGACGGGCCTCTGATCCGGTCGGAAACGCTGGGCGAGCTGCTGGCCACCCACCGCCGGGAGGGTGCGGCGGCCACGCTGGCCACCAGCATCCTGCCGGACCCGAGGCGGTACGGGCGGATCCTCCGGGACCCGTCGGGCCAACTGGCGGGCATCGTGGAGTACCTCGACGCCGACGAGGACCAGCGTCGGATCCGCGAGGTGAACGTCTCGATCTACTCTTTCGACGCCGGAGCCCTGCGGGACGTGATCGACGAGCTGGACAACGACAATGCCAAGGGCGAGTACTACCTCACCGACGCCCTGGGTCTGCTTCGCCGGCGGGGCGCGAAGGTTGCCGCCGTCGCCGCCGTGCCGCCGGAAGACGTCCTGAGCATCAACACCGTGGAAGAGCTCGCGCAGGTTGCCGAGATCATGGCGGCCCGGATCAAGGGAGACCGACCCGATGCCTAACCTGAAGATCTTCAGCGGTCGAGCGAACCCGGCGCTGGCCCGGCACATCAGCGACTATCTGGGCATGCCCTTGGGGAAGGCGACCATCCAGCCCTTCCCGGACGGGGAGTTTTTCGTCCGGCTGGACGAGGACGTTCGCGGCCGCGACGTGTTCGTCATTCAGCCCACGTGCCCGCCCGTCAACGACGCGCTGATGGAGCTGCTGATCTTCATCGACTGCGCCCGGCGCGCCTCGGCCGAGCGGATCACGGCGGTCATGCCGTACTTCGGCTATGCCCGCCAGGACCGCAAGGACGAAGGCCGCGTGCCCATCACGGCGAAGCTGGCGGCGAACCTGATCGCCACGGCCGGCTGCGACCGCGTGCTGACGATCGACCTGCACGCGGCCCAGATCCAGGGCTTCTTCGACATTCCGGTGGACAACCTCTACGCCGAGCCGGTCTTGAGCCGATACTACGCCAGCCAGGGCCTCGAGGACCTGGTCCTGGTGAGCCCGGACGTGGGCAACACGAAGCGTGCGCGGGTGTACGCCCAGCAGTTGGGGGGGGAGTTGGCGGTGATCGACAAGCGGCGGGTGAGCGGTTCGGCCGTGGAGGTCGGGCATATCATCGGCGACGTAGCCGGCAAGACGGTGCTGATGATGGACGACATGATCACGACGGCGGGCACGATCGCCAGCGCCGCGGCCCTGTGCAGGGACAGCGGCGCCAAGAGGGTGTTCGTCGGCGCGACGCACGCGGTGCTTTCCGGCCTGGCCATCGAGCGCCTCCAGAAGGCGCCCATCGACCAGGTGGTGGTCACCAACACGATCCCGATGGCCCCCGAGACCGTCAAGGCCGTCGGCAAGCTCGTCATCCTCAGCGTGGCCGAGCTGATCGGCGAGGCCATTCACAGGATCCACAACGACGAATCCATAAGCAGCCTTTTCCTGAAGGACGTCGGCCCGTAGGCGTCGCCCATGCGCCCCGGCCGAGGAGAACTCCCATGGCACTGATCAAGGCATCGACCCGGACAGAGTTGGGAAGCCGAGCGGTCCGCTCCCTGCGGAGAAAGGGCCTCGTCCCGGGCATCATCTACGGACATCGCGAGGCCCCCGTGCCGGTGACGCTCAGCGAGCACGACATCGAGCTTGCCTTCCAGCACGGGGTGCGCCTGCTCGAAGTGGACGTCAACGGCCACACGGAGGACCTCCTGGTCAAGGACGTCCAATGGGACACGTTCGGGCACGTCGTGCTCCACGTGGACCTGTTCCGTGTCTCCCTGGACGAGCGGGTGGAGGTCACCGTGCCGGTCGTCCTGCGGGGCACGCCGGCCGGCGAAGCCGACGGCGGCGTCACCCGGCAGGTGGTTACCGACATCAACGTCGAGTGCCCGGTGGCGGCCATCCCCGAGGAGATCCGCGTGAGGATCAGCGACCTGAAGCTCGGCGACTCGATGCAGCTAAAGGATATCGAGCTGGGCGAGGGGCTCAGACTTCTCGACGACGGCGACATGGTCTTCTGTACGTGCGCCGTCGTGGCCGAGGAGGCCGAGGCCGAGGCCGGCGAAGAGGCCGCCCAGCCCGAGGTCATCGGCGAGAAGAAGGAAGACCAAGCAGAGGACGAAGGCTCCTCGGACGGTTGACGGGCGGCGGGCCTCGGGCGCCGAGACCGGTGGCGTGTACGACGAAGAGAACGACAGGAGACGTTTCGTGGTGGGGCTGGGCAATCCCGGCCGACAATACGCCCCGACCCGCCACAACGTGGGATTCCGGGTGCTGGAAGTCCTCTGCCGGCGCTGGAGCGCCGAGGCGCCGCGGAAGGCGTTCGGCGGGCGGCTTTGGGAGGCCCGGCCCGCCCGGCCGGAGGCCGGCACGAGGCGAGTGGTGCTGCTGGAGCCGCATACGTACATGAACCGCTCCGGCCTGGCCGTGCGGCAGGTGACGGACTTTTACAAGGCCGAGCTGCGGGACGTCCTCATCGTGCTGGACGACATGAACCTTCCGCCCGGGCGGCTCCGGGTGCGGGCCGGCGGATCGGCGGGCGGACAGAAGGGCCTGGCCGACGTGATGGAGAAGCTTGGCAGCAGCCAGGTGCCGCGGCTTCGGATCGGCATCGGCCGGCCGCCGCCCAGCATGGACGACGTGGACTTCGTCCTGACGAGGTTTCGGAAGGACGAAGAGGAGATCGTGGCCGGCGCCGTTCAGACCGCCGCCGACGCCGTGGAAGACTGGGTGTTCGGCGGACTGGCGTCCGTGATGGAGACGTACAACAGGAAACCGGACAACGACTGAGATCCCGGAGAACGGAAAGCAACATGAGCGACAACCTGAAACTCTATGAAGGCATGTTCCTGCTCGACGCGGGCAACTCGGACTTCCACGCCGCCAGCGAGCCGGCACGCGCCATGCTCGACCGCTGCGAGGCGGAAGTCCTCAGCATCAAGCCGTGGGACGAGCGGCGTCTGGCCTACGAGATCCGCGGGCGACGGCGAGGCCTGTACGTCCTGACCTACTTCCGGGCCCATCCCGACCGACTCGCCGAGCTCGAGCGCGACTGCCAGTTGGACGGGCGGATCCTGCGCCTCCTGATCCTGCGCCGCGACAACCTGACCGAAGAGCAGATCAACGAGGACACGCCCGCGACGGCCACCGCCCGGCGTGCAGCCGCCCGAAAGGCCGAGGATGATGCCCGCCTGGCGCAGCAGCCCGGCGAGGAAGGCGAGGGAGCCGCAGCCGGCAAGGAGGCCGACCGGACGCCCCCGGCGCCCGCGGGACCCGCTCCCAAGGCGGCCGAGAAATCCGCCCCCCCCGAGGAGCCCAAGGCAGCGGAGGACAAGCCCCCCGCCGAAGCCGCCCCTCCCGCCGCGGAGGCCGAACCGGACCACCCCGTATCGCCGGAGGAGCCCCCCCCGGCCGAGGAGAACCGGCAGTCCACCGAGACGCCCTGAACGTTCCCCGGAGGGCGCCTGCGCGATCAGCCCACGGAGATCCCTATAGGGAGCACCTGACATGGCGAACTTCAACAAAATCATCCTGGTCGGAAACCTGACGCGAGACCCCCAGTTGTCGTACCTGCCGAGCCAGACCCCGGTGGTGGAATTCGGACTGGCGGTCAACCGCAACTGGACGGCCCAGGACGGCCAGAAACGCGAAGAGACCTGCTTCATCGACTGCCGCGCGTATGGCCGGCAGGCCGAGACGATCAATCGGTATCTGGCCAAGGGGCGCCAGGCGCTCGTGGAAGGGCGGCTCCAGTTCGACACGTGGGAAGGCCAGGACGGCCAGCGGAGAAGCAAGCATCGGGTCTTCGTGGAACGCTGCCAGTTTCTCGGCGGCGCCCCCGTCCCCGGGCGGGCCGCGCCGGCGCCCGCTTCCAGCCAGTACCCCCAGCCCCCGGGTCCCGCCCCTGAGCCGGCGCCGCAGCAGCCCGGGGGTCCCGCGCCTCAGCCGGCGCCGCAGCAGACGAGGCCCCCGGAGACGGACGGCCCTCCGCCATCGAGCTACGATGGTGACCTCGGGGTCGAGGAAGATATCCCGTTCTGACTCGGGGCAAGGGCGGGTCCGGGCCGTTGGATCCGCCGCTCCGAAGTGTGTTTTCAGCGAGAGGAAAGACGACGTCATGGCAAGGAAAAGGGGCCCAGCGCCGAGAGGCAGAGGCAAAGCCGGCGGAGTCAAACGGAAACGGAAGTCTCGCTTCCGCGAGCAGGCCAAGTGCCGATTCTGCCGCCTGAAGATCGCCGAGGTGGACTACAAGGACATTCCCACGCTGACGAAGCTCACGACGCAGCAGGGGAAGATCTTCTCCCGAAAGCGAAGCGGCAACTGCGCCCGGCATCAGCGAAGCAGCATGCGCGCCATCAAGCGCGCCCGGATGCTGGCGCTGATGCCGTACGTCAGCTAGCAGGCCGAGCCGCCGGCGCCGCGCGCGGCGCGGGCTCGGGCCGCAAACAGATGGCGAAAGGTCAGTGCGGGATACGGAAGGCCCACGGGCCGACGACGAACCTGGATGCCGCCTGCCCGCCGCCTGCCGGAGCTCGCGGACGCCGCGAGGGCTCCAAAGCGACAGCAACGGAAGGAATCCAACATGAAGATGCTTCTGAGAAAAAACGTGTCGGGTCTCGGCAAGATCGGGGACGTGGTCGAAGTCAGGCCGGGATACGCCAGGAACTACCTGCTTCCGCAAGGGCTGGCCTTCCAGCCGTTAGCGAGCAATATCCGCCAGGTCGAACTGGAGAAGAAGCGCTACCTCGAGGAGTTGGCGCGTCAGCGGGCGGAGATCGAGGCTCGTGCGGCCCTGGTCGACGGGAAGGAAGTCACCATCGCCGCCCGCGCGAACGTGGAAGGGCACCTCTACGGCTCGGTGGGCCCGGCGCAGATCGCCTCGGCGCTGGCCGAGATCGGCCATTTCATCGAGCCCGAGGACGTCGCGCTGGACGAGCCCATCCGCCGGCTCGACCGGTACGACGTCCCGCTGCGGTTCTCCGAGGACGTCACCGCCACGATTCAACTGTGGGTCGTGCCGATTCACGGGGAGGGGGAGTCGGCCGAGGAAGCCCCGCAGGCCGGGCCCGGCGACGAGGACGCGGCGCCAGACGGCGCCTAGCCGGCCCCGCCGGAAACTCCCAAAGTATTTGACGCGGGCCGTCCTGTCGGCGTAGAATCCCGGTCCGAAGCGTCAACGGAGCCGCTCCTGCCCTGCCCTTTGCAGAGAAGAGTCACGGATGACCACGGTCAACACGTCTTCGGTGGGTGCCGCCGCCCCGCAGATGTCCGGCGCCGACGGCGCGGGCATGGGCCAGCGGGTGCCCCCGCAGTCGATCCAAGCCGAGGCCTGCGTGCTCGGCTCGATGGTCCTCCACTCGCCGGCCATCGATGCCATCATCCAGATCACCCGGGCCGACCATTTCTATCGCCCGGCCCACCAGATGATCTTCCAGCTCCTGATCGAGATGCGCGATGCCAAGAAGCCCATCGACCTGGTCAGCGTGCGGAATGAGCTGGAGCGGCGAAGGCAGTTGGACCAGGTCGGCGGGATCGAGTACCTCGTCGCGCTGGTCGAGGGCGTGCCGACGGCCGCCAACGCCGAGTACTACGCGACGATCGTGCGGGACAAGGCCCTGCTCCGCAAGCTGATCGTCGTGGGCACGGAGATCGTCCAGGAGGCCTTCGACACCCGGGAGGAAGCCCCCGACGTGATCGACAGCGCCGAGATGCGGATCTTCGAGATCGCCAGCGATCACATCGGCGAGGAGGCCTCCAACATGGAGAGCCTGCTCAAGCACACCTTCGAGACGCTGGAGGCCAACGAGGGGGAGCTCATCACGGGCCTGGCCAGCGGCTACCAGAAGCTCGACGAGCTGACCAGCGGGTTCCAGAAGGGGGACGTGATCATCGTCGCCGCCCGCCCCTCGATGGGCAAGACGAGCATCCTGCTCAACATGGCGTCGTACATCGCCGTGACGGACGGCGTTCCGGTGGCGTTCTATTCCCTGGAGATGTCCAAGGAGCAGGTGGCACAGCGTCTGCTGGCCTCGCACGCGCGGTTCGACCTGCGGAAGATGCGCCGCGGCGCGATCAACCCGGAGGACTGGACGCACCTGCAGGCCGCCGCGGGCGACCTCCAGCCGGCGCCGCTGTT
>Ga0307380_10013264_pt1 | contig 10193 bp, 6 predicted proteins | sample UN3MG_FD_202239 | JGI IMG/M metagenome (GOLD analysis project Ga0307380, IMG submission 202239) | Soil microbial communities from Risofladan, Vaasa, Finland - UN-3 | ecosystem: Environmental > Terrestrial > Soil > Coastal area > Acid sulfate soil | place: Finland: Risofladan, Vaasa | collected...
GAACGCGCCGGTGAAGTTGCCGTCATGGTCGTAGACCTTGATCGAGTCCTCCAGCCAATCGTGGACGTACAGGCGATCGAGCCCACTGGCGCCGAGCCCGGTCGCTCTGAGCGTGGCACTGGGAAGGCCGCTCGAACAGCAGTCGGGATTGGGCGGCACGTCCGGGCCGGCCTGCTGGCAGAGGAGAATCGCCTCGTCGTCGCCGTCGTGGTCGCCGTCACAATCGAGGTCGGTCTGCCCGCAGCCGAAGCGCAGGGTGTTGTCGTTCACGTAACAACCGTCAAAGAAGGCGACGTCGTCAGCATCCACATCGTCGTCCGCGTCGAAGTCGGCGTTGCAGGGACACAGAAAGGCGGCGGCCATCGACGCAGTGAGCCCGCCGGTTGCGGGATTGACCGTGTGGATTGCGCCTCCCGGTGATGCGTCCGCTACGTAGAGACGGTGCGGACCCGCCAGGGCGGCCAGCGGGCCGGCCAGGGTGACCCCGCCGGCCGAGGGCACGTCAATGGTGCGGAGGACCTGGAGGGTACGCACGTCGAGTTCGTGGAGGGCGTTGTCCACGAGGTCACTGATGAACGCGCGGCCCCGCAGGACCGCAACGTCGCCGTAGATGCCGGAGCCGGACCACAGGTAGACACTGTCGAGCACATCGCCCGTGTCGGGGTCGAGCCAATACAGTCTGGGAAACGCCCCGGCACCCAGGTAGAGCAAGCGGTCATGGAACGGGGCGAGGCCCTCGGCGCCGGTGACGAGAGCCTCGGGGCCCTGGAAGGTGCCGAGCACCGTGCCGTCCATTGGGTCCAGCTCGACGATGCTGTTGGAAGGGAAGGCCAGCTCGGTGGCGAAGACTCGAGGCAACCGGGGCGGAGCCGACAGAGGAGAAGCGGGAGCGGGGGAGCTATACCCGAATTTCGTTGATGGCGGGATAAAAAAAGGCGGCGTACTCTCGGGATGTTGAACCGTTCCGAGCCGCCCACGATGGGCAGAGGAGTACGCCGATGCACGAGAGTACCGAAGCGAGCGCGACAATTCCAGCCCCTCCCCGCGACGTGTTGACCGAGATTCTGCGAGACGGCGCGCAAAGACTGCTGGCACAAGCGGTTGACGCCGAAGTGGCCGACTGGATCGAGCGCCACCGCGAAGTGGTGGACGACCGCGGCCGCCATCAAGTGGTCCGCAACGGCCACCATCCGAGCCGCACGATCCTCACCGGCGTTGGCCCGGTCGCGGTTACCCAGCCGCGGGTGCACGACCGCCGGATCAGCGGCAGCGACGAGGACGGCCAGGCGATCGACGCAGCGGGCCGGCCGGTGGAGCGGTTCCGCAGCTCGATCCTGCCACCCTACCTGCGGAAGACCAAGGCGATCGAAGAGCTGATCCCCTGGCTGTACCTCAAGGGCGTCAGCACCGGCGGCTTCACCGAGGCCTTGCAGGCCCTGGTCGGCCCACAGGCGGGTGGGCTCAGCGCCACCACGATCACGCGGCTGGTCGGCACTTGGCAGAAGGACTACGACGCCTGGAGCCGACGGTCACTGCAAGACCAGCAGTACGTGTATGTGTGGGCCGACGGGGTGCACTTCAACATCCGGCTGGAGGAGGACCGCCACTGCATCCTGGTGCTGATGGGAGCCACGCCGAAGGGCAGGAAGGAGCTGATCGCGGTGGCCGACGGCTACCGCGAGAGCGAGCAGTCCTGGCTGCAACTGCTGCTGGACTGCAAGCAGCGAGGCTTGGTGATCGAGCCGAAGCTGGCGACGGGTGACGGTGCCCTGGGCTTCTGGAAGGCACTGCGGCAGGTGTACCCGACGACTCGGGAGCAGCGCTGCTGGGTGCACAAGACGGCCAACGTGCTGGACAAGATGCACAAGCGGGTGCAGGGCAAGGCCAAGGAGATGCTGCACGCCATCTGGATGGCGCCGACGCGGGCGGCGGGCGAGCAGGCGTTCGATGCGTTCATGGCGATGTTTGCGGCGAAGTACCCCGCAGCGGTCGATTGCCTGAAGAAGGACCGCGAGGTGCTGTTGACCTTCTACGACTTCCCGGCCGAGCACTGGATCCACCTGCGAACGACGAACCCGATCGAGAGCACGTTCGCGACGGTACGGCTGCGGCATCGCCGCACCAAGGGCAACGCCACGCGCCTGGCGTGCCTGACGATGGTGTTCAAGCTGATGGAGAGTGCGGCCCGCAAGTGGCGGGCCATCAACGGTGCGAAGCTGCTGCCGGAGGTGATCGCCGGCGTCCGCTTCGTCGATGGAGAACGACCCGGGAAGACCGCCGCCTGATCACTGGTCATCAACGACTTTTGACAATAGCTCGAGCGGGGGAGGGAAGAGGGTTGTCCGCAGCGGCGCGGGACGCGCTGAGCGTGATCGTGATCAGATAATCATCCAAGACCGGAGACTCGCCCGCAACCACATGCTCGGACCAGCACGGCTGACCGGCCACGGGATTCGGGACGAAGGGATCCAGTGGGCGGGCCTGGCGTGTGCCGGTGACCATGACGTACACGTCGTCGTAGAACGTCCACCAAGGCACCGGCACGGACAGGTAGCTGTCCGTCGTCACTCCGTCGTTGTCGTTGGTGGCGATGACCGTGCCGTAGTAGTCGTAGACAACGACCAGGGTATCCAGGGCGCTGCCCAGGGCCGCGGCGTCCAGGTCAACCGTGAGGAACTCCGCATAGCCGGCACCGACTTGGTAGACATCGACGTCGCCGCGTGTGGCTGCGTATGGGCCGTTGCCGATGGTGCCGAGCAATTGGACCTGGCCGGGACCGAACAGCCCGCTGGGGGTGGCCTGGAGGATCGAATCGTTGGGCTCGGCCGGGTCGGCCGGGGCGCCAGGCAGAGGCGTGGTGGTGATCGTCAGATCGTAATAGCCAACGCTGCCGGGTGCCCGCAGCGCGGGGTCGAAGAGCGGCAGGACGTTACCCACGCCGGTGACCTCCAGATAGTAATCTCCTCCGACGAATACCGCCGCTCGCAGATGCGCGTCCCGGCTGTCGAGTTCGGTTTTGTCGTCGAGGGCCAGTGTCCCCGCGGGCGACCGCAGCGTTAGCGCAGGGTGCAAGGTCGAGTCCAGGTGCTCCACCGCCACCGACGCTTCGATCAGGCTGGGGGCGGTCAGGTCGAGCCGGTAGACGTCGATGTCCATTCGCGCCTCGGTCCCGTCACCGATGAACTCGCCCAGCACCTGGTATCCACTCGGTGGGGGGCCGCCGGTGTCGGTGGCCGTGGCGTGTGTATCGTTGGGTTCGAGGGCGCTGGCGGGCGGTGTGGTGGGTACGAGGCTGATGGCCAGATCGTAGGCCCCCTGGGTCTGGAAGGCGCAGGCGGAGACGGCAACGTAGTAGCTCCCCGCGGTCAACAGATACGTGCGTAGCACCGGGTCGAGCTGGGGGTAGGCGTCGTCATCGGCGCTCTCCAGCCGACCACCGAGTGCGTCGTAAAGGCAGAGGTAGCCGTCCAGGAAAGAGAGCGGCGTCTCGACCGAGACGGTCAGCATCGCCGGCAAATCTGCGTTGGTTGATATCTCCAGCCGGAAGTAATCCACGTCGCGCTCGGGGGAATCCCCGTTGCCGATGCAGGCACCGGCCAGGCTGTACGTGCCCTGGTCCACCAGGCCCGTTTCAACGGCATCGGCGAGCGTGTCGTTGGGCTCGGGATCGGTGCGGCTCTGGGCCGAAGCCGTGGCGCTGGTTCCTGCGAGCAGGGCAACGACCACGATCGCAACAGTTGGGAAACGCATGACAAGACTCCTGATTGCACCGCGCCGCAGCTCGTCGGCGCAGCAATGGCCGTTGGCAGCCATACGGCAGATCTTCGTTCCCTGGTAACGTCGTACGCAGACCTGCCGATACACAGGATGGGAATGACGGGCGCATCCACGCCCCCCATAATGCTACTGCAACACTTAGACGGTGTCAATGGGCGGCACACCCACGTCCGACCGCTGACCCTGTGGATCTAACGAGAGGTGTGGTGGTCCGTCGCATGCCGGACAGTACAGCACGACTTGATCGGCTTTCCGTCGCCGGATGGGGCGGCTCCGGCGATCGGTCAGCAGGCGCCGTAATGGCGTCGTGGGCGCGATGGGGCGGCGTCGGAGTATGGGGCGGACACGATTCTCCCGATCCGTGTGAAAGACCGGGCGAACTCCCGACTCCGTCGGGACGGGTCCCTTTCGTGGGTCGCGATGGCGACAATTAGCCATTCTGAGTCTCGAGAGTTGCGAACGGCAAGCGAGACAGGTCGGCGATTCGAATCGCGGAGTTGTGGGGTGGCGGCGGGCGGCTAGATGATCTCGTGGACGCCCCAGGCGTGGGCGCCGAGGCTGGAGCCGGTGAGGATGTCGGGTTGGTAGTCTGTGTTTCGGGCGTACTCTTCGGCGGCGCCGCGGATCGCATCTCGCGTGTCATCGGTGTCTCGATGGAGGACGACGACGGTTCCGCCGGCCCCTCGGGCGGAAATACGAGCGCCGTAGACGCCGAGGTCCGGATGGATGCGGCGCAGCAGGGTGACCAGTCGGTCGGTCTCGATGCTGCCCAGGCCGCAACGCTGGCCGTAGCTCCAGTGCGAGGCGTACATCAACTCGCCGGCCTCGAGGATAGTCTGGGGGTCCTGGGTTCGTCCGGCGCGGGCCAGTCGCTCGGCGAACTGATGGGCCCGGGCGTTTTCATAGATGTGATGTTCGGCGCGCGAGCGGACCTTGTAGATCTTGTCGGGGTCGATGCGGGTGAGGTGGTCACCGGTCTGGCCGAATCGGTCGATGAAGTCGCGTCCCTTGATCTTCGTGGGCAGTCGATCGCGCAAGCCCTCGACGTAGTCCTGGATGGTGAGTTTGGACAGCGCTCCGTCCCAGGCGGGCGCCCGAGCGGGTTCGAGGGCCAGGACGCGTGCGATGAGGTTGCGTCCCATGAGTGCGGCGACGCGGGCATCGATGTACTTCTGGTGGGCGGAGGGGCTTCGTGCTCCGCAGTCGATGGCAGTGAGGGTGGCGCCCTGGGGCAGGGGCAGCGAGCCGATCACCTGTCGGGTTTGACAGTTGAGTTGCAGCACGCGTTCGGGTTGGGCGAAGGTGACGGCGACGGCGTCGGCGACGTCCTGGGCCCGGTTCCACAAGAGATTCTGTCCGTGACAGGCCAGCTCGGCACAAGTCATGGCGTCGAGATTGAGGTCCAACCACTGGTTGATGGCCAGGATGGTGGCGACGGAGTTGGCCGCGGCAGCGCCGGCACCGACGACGCCGGAGAGGGCCGATCCCATTCCGACGGTCAGGCCGCCGCCCAGATGTGGGATGGTCTGGCGCTGGAGCAGGGCGTACAGCGCGGCGGCGATATCACCGGCACCGTCGCAGGGTCTGTCGGCGAGCTGTTGGGTGACGGTGCCGGGGTCGGCCAGGGTGCCGGCCGGCTGGTAGAATTGGGCCAGAGGCCAGGAACACTGGGTAGCGGCGCCGTTGCCCTCGTGGGTCAGGGCGCAGATGACGACCTGCTGGTCGTCGCGCGGGGCGACGGCGACCAGGACCCCTCGTGCCAAGGGGTAGGACAAGACGAGTGAGCCGGTGTACTCGGCGAAGCCGCCCATGACGTCGATGCGTCCGGGGGCCCGGGCGACCCACTTCCGGGCGGCGGGTGCCCATTGCTCACCCAAGGCGGACCCGAGGCGGCCGACGAACTGGTCCAGTTCAGCAGTCAGAGCGGGACCGGTGGTGGAATCTACGCTCATGGGCCTTTCTATCATGCTGTCTGCGCCGCAGCCGAAACCAAGTCGCTGTCCCCAGGGTTTCCCAGTGCTAACACACCTTTTGGAGCACCTCTTCTTCGACGAAGATCGGTGTCTGGCTGGTCACTCCCAGGGCGATGGCATCGGACGGCCGGGAATCGATTTCCAACAACTCACCGTTGCGCCGGACGATCAGCTTGGCGTAGAACGTGTGATCGCGCAGGTCACTGATGACGATCCGCTCCAGATCGGCGTTCAACTGCTCGATGATGCTGGCCATGAGGTCGTGCGTCAAGGGGCGTTGCATTTGAATCCCCTTGACGCGTCGCTCGATGGCCAAGGCCTCGGAGATTCCGATGAGGATGGGGAAGAAGCGGTCTCCGTTGCGCTCGCGGAGGACGATCATCTGGGACTCGCCGGTCTCCATGATCACGATTCGAGCTAAGTCCATTTGCACGAGCACAGCGATGATCCCGGCGTTAGAAGCCACTGATCGCACCCTAGCCTAGGCCCGGGGGGGTGTCAAGGCGAGCTTAGAGCCGGCGGCCGGGGCGTTGCCGGGCGGCGTGTCGGATCGTGTCGGGGGGCGGTTCAGGGCAAGTCGGCGAGCCGCTTCTGGAACTGCCGGCATTCGTCGTCGGGCATGGCGACACCATCCGACTCGGTCGGATAGTCGCGCTCGACGATGTCGTGGGCGTATTGGGCGAAGGCCCGGGTCAGGGTCTCGTGCAGATTGGCGTAGCTTTTTACGGCACGGGGGCGGTGGCCGGCGGAATAGCCCAGAACGTCGTGCAGGACCAGGACCTGGCCGTCGCAGTGGGGGCCGCAGACGCAACCGATGACCGGCAGCCGCGTGCGCTGGGTGACGGTGCGGGCGACCTCGTTGGTCACGGCCTCGAGCAGGAGGGCGACGGCGCCGGCCTGCTCCATGATCCTGGCGTCCTCAACGATGCGCAGGGCGTCCTGGGCGGTCTTGCCCTGACAGCAGTAGTGTCCCAAGTGGCGTACGGACTGGGGTTTAAGCCCCAGATGGGCCATGACCGGGATGGCGGCCCGACTCATGGCCGCCACCGTGTCGGCGTGCCGCCGATCCACCTCGAGTTTGACACAGTCGCAGCCGGCGACGGCCATGAACTTGCCGGCGTTTCGGATGGCCTCCTGGTCGCTGACCTGGTAGCTGAGGAAGGGCATGTCCCCGATGAGGAAGGCGTCGGGCGCGCCGCGTCGGACGGCCTCGGTGACGGTGACCAGATGGTCGACCGTGACGGGGAGGGTGGAATCGTGCCCCAGGATGACCTCGCCGTAGGTATCCCCGACGAGAATGACGTCGATACCCGCCTCGGCGAGGAGGCGAGCGGTGGAGAAGTCGTAGCAGGTCAAGACGGGGAACGGGCGATGGTCGCGCTTGCGGGCGCGAAGGTCCCTGATGGTCGTCTTGCCCGTACCCGCCACGGGCCCGAGGATACCGCGGAGGTGGCCCCATTGCAACGAGGGGGAAGCGAGCCGGCGGAGCGGCGTGTTGGGGGGCTCCGCGTGCCGACGTTTGTGATGAGCGTGCGGATTGCCGGGGAGGGTGTAGGGCGGGCTGGGTTTGACCGGGGGGGTGTGGGCGGTTAGATTCGGGTCGGCCAAGGCCAGGATCGATCCGTTCGCGCGGTTGGAGTCGAGCGGGTGCGAGGTTGCCCGCCGTGGTCGGCGACCGGCGGTGAGGGCACGGGGGTCCCGGTGTGTCCCGCAGTCGAGTCCGTACATTTCGCCGCGGTCGGCGCCGGTGAGCCCGAGGGAGGCGCGCGCCATGAAAGTCAAACTTCAGTCCGACGATGATCCCATGGACCGCATCATCGAGCACGTGGACACGATGATGAAGGAGATGATGGGCCAGAACTACTTCCGTAGTTCGAGTCCGGACTGCTGGCGGCCGGCCCTGAACGTGTACGACCTGCCGGACCGATTCGTGGTGTGCGTGGAACTGGCCGGCGTGGATCGGGAGAAGATCGACGTGTCGGCCGAGCATGACAGCCTGTACATCCGCGGATGGCGGTCCAAGCCGTTGATCCCCGATTCGCCGGAGGAGGTCTCGGTGCACGTGATGGAGATCGACTCGGGCCGGTTTCACCGCAAGGTTTCGATCCCGGAGGACGTGGACCAGAGCGCGATCGAGGCTCACTACCGCAACGGTTACCTCTGGATCGAGCTGCCCCGTCGCCCGGCTGAAGACGCGGGCGAAGACGAGTGATCGATCGCCAGACGCGCATGGTTTACCGCGAGAACTGAACACGGGCCACGCCAGCCATGACCGACGAACAACACGACAAAGAGAAGGATGCCGACGACGCCAAGAGGCCGGTGGTGCTTGACGAGGGCGCCGCGGCGGAGGGGGACGGCTCGGTGCCCCTGGCGGCTCCGGCCGAGGACGAGCGGGACCGGAAATCGCCCGAGCACATGGAGGTGCCGGAGATTCTCCCGGTGCTGCCCATCCGCGACACGGTGGCCTTCCCCGGGACGGTGATGCCGCTGACCGTGAGTCGGGAGAAGTCCAAGCGCGTGCTGGACCTGGCGCTTGCGGGTTCGCGGGTGGTCGCGGTGGTGGCTCAGCGGACGGCGGAGACCGAAGACCCGCAGCTGGGCGATCTCTACCGCGTGGGGACGGCGTGCGCGGTTCTGAAGCTGTTCAAGCTGGACGACGGGACGCAGACGGTCATCGTTCACGGCATCGCGCGTGTGGGTCTGGAGTCGATGACGGACCAGACGTCGTATCTGGAGGCGAAGGTTCACCCGCGCTACGACACGGGCGAGTCGGGGACGGAGATCGAAGCCCTGGTGCACAGCGTTCGACACGCGGCGCAGCAGGTGATCGAGATGTCGGACAACGTCCCGGACGAGGCCCGGGTGGTGTTGGACAGCATCCGCACGCCCGGTGGACTGGCCGACTTCGTGGCGGCGAATCTGTCGCTGGGTCTGGTGCACAAGCAGGAGCTGCTGGAGACGTTCGACGTCAAGGAACGGCTGCGCAAGGTTCACTACACGATAGCGGGCCAGGTGGAGGTGCTGGAGCTTTCCCGGAAGATCCAGTCGGAAGTGCGCGGCCGGATGGAGAAGTCGCAGCGAGAGTACTTCCTTCGCGAGCAGCTCAAGGCGATCCAGAGCGAGCTGGGGCAAGCGGACGCCCGGTCGGCCACGGTGTCCAAGCTGGAGGAGAAGATCGTCTCGGCCAAGATGCCGGAAGAGGTGGAGGCGGAGGCGCGGCGCGAGCTGGAGCGGCTGGGGGTCATCCCTCAGGCGTCGCCGGAGTACTCGGTGGCCCAGGACTACGTGGAATGGCTGTGCACGCTACCCTGGTCGGTCGGCACGGAGGATCGGGCGGACATCAGAAAAGCGGGCAAGATACTGGACGAGGATCATTACGGTCTGGGGAAGGTGAAGCGTCGCATACTGGAGTTTCTGGCGGTGCGTCAGTTGCAGCCGGAGACCCACGGTCCGATCCTGTGCTTCGCGGGCCCGCCGGGCGTGGGCAAGACGTCGCTGGGGCGCAGCATTGCCCGGGCGCTGGGGCGGAAGTTCATCCGCATGTCGCTCGGGGGGGCCCACGACGAGGCGGACATCCGGGGTCACCGGCGCACGTACATCGGGGCGCTTCCCGGGCGGATCATGCGGGAGATCGCCAAGGCCGGATCGAACAACCCGCTGTTCATGCTGGACGAGGTGGACAAGCTGGGGCAGGACTTCCGGGGGGACCCGGCGTCGGCGCTGCTGGAGGTTCTGGACCCGGCTCAGAACTCGACGTTCACGGACCACTATCTGGACGTGCCCTTCGACCTGAGCAAGGTGTTGTTCATCACGACGGCGAACTACATGGATCCGATCCCGGTGGCGCTGCTGGATCGGATGGAGGTCATGGAACTTCCGGGCTACACGCTGCAGGAGAAGATACAGATCGCCAAGCGCTATCTGGTGCCGCGGCAGCTCGACGAGAACGGTCTGAAAGCCAAGCAGGTGAGGTTCGACGAGGCGGCGCTGAGGAAGATCGTCAGCGGCTACACGCGTGAGGCGGGCGTTCGCAACCTGGAGCGCACGATCGGGGCGGTCTGCCGGGCCCGGGCGGTGGCGATCGTTCGGAAGGAGCGTCGGTCGGGTCGGGTCACGGCGCGGAGTCTGGCCAGGGATCTGGGGGCGGTGAAGTACGAGTCGGAGGTGGCGGCCCGTATCTCCATACCCGGCGTGGTCACGGGGCTGGCCTTCACGCCGACCGGCGGCGAGATCCTGTTCATCGAAGCGACGCGCATGCCGGGCAACGGGAACCTGAACCTGACCGGTCAACTCGGCTCGGTGATGCGGGAGAGTTCGCAGGCGGCGTTTTCGATCGTCCGCAGCCGGGCCGCGGATCTGGACATCGACCCGGGCCAGATTCTGCAGAACGACTACCACATCCACGTGCCGGCCGGTGCGATACCGAAGGACGGTCCGTCG
>Ga0307380_10013266_pt1 | contig 10192 bp, 5 predicted proteins | sample UN3MG_FD_202239 | JGI IMG/M metagenome (GOLD analysis project Ga0307380, IMG submission 202239) | Soil microbial communities from Risofladan, Vaasa, Finland - UN-3 | ecosystem: Environmental > Terrestrial > Soil > Coastal area > Acid sulfate soil | place: Finland: Risofladan, Vaasa | collected...
CAGCAATATCCGCTATAGAGAAACCATCAATAGTAACATTTAAGCTTTCTGGACGAAGTCTTTTACCCTCGCAAGAGGGACAGGGTCCAATATTCATAAACTTTTGTATCTCTGAGCGAATATATTCTGATTTAGTTTCTCGATATCTTCTTTTTAAATTATTAATTACTCCCTCAAAAGAATTTTCATGAGTCCAATAGGTAGATTGTTCATCGTTCTGATATTTAAAGGGTATCTTTATTCCTCCCGAGCCGTATAATATAATCTCCTGAAATTCAGATTTTAATTTAACGAAAGGTGTATTAAGACTGAAATCATAAAAATCGGCTAAACCCTTTAAAATGTGATATAAATATTTTCCTTTAACCTCTCCCCAGGGAACTAAGGCACCCTGAAGTATAGATTTGTGCTTATCCGGTACAATTAATTCAGGATCAAATTCCATTTTAAAACCTAAACCACCACAAGCAGGACAAGCTCCATAAGGATTATTAAACGAAAAGATTCGGGGAGCAATTTCTGGTAAATTAATTCCACAGCTGGGACAAGAAAAATGCTCGCTAAACATCTTTTCTTTACCACCTTCTATATCAATTACTACTATTCCTTCACTTAAACTTAAAGCGGTTTCGATAGAACCAGCCAAACGAGTCTTTATTTCAGGATTTACTACCAACCTGTCTACTACAACTTCTATATTATGATTTTTATACCTATCGATTTTTATATCCTCTTCTACTTCGAAAGTATTTCCATCAACTCTTACCCGAACAAATCCTTTTTTTTGAATATCTTCTAATATTTGTTTGTGCTCACCTTTTTTAAAGCGAATTATTGGGGCTAAAACTTGTATTTTTGTATCCAGGGATAAATTTAAAATTTGATCAACCATCTGCTCGACCGTCTGCTTGCTAACCCGTCTACCGCACTGCGGGCAATGAGGTATTCCAATCCGGGCAAAAAGTAACCGTAAATAATCATAAATTTCCGTTACGGTACCTACTGTGGACCTGGGATTCTTGCTTGCTTTTCTCTGATCAATTGAAATCGCCGGTGATAATCCTTCAATGTAATCCAGGTCAGGTTTTTTCATCCTTTCCATAAATTGACGGGCATAAGAAGACAAAGATTCAATATATCTTCTCTGACCTTCTGCATAAATCGTATCAAAAGCTAAAGAAGATTTGCCAGAACCGCTCAATCCAGTGATTACAATTAATTTGTTTCTAGGTATTTCCAAATTAATATTCTTTAGATTATGTTCTCGTGCCCCTTTAATTATTATCTTAGTTTGAACCACTTATTATTCTCTCCTTTATGGGTTACCTGGTTAGTTGGTTACTTAGTTTACTGGTTAATCGAGAAATTAAGCAATTCTTCTTTTAACTAATTAACCAGGTAACTATCTAACCAAATAAGTATATACTGTTTTGCTATTTTATTTCCCCGAATAAAGTTTTTTCTTTTTTCAACCTTCTTATCTCGTCTCTCAATAAGGCTGCTCTTTCAAAATCTAAATTTTTTGCTGCTTGCTTCATCTCTTTCTCCAAAGATTTTATCAATACCCATAAATTGCTCTGGCTTAAGTATTTTTCATGTTCTTCATTAACAGTAGAAAAATCTTCGAAATTATTTATATTACTAATAATAGCAAATTCTTCTACCGACTTAGTTATGGTTTTGGGAATTATTTCGTATTTACGATTATATTCTAATTGTATTTTCCTTCTTCGATTGGTTTCTTCCACTGCCCTTCTTATCGACCCAGTAATATTTTCGCAATATAAAATAACTGTGCCGTTTATGTTTCTTGCTGCTCTCCCCATAGTCTGAATTAAAGAGGTTTCTGACCTTAAAAAACCTTCTTTATCTGCATCCAAAATAGCTACTAAAGATACTTCTGGGAGGTCTAATCCTTCTCTTAAAAGGTTAACCCCTACTAACACATTAAATTTACCTAATCTTAAATCTTTTAAAATGTTAATCCTTTCCAAGGTCTTAATCTCTGAGTGAAGATATTTTGCTTTTATATTAATTTCATCCAAATACTCAGCTACATCTTCAGCCATCCTCTTAGTTAAAGTAGTCACCAATACTCTCTCTTTTTTTTCCGTCCTTTTTTTTATTTCTGCTATCAAGCTATCAATCTGATTTTTAGCCGGTTTTAAAATTATCTCCGGGTCAACTAATCCGGTGGGTCTGATAATCTGTTCAACTGTTTGCTTGCTTCTTTCTAATTCATATTTGGCTGGGGTTGCTGAAACGAAGATAACTTTATCCATATAATTTTCTATTTCTTTAAAATACAGTGGTCTATTATCATAGGCAGAAGGTAGACGAAAACCATATCCTACCAAACTATTCTTACGAGACTTATCGCCCGCAAACATACCTCTTAATTGAGGAATAGTAACGTGGGATTCGTCAATAAACATCATAAAATCAGAAGGAAAATAATCTAACAGAGTTGCCGGTGGTTCTCCTGGTTTTCTTCCGCTAATATGACGAGAATAATTTTCAATCCCGCTACAATATCCCACTTCTTTCAACATTTCTAAATCGTATTTAGTTCTTTGCTCTAATCTTTGAGCCTCTAAAAGCTTTCCCTCTTTTTTAAAATATTTTAATCTTTCGCTTAATTCTTCTTCAATAGATAAAATCGCTTTTTCTAATTTATCTTTAGTAGTAACAAAATGTTTTGCAGGATAAACTACCAATTTATCTCTTCGCTTCATAACTTTTCCGGTTAGAGGGTCTATCTCGGAAATTGCTTCTATTTCATCACCCCATAACTCTATACGAAAAGGATATTCTAAGTAGGAAGGAAATATTTCAATTACATCTCCTCTAACTCTAAAACATCCACGGTGAAAATCAATATCATTTCTCTCATAGTGTATATTTATAAGCCTATCTAAAATTTTATCTCTTTTGAAAATTTCGTTCTTACTAATTTTTAATACTAATTCTTGATAATCTTTGGGTGAACCTAATCCATATATACAAGATACGCTGGCAACAATAATCACATCTCTTCTTTCCAAGAGGGAACTGGTAGCAGAGAGTCTTAAACGATCAATTTCTTCGTTTATGGAGGAATCCTTCTCTATATAAGTATCTGTTCTCGGAATATAAGCTTCAGGTTGATAATAATCATAATAGCTTACAAAATATTCAACAGCATTATCAGGAAAAAATCTTCTAAACTCACTGCACAATTGAGCAGCTAAGGTTTTATTGTGTGAAATAACCAGAGTGGGTAATTGAACTTCTTGAACTACATTTGCCATAGTAAAAGTCTTACCTGAACCAGTTACACCCAATAAAGTTTGATGTTTGTAACCATTACGTATTCCCTCTACCAATTTATTTATAGCATGGGGCTGGTCGCCTTTAGGGGGATAATCAGATACCAAATTAAATTTTTGAACCATTTGAAGCACCTTTTAAAAAACTACAACTTATATCGTATTGCGTATTGAGTATCGCGTATCGCGTAAAGAGGAATAGTTATTTGGTTAATCAACTCAATCTACAAACAAATCTACGATTTTTGAATTATTAACATCTACCAAACCTTTATTGGTTATTTTAAGATGAGGAGCCACTTCTAAAGACAGGAAAGCGATACTCATAAAAGGATTACTTACTTTAACCCCTAAATTTTTCGCAGTTTGATAAATTGAATCTAAATTTTCTTTCACCTCTAATAAAGGTCTATCTGACATCAAACCTGCAATGGGTAAAGGCAGTGAATCTACTATTTCTTCATCTACTGATATTGCTAACCCACCTCCCATCTTTGCAATAGATGCCCCGACATTTAACATATCTTTATCGTTAGTACCCACAATTATAATATTATGGGAATCATGGGCAACAGATGACCCTAATGCACCTTTTTTCAGGCCAATCCCCTTAACTAAACCAATACTCACTTTTTCTGAAGCATGATGTCTCTCTACTACAGCAATTTTTAAGATATCACGCTTGGTATCAGAAACCACAAAGCCTTCTTCGATTTTAGGAACTTCTATATTTTCTTCAGTAATAATTTGACCTGGAGTAATTCTTATAACTCTACATTTATTACCTTTTACTGGAATCTTAAAATCTTCGGGGTAAAGCCACTTGATATTAATTGATCCTCTAATGGGTACTTCCAATGGTTTGGGAATTAGTTCTAACAACTCTCCGTTTTCAGCAACCAATTTTCCAGTATTAAAAACTTTAAGTATATTAAAATCCTTAAAATTATCAAAAACAACCAAATTAGCCACATAACCAGGAGCAATTGCACCTAAATTTCCTAGTCTAAAATATTCAGCAGTATTCAAAGTAGCCATCCTTATAGCGGTAACAGGATCTATGCCCTTCTTCATAGCGGTTTTTACAATATAATTAATATGACCCTCTTCAATTAAATCTTTGGGGTGACGGTCATCACAACAAAAGAAACATCTCCGGGAATTATCAGGATTTATAAGTGGTAAAAGGTCGATCAAGTTTCGAGTAACTGAGCCTTCTCTCAACATAATATACATACCTAACCTCAATTTTTCTTTAGCCTCTTCTACTGTAGTACATTCATGGTCAGATCTAATTTGAGCAGAAACATAGGCACAAAGATCCTTACCGGATAAATTAGGAGCATGTCCGTCAATGCATTTTTTTGAAGATACTACTATTTTATCCAAAACCTCAGGAATTTGGTTTAAAACTCCCGGAAAATTCATCATTTCTCCCAACCCTAGAACCCATTTTTCGTCTAAAAGGGGAAATAAATCATTTACGCTAAGGTTTGCTCCGGAAGTTCCTAAAGATGAAGCAGGAACACAAGAAGGAAGCATCATGAAAATATTTAAAGGGTTATGTTTACTGGATTCCAACATATATCTGATACCTTCTAAACCCAATACATTGGCAATTTCGTGAGGATCAATAATCACCGAAGTTGTCCCCATTGGCACTACAGTCCTGGCAAATTCTGAAATTTTTACCATTGAACTTTCTAAGTGAATATGGCCATCAATAAATCCGGGAGACATATAACAATTAGAAATATCTATTTCCTTATCAGCGTCATATCCTTCCCCTAATCCTACAATCATATCCTTATAAATTGCAACATCGGAAGTATATATTTCTCCGGAAAAAACATTTATTATCTTCCCATTTTTTAATAGTAGATCTGCTTTTTCCTCTCCTCGAGCAACTTTAATAACTTCAGCAAGATTCATATTAATCACCTCTTCTTCGTATTGCGTATCGCGGTCATATTTATTTGGATAAACTTCTTTATATATTTATTAAAACGAACTTTATAAATCAAACGAATTATTTTTATAATTTTTTTAGGGGGTACAGTGGATCAAGTCCCTTGATATTTCTTGGGCGTACGCAATACGCCCCTACCTTTTTTCTCTCTTTTATTTTCTTCACGATATACAATATACTAAATACTCGATACTATTCTATATTCTGGCGCTTGAATTCTATACTATTTACGAGATACGTATTATACTTCCATCTTCTTAACCAGGTAACTAACTAACCAACTAACTAATTTTACCCGCTATTCGCTAAAGACATAAGTTCCTGCCAGATTATTTCAACTTTTTCCTTCATTTCATCTAATGAACTACTATTATCTATCACATAGTCAGCCATTTTAACTTTTTCTTTCATGGGCATTTGCGATTTTATCCTCTGTAGGGCCTCTCTTTTAGATAAATTATTTCTCTTGGTCAATCTGTTTACTTGCTCATCTTCATTTATATATACGACTATTATCTTATCCATTAATCTATCTATCTTTGCTTCATAGATTAAGGCAGCATCAATAATTAATATTTTCCCCTGGTTATGAGTTGCATTTTTTACTAAATCAATTTCTTTTTTTATCATTTTTATTATTTCGGGATGGGTAATTTCATTTAACTTCTCTAAGAGAGTCTGATTTGCGAAGACTGTTTTGCCCAATTTTTCTCTATCAATAGTCAGGTCATTTCGTAAAACATCTTTCCCAAATAATCTAGTTATTTTTTTCCATGCAAGCCTGTGGGGTAAAATTACATTATGTCCAAGTTTATCAGCATTAACAATTTTGGCACCTAAATTTTTAAATATTAATGCTACTGTACTCTTACCGCTTACAATTCCACCTGTAAGACCGACAATTAATGTCATGATTCCTCCCTTGTTTGGTTAACAAGTTAGCTGGTTAACTGGTTGAGCATTAATTCATTAACTAACTAACCAGGTAACTAGCTAACTAACTTCTGCCCAATTATTACCCGTCTTCAAATTTACTTTTATAGGAACAGAAATTTCTAAACTATGTTCCATAATTTCTTTAATGATGGATTTGACTTTTTCTAACTCTGGCTGGTAAACCTCAAATATTAATTCATCATGAATTTGGAGTAGTAATCTAGTTTTAAATCGTTCATTTTTAAAGGATTCATCTATTTTAATCATAGCTAATTTTATTAAATCAGCTGCGCTTCCTTGAATTGGAGCATTAATAGCAATTCTTTCATTAAATTCACGGATATTTTTATCTTTACTGTTTATGCCTTCTAAATATCTCCTTCGATTTAATAGAGTTAATACATAGCCCTTCTTCCGAGCTTCCTCTTTCTCCCTTTCAATATATTTTTTTACCCCTTGATATCTAAAAAAATAATTATTAATATATTTTTCAGCTTCCTCTCTCCCTACCCCCAAATTACGCGCTAATCCATAACTGCTCATTCCATAAATAATACCAAAATTAATTACCTTAGCCATTCTTCTCATCTGCTCGCTAATTATATTTTGATCAAGGTTAAATATTCCCGAGGCAGTATGAGCATGGATATCTTCATCATTTTTAAAAGCATTAAGCAAGCTTTCATCCCGAGAGAGATGAGCTAAAATACGCAACTCTATCTGAGAATAATCTACGGATAATAGCACAAGTCCTTCCTCTGCGATAAAAGCTTTTCTAATTTCTCTCCCCATTTCGGTTCTGATGGGAATATTTTGAAGATTAGGCTCACTACTGCTTAATCTTCCGGTAGAAGTAACAGTTTGGTGAAAAGAGGTATGTATCCTCTTGGTTTTACTATTAACCAAAAAGGGTAATTTGTCGATATAAGTATTCTTTAGCTTGTCTAATTCTCTATATTCCATAATGAAAGACACAACCTTGTGCTGGGGAGCTAAAGCATTAAGTACATCAGCATTGGTAGAATAGCCGGTCTTTGTCTTTTTTATTACCGGCAGTCTTAATCTTTCAAAAAGTATAACACTCAATTGTTTTGGAGAATTAATATTAAATCCCGTTCCAGATAAATTATAAATAGTTTTTTTCAACTCTCCAAGACGGGTGTCTACTTGATGAGACATCTCTTTTAAAAAATCAATATTCACTTTAATACCATTGATTTCCATTTCTCCTAATATTTTTACTAAAGGCATTTCTATTTTTTTAAATAAAGAAAATAAATTTTTTTCTTTCATTTTTTCTTCTAAAATATCTTTTAATTTCAAAATATTTTGAGCCTTCTCGCATGCATCCTCTATACTCATAATTGTCTTTTGTTTGCCTTCTATATTTTCATTATTTTTTAAATATTTTAAGTATTCCCAAAATAAATTTCTTAAATTATAATTCTCACTTGAAGGATTTAACAAATAAGCAGCAATCATAGTATCAAAATTATTTCCTTCTATTTCAACTTTATGCCTGCAAAGTACTATGAAATTAAATTTAAGGTTATGGCATATTTTAATAATTCCTTGGTTTTCAAAACATGGGTGCAATTTATTTAAAACTAATTCGAGAGAAAGACATTTGGAATTTTCTATTAAATTTAAAGCAAATAACGGGATATAATAATTTTCATTATCTTTTAAACTGAGTGCAATTCCTAAAATATTTGATGAAACAGCATTGTCTGAGGAAGTTACTAAATAAAAAGAAAGATATTTCCTTTTTATAATTTTATTAGTCAATTCCCCTAATTTTTCTTCAGTGTCAATCAAATCGAATTTTAACTTGATTTTTTCATGATTAATTTTAGGAGCAACCTTTTTTAATAGATTTTTAAATTCTAATTTTTTAAATATTTTCCACAATTCTTCGTAATTTGGTAATTTAACTTTAAAAGAATCAAAATCGTACTTTATGGGAACTTCTTTTACAATAGTAGCCAACATTTTACTCATCTTAATCTGGTCTTCATATTTCTTTATCTGTTCCCTTAAAGATTTTTTAGAAATTTCGTCGGTATTATTCAAAATATTTTCTACACTACCAAATTCTTTAATTAAAGCTACAGCGGTCTTTTCTCCTATACCCGGAACACCTGGAATATTATCAGAAACATCGCCTTTTAAGGCTAAAATATCCACTATTTTCTCAGGATCTACTCCGTATTTTCTCTTTATACCTTCTTCATCATAAATTTTAACCTCAGTTACTCCCTTAATAGTAGTCATTATCTTAGTATGGGGAGAGATAAGCTGAAAAGCATCTTTATCTCCGGTCACAATAGTGGTATTACAATTTCTTTTTTCTGCTTCCTTTGCAAGAGTACCAATAACATCATCTGCCTCATAACCTTCTTTTGAACAAATGGCAATATTATAATTATTGATAATTTTTTTAATTAGAGGAATTTGACTAATTAATTCATCGGGCATTTTCTTCCGCTGAGCTTTGTATTCTTTAAACTCCTTATGTCTAAAAGTTGGGGCAGGTGTATCAAAGGTAATTACCATATATTCTGGTTTCTCCTCTTCTAATAACCTGATTAATATCATAGTAAACCCGTAAACTGCATTAACTACCTGGCCATAAGTAGTAGTTAATTGAGGTAAGGCATAAAAAGCACGATAGAGCAAACCTTGTCCGTCAACCAAAATAAATTTCTTCCTGTTAGTCATAACTTTCTTCTTTCATTCTATTTTTTCTTGACAATAAATATCACTTAACTTATAATTTTTAAACAGAGATACACAAATGCCGAAGTGGCGAAATTGGTAGACGCACTGGACTCAAAATCCAGCGAGCCTCACAGCTCGTGTCGGTTCGACTCCGACCTTCGGCACCACTTTCTCGTATGTCGTATATCGTATCGCGTAAGAAAAATAAAAAGTAATTCTCTCCAATTGTTATTACGAGTCTTAATTCTATCAGGATGCAGTAATCCCTTTTTTGCATTGTGTATCGCATATTGCGTATCGCGCTACTTAATATATGATAAAAATCCATCTAGTTAAATTAATAATTCAAAACATTTTTATATAAATTATTATTTCCTTTCTCTCTTTTATTTACGATATACTATATACGATATACAATATACTAGTTATTCTATATCATCTAATAAATCATCATCATAAATCAGGGCTTGACTGATTAAATCAACTGCTTCTTGAGTTTCGCATTTAGGAACTAACATTTCTACATTTCCGTTTAATTCATCTTTCCCCACTTCCAGTTGGTTTAAAATAGTTACAATCCCTTTTTCTTTTAATATTTTTTCTAAATTTCTGGCTAACAAAATATCCTTAGCGATATAAATAACTTTCCACATTATAGATAAACCCTCTAATAGTAATTTTTATTATTCCTTAACATTTTTCTGTCCATACTTTTTTATCTCCTAAAATTCCACGAATCTCTTCAATAAATTTATCATCAATGTTAACTGAATATTTTTTATCTATGGTATGTAATATAGTTTTATCCTTATCCTTAAAATGAAGTACTACTTGGCTTTTCCCTGGATAATCGTAAAATAATTCTTTCAACTTTCTTAAAAGGTCAGGTTCATTTTTTTCAGTGTTAACCTCGAGATGAAGTTCTTCAGCAAGATTCTGATTCTTCTCTTCCGTTTTAGAAGCAGATCTTTTATTTTCTACATATTTTTCTAAAAGAGATATCTTCTCAGCAATAATTTTTGTCTTTCCTTCTGCCACATCAATATGTCCTTCTGTTATGATAATCTCATCTTTTTTTATCATTTCTTTGCATTTTTCGTAAACCTTAGGAAACGCTATTATTTCTACAGAACCATCTAAATCTTCTAAGGTAATAAATGCCATAAGATTCCCATTTTTGGTACTCTTTCTTTTTAAATTATTAATCACTCCAGCTAAAACTACTCTACTTCTATCTGAAAGGTTAGTTAATTCGATT
>Ga0307380_10013268_pt1 | contig 10191 bp, 13 predicted proteins | sample UN3MG_FD_202239 | JGI IMG/M metagenome (GOLD analysis project Ga0307380, IMG submission 202239) | Soil microbial communities from Risofladan, Vaasa, Finland - UN-3 | ecosystem: Environmental > Terrestrial > Soil > Coastal area > Acid sulfate soil | place: Finland: Risofladan, Vaasa | collected...
TGATAGGCGATTTGGACGATGCCCCTGGTTCTTATTCGTTGATACAGAATCTCTGAAATGTGAAGCAGCAGTAAATGAAAGTGCTGATGCTGCCTCTGGAGCAGGAACAGCCTGTGCTCAGTTAGCGTTAGAAAAAGAGGTTGATGCAGTAATTTCTGGACAGGTAGGTCCCAATGCGTATGAGGTGTTGAAACAGGGGGGAGTAAAGATCTTTATTGTCCCACAAGATAGTAGTGTGAGAGAGGCCATAGATAAGTATAAAAATAATGAACTTAAGCAAATGGAGATGAAGGTTTTTTAGGTGTCCGAACTGTGGTACCTCAATGGTAAGAAAGCAGGTAAGCTGCTATGATTATATCCGTTGCAAGCGGAAAAGGAGGAACAGGTAAGACAACTATAGCTACCAGTTTAGCCCTTTCCTGGGGAGAAGTCCAATTCCTGGATTGTGATGTAGAAGAACCAAACGCCCATATCTTTCTCAAGCCACACATTAATGAAAGGATATCGGTTGGCATACCCGTTCCTGAGGTAGATGAATCTAAATGTAACCTCTGTGGTAAATGCGCTGAAGTGTGTGAATTTAATGCCATAGTGGTCATTAAGAAAAAGGTCCTCTTCTTCCCGGAACTGTGCCATGGGTGTGGGGGCTGTTCATACATTTGCCCAGAGAATGCAATCAAGGAGGTAGACAGGGCAATTGGGGTTATTGAAAAAGGTAGATCAGGTAAAATACGTTTTATCCATGGCATATTGAATGTGGGAGAACCCATGGCCCCGCCTCTCATCAGGCAGGTAAAAAAGCATATCAATAATAGCATCAATGGTATTATTGATGCCTCTCCGGGAACCTCTTGTCCGGTGGTTGAAGCAGTGAACGGAAGTGATTTCTGTCTGTTGGTTACTGAACCCACCCCCTTTGGATTAAACGATCTGAAGCTGGCAGTGGAAATGCTCAGGAAACTTACTATCCCTTGTGGGGTGGTTATCAATTGTGCTGATATAGGAGATGAAGAGGTAGAAAGGTATTGTAAAGATGAAGATATCCCGATCTTAATGACCATCCCTTGGGATAGAAGGATAGCAGAGGCCTACTCTAAAGGCATACCACTAATAGATGCCCTGCCTGAATTCCAGAATAGCCTTTCTCAACTCTATGGAAAAATAGAGAGATTATATAAAAGATGAAGCAGTTAACTATAATTAGTGGCAAAGGAGGCACAGGAAAGACCACCATTACTGCTGCCTTTGCTACTCTATCCGATTCTCACGTAGTAGCAGATTGTGATGTAGATGCCGCTGATCTTCATCTCATTTTGAATCCTAGTATAGAGAAAAGTGAGGAATTCTATGGTGGGAAAACAGCAGTGATTGATAGTGACAAGTGCCAGCAATGTGATGAGTGTATTCGGTTATGCAGATTTGATGCTATAAAGGACTACACTGTGGACCCCATCTCGTGCGAGGGTTGTGGGGTTTGTGTGCTGGCATGTCCAGAGGGGGCTATTGCGATGGTAAGGCATATGTCAGGTCACTGGTTTATCTCTCATACAAGATCTGGGTATATGACGCATGCCAGGCTAGGTATTGCTGAAGAGAATTCCGGAAAACTGGTAACCCTGGTTAGGCAGCAAGCAAAGCTCATCGCAGAAAGGGAGAAAAAGGAATATATTATTATCGATGGCCCTCCTGGAATAGGTTGTCCAGTAATAGCTGCAATAGCAGGAGTAGATCTATTGGTAGCGGTTACAGAGCCCACCCTCTCTGGGATACATGACCTGGAAAGAGTGGTGGGAGTTGCCAATCATTTTAATATTCCTGTTATGGTCTGTATCAATAAATACGATATCAATCCAGACAACACCTCTAAGATAGAAGGATACTGTTCAAAGAATAATCTGAAAGTGGCAGGAAAGATTCTCTATGATCCTCAGGTAACAAAGGCAATGGTAGACAAAAAATCGGTCATAGAATATCCCTGTGGCGAGGTGTCAAAAGAGGTTACAAGGGTCTGGGAAAAGGTAGAGCAAAGATTGAAGCATAGGGAAAACCAGTGGAGTTGAGAGAGAAGATCATTCAGAGATTAAAAGAAGTAATTGATCCCGAAACATTGGTAGATGTAGTAAGTATGGGACTGATTAAGAATCTAAATGTGACAGAAGACGGGAATGTATCTCTTGAGTTTCAACCTTCCTCATCTGTGTGTCCTTTGGCCCTCCCTTTAGCCCTTGATATTGAAAACGCCTTAAAGACCTTGAGTGAGATAAGAGACCTTAGCGTCACAATAAGGGATCACCAGATGGCCGATGAATTAAACAGGTATTTAAAGGAAGAAAGGGAATAAAATGCCTCTTTTCGAGTATGAATGTGAGGAATGCAGACTTAGATTTGAGTTCCTCCGGATGACAAAAGAAGAGGAGAATGACTTAAGATGTCCTCAATGTGGAGCTGTGGATATTGTTAAGCTATTGTCATCATTTTCCTCTCGATCTAATTCAGGTGGTAGTCAACCTACCAGTTGCTCATCTAGCTCTTTTACATGAGCTTCATGACTGTGAGATAGTTTATCTCAGCAATTCATTAAAAAATAATGAGGAGAATTAACAATGCCTATTTATGAATATAGGTGCAATGCAGTAAGGTATCAGAGATATTAGTTGGGGTAGGCTCTGACAATGAGGTTTTTACCTGCAAACATTGCGGGAGTAGTGATTTGGAGAAAATCTTATCAGTCTCCTCATTTACCTTTTCAGATAGCAGTCGAGCTGCTGGCGCTACCTGTTGTGGGAGAGAAGAGCGCTGCGATACACCTCCCTGCACAACTGGAGGTATTTGCAGGAGAGATTAATAAAAGGGCAAAATCGAGAAATGTCAGAAGATTTTGATAAGGCAATGGAAGAATTACAGACATCTATCATAGAAGATGCCCGCAAGGTATATTCAGAAGAGGTGATCCAGAGGTGGCTTAACCCCAAATATGTGGGAGAGATGGAAAACCCTGAGGGATATGGAAAGGTTACAGGACCATGTGGAGATACCGTGAAGATTTATCTAAGGATTGATAATGACAAGATCATCGATGCCCGGTTTATTACCAATGGATGTGCGACTACTATTGCTACAGGCTCTGTGGCCTGTGAACTGGCTATAGGAAAAACCTTTAAGGAGGCATTTAAGATTGCCAAGGAGGTAATCTTAGAACAGTTGGGCGGCCTGCCAGAAGAAAGCACCCACTGCGCCCTTTTAGCATCCAACACCCTGAGAACGGCCTTGACCGACTACCTTTCATCCAGGAATGAACCCTGGAGGAGACTATACAAAAAACATTAACCCTATAACGTCATTTGTGGATATCATCTTTAAATGCAGTAGATTTATCTTTAACAGAGCAAATATATTGAGTGAGATTGAATAAGTTACGTAGTAGGGCTAAGGATATGGAAGGATACAAGGTTCAGTATAAAAATTCTACCTTTTCCGGGAAAAGGATAGAGCTTGATGGCAAATACTTCAATCATTGTAGGTTCAAGGATTGTATTATTGTCCTGGAGAAAGGTGATACTGATATTGCCGGTAGTAGTTTTGAGAACTGTAAATTGTTGCTAAAAGGTAATGCTTACATAATTGGCAGAATTATAAAGCTATTTACCGGGAAAAGCCCGCTAAAGGTACTGGATTTTGATGAACTATTGTTTGAGGAGAAAAATCCAAAGAGGATTTCCCGGAAGCAAGTATCTGTAAAAAAGCATGAATAAGAAAGACTACTATGGCATATTGGGATTGAATCGGGATGCCACCCAGGAGGAGATTAAGAAGGCCTATCGAAGGCTTGCTCTCAAGTATCATCCCGACAGAAAGCCGAAGGACAAAGAAGCAGAGGAGATATTCAAGGAGATAAGCCAGGCCTATGCGGTATTGGGTGACCAGGAGAAAAGAAGGATGTATGACCAGTTTGGTCCCAGTCAATTCTGGCAAAGGTATCAACCAGAAGACATCTTCAAAAATTCCAGTTTCAAAGACTTTTTCCGTGAATTTGACTTAAGGTTTGATCAGGGGGTTTCTCGTCGGTTCTTCTGTGGGTCCCGAGGTAGGGGTTGCGGTGGGAGGAAAAGCAGGTTTTTCCGGAAAAGCTTCTTTCAGGATTATCCCGGTGGTCTCTGGGGAAACGATGGCAATACCTGGGATCTTTTTCTAAACCCCACCGAGGCTCTTTGTGGAACGGAAAAAGAGATATTATTAAAGAGGGAATGGGAAACCCAAAGGGTTACAATCAAGATACCCCCTGGGGTGAAAAACGATACCTTGCTTTCCCTTTCCTTGAGAGGGAGAGAGGGGAGTTATCGAGAGGATGAATTTTACCTGAGGGTAAAGGTAGTGAGTGATTGAAATGATCCGGAAAAGGGTAGATGCCCCCGAAATTATCCTAAGATTTATCGAGGCAATCCATTTCCCCTGGGAAACTAAAAAGAAGAGATACCATGCCAGGGCTGCAGTCCCAATACCCTCCGGCGCTCGGTAATTGATAGGTTAGATTCACTTTTCTCTGCTTCTATGAGCCTCACCCTATTAAACCCTTTTCTAAGTCAAGGTTCTTTTGGCACGGTTTTTTCTCCTGCCAGGCAGAGCTGGCCAACAAGACTTCTCCTGTCTGCTGGAATCGGAATCAATAATATCTGGGCTATCCTTAATAAATCTTGTCAGATGAGATAGCTACAAAATCGGAAGCCGAATTAGGCAAGAGAGGTATAGATATGATTGGATGTATCTACTATGATACCGAGATTTTTTAGTCTTTTTAGAAGGTCTCGGTATTGGCAAGAGAAAGGCAGGTGAGGAGTTTAGAGATGTGTTAGACTCACTCTTTTCAAGAACTGAGCAAGGCCATTAGCTCCTCTGGCTGGAGTAGGTCGTGATAACGCATCCAGATAAAAAGAATTAAAGATAAAGGAGGTGTTTAACGATGTGTCTGGCAAAGGCATATCCGAATACGGGGATGAGTGAACCAATCTTTGAAAATATTAGCTATATAGAACTTGATGGCCAACGCATACGAATGCAAACCATGTTTGGGGAAGAAAAGATCATTCCAGGTAGAGTCCTCGAAGTAGATTTTGAAAATTCTAGGGTAATAGTAGACCTCTATAATACGTCTACTGTACCTGATAAGCCCTGAAGAAGGACCGAGGTGAATGTTACCTTTTGAAATAATCGAAAGAAGCAAGAGACTAAAAAAGGGCTGAAACAGTTTAGAATTAATAACAAATGAGAACTTAAATTAGGTAAGGAGGCGAGATGGTAATAGAAGTCACGGATAAAAATTTTGAGGAAGAAGTTTTGAGATCCGATATTCCTACAGAGGTTGATTTCTGGGCACCTTGGTGTGGCCCTTGTAATATGGTTTCACCCATATATGATAAACTCTCAGAGGAATATAGAGATTTCAAGTTTTGCAAGATTAATGTGGATGAGAATCCCCAGACGGCAATGCAATACCATATTGTCAGCATTCCGATGCAGATGTTTTTTAATGGTGGTGAGAAGATTGATGAGATCCTTGGCGCAGTTCCTGAGAATGTGATTCGATCAAAGGTTGAAGATATTCTCAAAAAATTCCCGAGAAAAAGGGATGCTTAGAGTTATCTTGTGCTCCTGGATCGATCATAGCAAAAAGCATAGTGAGAAATTCAGGAAATGGGAGGAGAAAGTTAAGAACGCAGGGGATACTGCAACTTACAGGCATATATTAGAGGCAGTAAAAAAGATTGGAGAAGCAAATGAGCAATTAGCAAAGGTTTTGATAGAATTACAGAATAGTGGATAAATCCTGTCGGTTAATCCTATTGCTGGATCTTCAGGGATACAGTTTTCCGAAAGAATCAATAAACCTGCCAATACAAGAAAAATCAATTTCCTCATAGCTACCCCCTTTCATAAACTCTATCTAGATAAAGAAGAAAATAGTCTTTTAAACCATTAGATACATGGTTTATGAGAACTTGCTATTTCAGGGAGAGAGTATAGGGAAATTATGGTTGTGCGGGAATAATTTACCCTGATGGGGGCTTTTTTAATGAATAATCTTCTGACTGTTCTTTTATCCAAGCTTTGATCTCAGTTGACAGCTAATTAATACAGTCAAACATAGGCAGCTGAAAGAAATGGTTGAGGCTTTGACTACTGCTATGATTACGAACTTTCCAAATTCCTAAAAACTTTTGTTTACCAAAAGAAACCTTGATAATTTTTGAATTTTTCCCGATCATCAACTATGGCACGAAATCTGAATTTTTCGCTTCCTGTTTCCTCCCACAATATATTGAGCCGCTGTTTCCTTCTCTATATTTAATGGAATTTTTTTAACTTTCCAGATTACAAAATATCTAGTTTTGTATTTAAATCAATAGCTTATAGCATATTCATCGCCCTTAAAAAGTGGGTATATCGTATACCCATTCCATACCCCCTAAAATCATCCTTGACTTTTTATGAATGCTTTGTGAAAGTAAAGTGCGTATTCCCCTCTTTATCACATCGAGTCTATTTTCTGTGAGTTTCGAGTTCACTGTGATCTAGAAGGATTCTCTATGGAGAAACCCCTCAAAATGATCTCACCATGCTCCTGACAGAAGATTGTCGTTCTGCCGGGAGCATCCTAATACGATATGGTCGGGCGACCGTATATGATACCTGAGCTGTACTTCGATTTTTTTCCAGAGTCATCTGGTTTTATATCAATCTTAACTTGCAAATGATGCGAACCCAAGCGTCAACGGCCTCTACCGAACCAATTCGTCATGGCAGCTTGCTCTTAAGAATTGACCTAACAAAGGAGGTGTGCGAGATGCATAAGAGATGTTTTAAACTCAGTTTGGTGTCGGCTCTGATTGGGCTGATATTCTTTAACGTAATGCCCGCATTGGGGCACAGAAGTGGAGGGTATTATCGCGCTGACTCACCAATTGACTACAGTAATGAAGACTGGATGGCCGACTTGCCAGATTCTCGAAGGCTAAGCGAACTATCGATCCCGGGCACACATGATACAATGAGCTTACATGGCAATTGGTATACCAAGTGCCAAAGTATGTCCCTATCCGAACAATTGAAGGCTGGCATCCGCGCATTTGACATCCGCCTCGCGCCCTGGAGGGAGTGTGCAACTTGTGAAGAATATAAATTGAGACTCTGGCACGGTTTTATAGACCAAAAAGCATTCTTTGACTCAGACGTGCTTGAAGTCTGCATCCAATTTCTGCGTGATCACCCCACCGAGACTATCCTGATGCGTATAAAAAGAGAATTGGTGAAAGGAAATCCTCCAGTAGAAGTGTGGTATGGTCGACGGCAGGACTTCGAGGTAAATTTAAAAAATCATATAAATACTTATATAGCCGCGTTTGAAAAGTATGTTTATGATTATGTTTATGGTTGGAATAGTTCCATATCCAAGTTCGAAGGGGATAGCAATCCTATTTTGGATGATAAGTTACGTCCGGTACGGGGGAAAATCGTCATCCTTGATAACGTCTCTGGAGAAGGGCTCTTTGGCATTAACTACAGCCAGGACTCACTTTGCATCCAAGACTATTGGGACTTAGTTACGAACTGGGATTTATATAAAAAATGGCGGTTTGTAAAAGAACATCTCGAAAATGCGTACAGCATGGAAAAGCCCGACAGTATCTATGTCAACTTTTTGAGCGGATCGAGCGACTCTGGTGGGGTATTTACACACTTTGTTGCCAGCGGACATTCAGACCCTCGCACTAACGCACCGCGCCTTGCAACAGGCATGCTCTGGGACAATGTGTCAGGCGGGAGTGTATGTTGGTGGACCTCAGACTGCTGGCCTGATTTCCCTCGCAAGAACTGTTGCTGTTGGCCTTGGTGGATAAAAACGTGTACTGTATTTTTTGAGGGAACCAATGAGCTAACGTACAAATATATACTAGCATTCCCGAACACACAGGTTAATCGCTGGGGTATCATTATGGCTGATTTTCCGGGGGAAGGGCTCATCGACGCCATAATCAGTGCCAACTTTCCGAGTGGTTGGGCTGCTTTAGTTAGTGCAAACGGGCCTTATGAAGGCGATGAAGGTTCGGAGATCACTTTTGAGGCCAGCCCATCAGATGACGGCTTTCAATATAAATGGTCCTGGCATAGATGTGATACAGATGATGAGGGGGTTTGCATTCCCGACACTGAGTGGGAATATGAAACTGACTGGTCAAATTATCCGACGGCGAGTTACACATGGAGTGATGACTGGTTTGGCACCGCCACCGTAGAAATAACAGACGCAACGGTGACTCATAATGCCGAAACACAGGTCATCATCAACAACGTAGCTCCCAGTGTCGCTATCGACAGTATCATCAGCCCTGTTAAGGGTTGCATTCTCCCAGGACAGGAGGTGGGCTTTATTGGAAGCTTTACAGACCCAGGTTACCTTGACACTCATACCGCCCAATGGAACTTTGGCGATGGGAGCACAGAGTCCGGTACACTCACGGAAGAGAACGAAAAACCTGATGCAACGGGTTCAGTCTTGTATGGACATACCTATGGCGAACCCGGGATATTCACGGTTCTCTTGGAGATTCTGGATGATGACGGTGGGATTGGGACTGCTAACGTCGAAGTTAAGGTCATGACTGCTTCAGAAGCAGTGGATTTTGCTGATAGTTTCATTCAGGATCTGCCAGAGTCTTGCTTTAAGGGGCAGGCAGATAATCGGAAAAACGCCTTTTCAAATAAGTTCAAGGCTGTCAAGAATGCTTTGGGCGGTGGCGGTATCAGGGGCGTGATTAACAAATTAATAAACGACATCCGGGCAAAGGCAGATGGTTCTGTGGATGGTAAATCTAGCAATGATTGGATCACTGACGGGGAGGTTCAAGAGGAGCTTTGTTTAGTCATTGATGAGCTGGTAAAACATCTAGCATCTCTCTAAGATGGTTAATATTTTTTGATGAACTAAAGCCAGAGTCAGTAATGGCTCTGGCTTTTTACTTGGTTACCTCCAACGGATCGGTACCTGCCTCAAATTTCAGATCACTGCTATCTATCCGTAATTCCGGTAATATCAGAAATGTTGTGATATTCAAATCGTAACCCAACAGTCTATTCAGTTTTCTTATTCCTCGGTCCCAACGCGGATCAGAAGTGCACAATAGCAGATGAAACCTGAAAAACCCTCCGATTCAATGTTTCTGCTATAATTGCTGACAATTTGAAAGCCGAAAAAGTTTAGTATTGTGTTTAAATACTGAAATAAGATGGGATAAGAGATGCACCTCTCTCAAAGGTGGCCCGAAAGCAGGACTCACTTCATCTTGTCGTCCCGATGATAGCTATTACCTGTTGACCAGTAAATGCCAGGCATCCTTGAACCGTGTGTATTTACCATTGGTATCATCTGCTGAGATGGCTATCAGTGTTCCTTTTCTTGGCATGTACCTATTAGGGATAATATAATAACCCCTGACACCCTTATCGAGATAGGTTAGAATAAAAACATCACACCCCTGTTTTTGCTTGTGAAGTGCCTTGACAGCAAAGTATTTCTTGGTTCCGCTCTGTCTGAGTTTCGAGTTATAAAAGACTGCCACCCGTAAGTTGTTGTTCGTGACCAGAAGGTGTGAATTTCCTTGAAACACGACGGTAGGATCAAGTCCCATAGTGGTGAGTTTATCCTTCACCGTTTTGAGGTGTATAAGCTGCCTGGAAGAGGAGAATTTGAGCGAATCAGCCTTCGATCTTCTGTGCAGGAGCTTTTTTTGATAGGCTTCAGTGTACGGGAATCCATAGATCTTTTGGTAAATCTGACGCGCAGTCTCCCTGGTGAATCCAAACGATCTCCCCACATCAGCGAGGGATGTAGAGGGATCTTCAATGATAGCCTTAAATCTCCTCACGGCCCCGGGGCCATAACTTTCTTCAAAGTGTCTAAAAAAAGGAGAAGTCTTCTTTAATCCAAACTGCCTTCGCAGGTTACCAACAGTACTCCAGTGGATGTGGAGGATATGGGAAATTTCCCTATCCGTAAGGCCATCCTTTTCCATCTTCTGCTTCATAAAATCCTTTACGGTCATGTGAAATGACCGTTTCACAAAGGATTCGAGTTGAGTTCTTTTCATGATACATCCATGAGAGGATGGAGGCGGAACAGCAACGTAGAGGTGATGCCTG
>Ga0307380_10013269_pt1 | contig 10191 bp, 7 predicted proteins | sample UN3MG_FD_202239 | JGI IMG/M metagenome (GOLD analysis project Ga0307380, IMG submission 202239) | Soil microbial communities from Risofladan, Vaasa, Finland - UN-3 | ecosystem: Environmental > Terrestrial > Soil > Coastal area > Acid sulfate soil | place: Finland: Risofladan, Vaasa | collected...
GCCAGGAACCGGCCGATCATGGGCCCCACCAGCGACGGCAGGAAGCTGCCCCGGTAGGCATTGTAGTTTCTGATCGTAGTGATCCAGCCGTCGAGCGCAGTCTTGATCTCATTCGCCGAGGCCGTGCTCGCCTCGCCCCTCAGAGCGCCAACCATGGTATTCTCGGCGGTCGCTGGTCTTCCTGCGCTGAGAGGCACTGAGGATGGAGAATGGCGTCGAAGGAGGAGTTGACTGGGTGGGACTTCCCGTGATCGCGACCGTCGCCCGGCTACCCGTAGCTGCCCGTGGGCCCAGACGGCATTGTGCCCATGAAGCGGGCGATCACCTCCGCCGTCTCTCTAGGTGACTCCTCCTGCGGAAGATGACCGCACTTGTCGAATGCGACGAACTGCACGCCCGAGATCTCACACGCCAGTCGCTGCCCCAGCGCGATCGGCACCAGCCGATCACGGCGACCCCAGACGATGAGGGTGGGCAAGGAGAAGCGGCTGTAGTCGGCGAGCGGCTCAATGGGCCGTGCCATGAGTTCTCTCACAGTCTGGATCAGGGCATGCCGGCCGGATGCGGACGCGAGCGCGAGAACGTTGGCGGCCACCAGCTCCTGTGCCGGAGCGGCCCTTTTCCCATAGGCGTTCCCGAACACGGTGCCCGTCACCCACGACTTGGGTACTAGGTACAGCGCCAGGGGCCCGAGTACGGGGAACCCCAAGAGCCGGAACGTAGGCGGCGCTGACTGGGGGTAGCAGATGCTGTCCACCAAGACAAGCGCGCTGACACGGGGGCAGGGATCACGTAGCGCCGACAAACACACGCCCCCGCCGTAGGAATGCCCGATGAGGACAGCATCCTCCAGCGCGAGTTCAACGAGGAACAGCTGCAGCAACTCCGCCTGGCGCTCCAGGGTGTACGACTCGCACACCGGCTTGTCCGAGCGACCGAAGCCCATCAGGTCCACCGCGATGCAGCGGAAGTCCCGGGACAAGATGGATGCCGTCTCGCGCCAGGATGCCGAGCAGGATGCCAGTCCGTGAACGAGGACAAGAGGGCGGCCCTGACCATGCTCGTCGTAGGCCAGGCCGACCCCATCTATGATCACCCTCGCCGACTGTCCCTTGGGCATAGAAGCTCCGCCCTGCAGACCCCCTGGTTGCCCGCCCGGCGACAGCTACCGGGGCCCATAGTGTGGCAGCGCCTGCGCTTGTTATATAGCGACGGGACACGCGTGAGAGCCGTCAGCACGCCCAGACAGTGTTTTCCGGGGGACAAGAGGGCCGCGCTTCACGCCGCCAGCGCCTCCCGTGCCTTCTTGGCCCAGTATGGGTCCTCGTACATTGCATTCCCGACCGCGGCGAAGTCGCAGTGGCCCTCAGCCACTGCCCGCTCCGCGTCGAGGGGGTCGCCCAACCCGCCGGCCACGACCACCGGCATGGAGCACATCGCTTTCGCCCACTGCCCGAGCGTCTTCTCGCCGTCGAAGTAGGGCTTGAACGCGCCATCCGTCGATAGGTGCAGCACATCCACGCCGGACGACTCCAGACCGCCTGCCAGCGTCCGGAAATCGTCGGCAGTGAAGTTCTCACTGGTCTTGTTGAACAAGCTCACGCGACAGATCAACAGCGCATCGCCGATCCGCGCCTTCGCCTTCGCGCACGTATCTACCATCATCCTCATCCGGTTCTCGATAGCGCCGCCGTACGCGTCGGTGCGGCGATTCGTGTGCGCGGAGAGAAACGAGTCCAGCAGGTAGCCATGCGCGCCATGGATCTCGACCGCGTCGAAGCCGACCTTCACACACCTCGCGGCCGCATCAGCGAATCGCGTCTCGATCTGCTCTATCTCGGTCGCCGTTAGCGAGCGCGGCTGGTGTGAGTCCGGGGAATGCGGCACCGTCGAGGGGCCCACCACCGACACGCCGGAGATCGACGGTGAGGCCTGCAAGCCGCCGTGTACGAGCTGAATCGCTGCCGTCGCCCCCGCGCCCCGGATCGTCCGCGCCAGCGATGCGAGACCCCCGATCTGGTCATGGTGCCAGGCACCCAGACCCTGGCTCCAGGGCCGACCGCTCTCATCTACGTTCGTCGCCTCGACGATGATGAGACCCACGCCGGCATCGGCACGCAGCCGGTAGTGCTCCCTGATCTCATCCGTCACCAAGCCCTGGGGATTCGACTTCCCCGACACCATTGGCGGCATCGTGACGCGATTGCGGATGCACTTCGACTTGACCTCAATCGCTGAAAACAGCTTGCTCATCACTCTCCCTCATGCCCCCCCTCGATGTCGCCGCTCATATTGCCGGCCAGAGTGGGACAGTCGGCCTCAGCGCCCGTGCTGACCGGCTCAGCCCGTCACGTGTTCCGGCATGACTCTGACATCGATCTGCTCGCCGTTGATCCTGATGGTCCGGCTGTGCCGGTTACTTCGCCTTAGAACCATCCTAGCCTTGCCGTGAGGGCCACGCTGCTGTATCGTGGAGCTTCTATCTCGCGGGAGGATGCACCCACGTGCGGATGTCGACCGCCCGTGAGACCGCTCTGAGGGCACTCCAGGGCACGGATGAGTTTCTGGATAACACCACCTCCTCAGCATGGTCCCACCGGCGGTCCACACGCGCGCATGCCCATTCGAGGGTGCCCGATTGCGGCTTGATCCCCGCAGTCTGCTGGGGGAACGGCGGGAGTGTGATGTCCGACTATATCCCGAACTCGACCACTGCTGAGACACCAACGCCCTTCACACGGTCGGGGGTGCCGGAGGGGGTAGAGGTGGTGGTCGGGACCAACACCTTCGCACCGAAGCTGCCGAACTTGCCCTCCATTTGGACGACAACCTTGACGCGTTTCACCTGGTCGGGATTGCCCACGACCTGGGCCGCTCCGATGTAGCCCCCACCTCCGAGAGAGATGATGGGCACCACCTTAGTCGCGCCCTGCGCGGCCGCCTCGCGCTCGCCGAGCGCGCTGGTGATGAAGGTGTCGATCTCGGAATCGTACCTATCGACGAGATAGGCAATGCCACCCATCTTCACGATGTCCGTCAAACCGATGCCGAGCACCGCGCTGCCCGACGCTGTGAGGAGGACCAGCGCCATGAGGACAGCGATACTGATCTTCATAGGGGTGAGTTTCATGTCGCGTGCTCCTTCCTCGCTCAGAAGTCCACCAGCTCAATGTCACCGATAGCCCACACGCTAACGCCCTGCACGCGCTTCTGTCTGGTGAGGCTGATCTCAGAGACGGGAATGTAGGCGTAGATGCGGCCGATGTCCTTGAACCTCAGCCGCAACTCAGCCACTCCCTTGACTTTGGCCACCTGCGCAGTAGGACCCGCTACCTGAGCCGCTCCCACTCTCGCACCTTCTCTCTCCAGACTGAAGATGGGAACCCACTTCTGCGCGGTGCCGCTCCAGTCGGTGTCCGGGGCTGGCGTCGAGGCCGGCTCCGCTGCTATCTCAGCAGGCGCGGCCTCCTTGGTTGGCAGCGCCTCACCGGCCGCCACGGCGGCACCAGCTGCCGCAGCCGCGTCACCCGCGGCGGGTGTGCCATGGTCGCCCACTGGTGCAGGCTCGCCGGGACCGGATGTAGCCTGGCCCGCCACCGAAGGTGCCGTCTGCTCGGTCGCGGGTTCTTCTGCGATCACCTCAGCCTGCTCCTGTACACCGCTCTCTGTCTCCGCGGTCTCCGGAGTTGAGCCACAGCCTGCCTGCATCGCGATCCCCGTCGCCAGCATCGCGACGAGGGCCACTCGAGCAAGGCTGCTTCCTCTCAGCAACCTGGTCATTGCTACTGCCTCTTCTCCACCTGGCCCATTGTGCTCTGTAAGATAGCGATCAGACACCTGTGATAGGCCCCCGCGTCCCGGTGCGTCCAGGCATTCTACCACAGGGAGCCCTTCAGCAGCGCCTTCGGGCGTCGTTGCTTCTTGCCGAGGTCAGTGTTCTGATCGGGCGAGCGCAGCAAACATGCGAGTGGCCCCATAGTGCCGGTTACGGACCCAGCTCGGGAATGCGCCCAATCCGGTCCCACGGGTTCTAGCCACCTTCAGGCGGGCCGATCCTCGCCAGCAACAGCCCCACAGCACCAGCGCCAGCCGCTCACCTGGTACCAGCGAAGGCCGCTTGCCCAGCTGTCGCTGCAGAACCAGCACCTGGTGGTGGAGCACCAGCACCAGGCGGACCTGCTCGCTACGGAACAACAGCCGGAACATCGGATAGAGGGGAGTGAACAGCGTCGGCGTTGCGTGGCAGAGCAGGGCCGGGAGGATCACGGAGCGGCGGGGAGAACTCAACCTAGGGGGAATCGCAGACCCCGCTCTCCGTCTCCCCACAAGACTCATGTCAGTTCGCGGCGGTCCAGGCTGACGCGAGGTTGAAGACACCTGGAACGACCTGAGTAAGGTGAAGCTAGGTCCAAATGGCGAAGAATGCCGCTAGCCTGAAATCGACATTGTGGGAAGCCGCCAACACGCTCCGCGGCTCGGCTGTCGATCGCACAGACTGGAAGGGCTACATCCTGCCGCTGCTCTTCTTCAAGCGGATCTCCGACGTCTGGGATGAGGAGACCGCCGAGGCGACCGAGATCTACGGCGATGCTGACCCGTCGCTCTTCCCCGAAATCCACCGCTTCCAGGTGCCCGAGGGTTGCCACTGGCGCGACATCCGTGAGACACCCACCAACGTCGGCACCGCGCTCGCCCACGCCATGCAGGAGATCGAGCGGGCCAACCCCGACACGCTTTTCCGCGTCTTCGGGTCCGCCGACTGGGGCAACCGTGAGAAGTTCACCGACGAGCTGCTCAAGGACCTGATCGAAGGCTTCTCGACAATCTCGCTCGGAAACGCTGCAGTTAGCACCGACATTCTTGGCGATGCTTACGAGTACCTTGTCGGTAAGTTCGCTGATGTCACCCGCCGCAATAAGGCTGGCGAGTTCTATACCCCACGCAGCGTGGTACGGATGATGGTCGAGATCCTCGATCCCCAGGAAGGCGATTCGATCTACGACCCCGCCTGCGGCACCGGCGGCATGCTGCTCGCCGCCATCGACCACGTCAAGCGCAACGGCGGCGACCCGCGCACGTTCTTCGGCAAGATCTACGGGCAGGAGAAGAACCTCACGACCTCGTCGGTCGCCCGGATGAACCTCGTCCTCCACGGTATCGAGGACTTCCAGATCGCCCGCGAGGACACTCTCCGCGATCCAGCCTTCACCGACGGCGCTGGTGGCCTCGCCACCTTCGACTGTGTGATCGCCAATCCACCGTTCTCGCTGAAGGAATGGGGCCGCCAGATCTGGGAGAATGATCCGTGGGGTCGGGCACAGTATGGCCTGCCGCCTGAGAGCTACGGCGACTACGCCTTCGTCCAGCACATGATCGCGTCGATGGCCCAAGGCGGAAACAGCGGCATGGCCGTCGTCCTTCCGCAGGGCGCCCTATTCCGCAAGGGCGCCGAAGGGAAGATCCGCGAAGCCCTGCTCGAGGAAGACCTCATCGAGGCCGTCATCGGGTTGGCACCGAACCTCTTCTACGGCACCGGTCTCGCAGGCTGCGTCGTAATCCTTCGCCGCAGGAAGCCCGCTGAGCGCAAGAACAAGGTGCTGATTATCGACGCCTCGAGCCTCTACCGGTCGAACCTTTCACAGACAATCCTTGACCCGGAGCACGGCGAGCAGATCGTCCAGTGGCACCGCGCCTTCGAGGATGTCGAAGACCGCGCTAGGGTTGTCACCCTCGACGAAATCAAGAACGAAGGCTGGACGCTCAACATCTCCCGCTACGTGCTGCCACCCATCGGTGAGGACATCCCTCCGCTGCCCGAAGCTGTCGCCGCGTTCAAGGAGGCTCTCGCCGAGGCCCGTGCTGCCGAAGACCACCTCCGTACGGTCCTCACCGAAGGAGGGTGGCTCCAGTGAGTGAGCGACTCTCACAGAAGGAACTCGAATCCCATCTCTGGGGCGCGGCCACGCTGTTGCGTGGACTCATCGACGCCAGCGACTACAAGCAGTACATCTTCCCGTTGCTCTTCTTCAAGCGGCTCTCGGATGTCTGGGACGAGGACTACCGCGAGGCCCTCGAGGAGACCAGTGACGCGGGCTACGCCCTGGCCACCGCTAACGACCGCTTCGAGATTCCCGAGGGGGCCCACTGGAAGGACGTGCGCACCGCCTCTCGCGACGTAGGCCGTGCTCTCCTCAATGCCTTCCATTCCATCGAAGCAGCGAATCCCCAGCGGCTGCAAGGCGTCTTCGGCAATGCGGCATGGACTGACAAGGCCCAGATGCCTGACGAAACGCTCAAGAACCTCATCGAACACTTCTCGAAGCACACGCTGAGTCTTGCCAACGTACCCGAGGATGAACTGGGCAATGGCTACGAGTACCTCATCAAGCAATTCGCCGACGACAGCGGCCATACCGCGCAGGAGTTCTACACCAACCGCACTCTCGTACACCTGATGGCTCAGATGCTCGAACCCAAGGCGGGCGAGACCATCTACGACCCGACCTGTGGCACCGGCGGTATGCTCATCTCGTGCCTGGCCGAAGTGAGGCGCCACGGCGGCGACACCCGCACCATGGGCCTCTACGGGCAGGAGCTCATCAACATCACCGCGGCCATTGCCCGCATGAATCTGGTGCTGCACGGCGTGGCTGACTTCGACATCCGCAGCGGCAATACGCTGCACGAACCGGCCCTGATCGAGGGCGATCGGCTCAAGACCTTTGACGTGGTCCTCGCCAATCCGCCGTACTCCATCAAGAAATGGAACCGCGCGGCGTGGCAGAGCGACCGGTGGGGCCGGAACTTCCTCGGGACGCCACCCCAGGGCCGGGCCGACTACGCCTTCTTCCAGCACATCGTCAAGAGCATGGACCCGAAGACAGGACGCTGCGCGATCCTGTTTCCACTTGGTGTCCTCTCACGACACGATGAGTCTGAAATGCGCACGGACCTCGTTCAACGGGACTTGGTCGAGTGTGTGGTCGGCTTGGGGAAGGCCCTCTTCTACAACTCCCCTATGGAAGCGTGCGTGGTCATTTGCCGGACCCAAAAATCTGCCGATCGCAGCAACAAGATTCTCTTTATCAACGCGGTAGACGAGATTCGCAGGAAACGCAGCCAGAGCTTCTTATCGCCAGCCAATCAAGCACGGATCTTGCGTGCCTATCGGGAGTTCACGAATGATCCTGGTTTCGCCGCTGTAGCTACCACCGATGAAGTCCTCTCCATGGGCGGGACGTTGTCGATTCCACGTTACGTGAGAACCGCTTCCGCTTCAGAAGTTAGAGGTAAGACACAGGACCTCTCAACCGCTTGGGCAGCCTTTGGACAAGGCGGCCGACAATTCTGGGCGGAAATGGACGCGCTTGTGGGCATGCTCGATGGCATCGCCTCTGAGGGGGTGAAAGATGCCTGATCTCGCAGAGAGGAAAACATGGATGAAGGTCGCGTTTGGCGACGTAGTTGAGCAGATCAAGGACCACGTTCAAGACATTTCCTCCTGCGGGCTCACTGAATACGTCCGCGGCGAGCATTTTGGACCGGGCAACCTAAGGCTGACAGGACGCTCGACCATTGGCGACGGCAAGCACGGTTCCGCATTCCATATGCGGTTTCGCCAGGGCGATGTGCTTTACGTCTCCCGGAACCCGCAACTGAGAAAGGCAGCCGTCGCCGACTTTGAAGGCATCTGCGCAAACACCACGTATGTCTGTAGAGCTAAGGAAGAATATCTACTGCAAGAGCTCTTGCCCTTCATCATGCAGACCGAGTCCTTTGTCGAATACACAATCCGACATAAGCGGGGTTCGACGAACTTCTACCTCAACTGGTCTGACATTGCGGGATACGAATTCGCCCTGCCACCGCTGGAGGAGCAGCGGCGAATTGCGGAGGTGCTACAGGCGGCCGAGATGGCCAAGAGGACAATCTCTGCGGCGAGTATGGCTGCCGACACCGCGTACCAGTCAGTCTGCAAGGAGCACTTCCTTCGGTCAAGAACACAGATCGCGCACACGCCAATCGGGGAGGTGGCTGATGTTCGCAATGGCACAACCCCTCGGCGCAACCGAGATGATTACTGGGGGGGTGACGTTCCGTGGTTGCCAACCGGGAAGGTGAACGAGCGGCGTATCTCAGAGGCAGATGAGTGGATCACGCAAAAGGCATTAAGCGAATGCTCACTTAGCATCATTTCTGCCGGATCGACCCTCATCGCGATGATCGGTCAAGGTGCAACGCGAGGTAGGGCGGCGTTCTTGCAGATAGATTCGGCAGTCAACCAGAACTTCGCTGCCGTGATTCCCGGAGATGGTGTCCTGGCCAGCTTCCTGTTCTACCAGCTTGATGCTCTGTATGGGGCACTACGAAGCTGGAGTCAAGGTTCGAATCAGCTCGCACTCAACTGCCAGCTTGTATCCGAGTTCCCGATATGGGTCCCGAGCAAGGCCCAGCAGCGTGAGATTTCCGATGTCCTGGACCGAGTAGATCAAGCCCGAGCAGTGTTAGCCACACGGGCTAGGGCCGCCAACGCGGTCCAAGACCGACTATTGGCTTCATGCCTGGAGGGCTTGTGACTATGGCTTTCAACGAAGCCAACACTGTCGAGGCATTTGTCCGCGACCTGCTCTGTGGCGGCGTCAGCGCGTCGCATCAGGTCCGTGAAGCCCCGGCCCGCTATGGGATCGCGGATCTCGGCTGGCAGTATCTCTCCCCCGAGATCCTTCCGCGTCAGCCGCAGGAAGCACTCGTCGAGGATCACCTCCGCGACGCACTCATCCGCCTGAACCCCAGCATCGCCGCCCAGCCCGATCGTGTGGACGACGTGCTTTACCGGCTGCGTGCCATCATCATGGGCGTTTGTGGTGACGGCCTGGTCAAGGCGAACGAGGAGTTCGCCGCCTGGCTCACCGGTGAGCGGTCGATGCCCTTCGGCGACAACGGTGAACACGTCACTATCAAGCTCATCGACTTCAAGGACCTGGAGCAGAACCAGTATGTCGTCACTCAGCAGTTCGCCTTCCGCGCGGGCAAGACCGAGAAGCGGGCAGACCTCGTTCTGCTCATCAACGGCATCCCGCTGGTCGTCATCGAAGCGAAGACGCCCGTCCGCTCCAGCGAAAGTTGGCTCGACGGCGCGATCCAGGTGCACGACGACTACGAGCGAAACGTGCCTGAGCTGTTCGTGCCAAATGTGTTCTCCGTGGCCACCGATGGCAAGGAGTACCGCTACGCTTCAATCCGCATGCCCGTCGAGCTCTGGGGGCCGTGGAGGCTCGAAGACGACGACGCCCTACCCTCGATGGAGCAGGTCGAGAAGGCGGTCACCTCGATGCTGCGACCGCGGGTCATCCTCGACTTGCTCGCGAACTTCACCTCCTATGCGACCCACAAGGGCAAGCAGCGCATCAAGATCATCGCCCGCTACCAGCAATTCGAGGGTGCGAACAAGATCGTCGAACGCGTCGTCGCCGGACACCCCAAGAAGGGTCTGCTCTGGCACTTCCAGGGCTCGGGCAAGTCACTGCTCATGCTCTTCGCCGCGCGCAAGCTGCGCCTGCACCCGGCACTGAAGAACCCGACGGTGATGATCGTGGTCGACCGTATCGACCTCGATACCCAGATCTCGAGCACCTTCTACGCCGCCGACACACCGAACCTCGTCAAGGCCGAGAGTCGTAGCGACCTGCAGGATCTGCTCGGCAAGGACGTGCGCAAGATCATAATCACCACGATCTTCAAGTTCGGCGAGGCCGAAGGCGTGCTCAACGACCGCGGCAACATCATCGCCCTGGTCGACGAGGCCCACCGCACCCAGGAAGGCGACCTCGGCCGGAAGATGCGCGAGTCGTTGCCCAATGCCTTCCTCTTCGGCCTGACGGGCACGCCCATCAACCGGGCTGACAAGAACACGTTCTACGCCTTTGGGGCCGAGGAGGACGCCAACGGCTACATGAGCCGCTACGGCTTCGAGGAATCCATCCGCGACGGAGCGACGAAGGAACTGCACTTCGAGCCGCGCCTCATCGATCTACACATCGACCACGCCGAGATCGACCGTGCCTATAGGGAGCTTACCGGGGGCCTGAGCGACCTCGAGCGCGACACGCTTGCCAAGACGGCGGCCAAGATGGCCGTGCTGCTCAAATCCCCCGAGCGCATCGAGAGGATCTGCGCGGACATCGCACAGCA
>Ga0307380_10013271_pt1 | contig 10190 bp, 11 predicted proteins | sample UN3MG_FD_202239 | JGI IMG/M metagenome (GOLD analysis project Ga0307380, IMG submission 202239) | Soil microbial communities from Risofladan, Vaasa, Finland - UN-3 | ecosystem: Environmental > Terrestrial > Soil > Coastal area > Acid sulfate soil | place: Finland: Risofladan, Vaasa | collected...
CCTCTTTCCGCCTTATGTCGGCCTCCACGCATTGTTGAGAGGCCAACACAAGGACGGAAAGGAGATTCAAGATGAACCAGGAAAACACCACGAAGGAATCGATGGAAGAAATGAACGCCTACTCCAGGCTCGCGGAAATCCCCGATGACGAGTTCACGGTCAGCCTGAGCGACGACGATTTCGTCTACACGGCCCGCCCCACCGGGTTCGAGGGCTACAGCGTCAATGGAACCACCGGAGAGCTGATCGTTCCGGTCATCGAGGAGCTCTAGGATGAGAATCCGAGTCAGACAGACCTGGAAGGACCAAATCTCGAATCCCGAGAAGGTGTCCGAGATCCTTCGTTCGGTTCTCTCCAGGGAGTCCGAAATCGACCGTGACAAGGAGCACATCTGGGTTCTCGGTCTCTCCACGTCCAACGTCATCCGCTACATAGATCTCGTCAGCCTGGGCACTCTCGACATGACATTGTGCGAGCCGCGTGAGGTCTTTCGCCTCGCCGTCATGAAGGGTGTCAAGGCCATAATCGTGGCCCACAACCACCCTTCCGGCGAGCCCACCCCTTCCACCCTCGACAGGCAGGTCACGAAGACGCTGGCAGATGCCGGCAAGATCCTTGGCATCAAACTCCTGGACGCCATCATCGTCACCGACAACGATTTCTGGTCGGCTTCCGGCGCCGGCATGATCTGAACTACTATTCATGAGAATCTTCGCGGGACGCGAAGATCCTCAGTAGTTCAGCGCGTATTTTTTGGTTGCGGCGGCGATTCTTGCCGTGCCCTCGGGTGCTGAAGAGCCGCGCTGAAAGTCCAAGCACAAGATCTCCCGGCTCGACCGGAGCCTTGCTTTTGCCTCATCGTCTAAGAGTACCAGCCACCGCCGTCACCGAACCGGCTACCTGGATTTCGCTTTCCGTCTAATCCTCCTTTTTCTCGATCGCGCGGAGCTGGGCCCTGCCAACCCACCGCCACCATATTAAGCCGCCTGCAGCCGTCCCGCGCGAACCTCAGGCGTTCTTCGTCCAGCCTCCCACTCCCGTGGGAATTCCCACGCTCTGCCCTGGCGACTTTAGGTCTTCCCTGCCCCCGTGTTACCGAGATTTGCCAAATCTTCTCCCTACGCTCCGCAACCGCGATTCTTACTACTCGTCCTTTTCATGGTTCGCGCCACCCAGCCATCGGGTGTCACGCCCCCTGCCGTCCTCGCGGCCGCAAGAATCCTGTTCGCTGCGCTTTCTTTCCCTGGTTTGACTCCCCTCTTTTTATGAGAAGTCAAACCCCAACGAAAGAAAAGGAGAAGCAAATGGCAAACTCAAACAACACCCCGACTTACAGGATCTTCAACGTCAGGGATCGTGGCGAGGGAAAGAAAGCAGCCTGGACAGAGATCGGCGTCGGCTTCCAGAACCGGGACGGCAGCATCAACCTGGTGATGAACTGCTACCCGGTCGACGGCAAGGCCCAGCTCCGCGCCATCGAGAAGAAGGAGGATTAGTCGAGACGCACCCCGGCGCTCCAGCGCCGGGGTGTTTTTTTGTTCTTTCAATCAGATAATACGACCAAAGTAGTTCAATACGTTTAAGGCTGTATCTTATCAAGCACAGATTTAATGAAGTATTTTGCTTCGGTCTCAGCGGTTTCGGGTTCAGTCCTGGTTTCGGCGAAGTATTTGCCCTTGACGGCGTCGGCGTAGCATTCGGTGTAGATGGTTCCGAAGCGCCCCCGATCCTCGCCGCCGCCGAATGAGAAGTCGCTCCACTGGACTCCCGAGTAGAGCTCGATAGAGTCGTAAACCTGGCCGGCTGTGGTGGCGTTGGACATCTCGTAGATGAAGAGCGATATCCTCGTGTCGCCGTTTATGTAAAACTCGCGTGCCAGCGCCACCCAGCCGCCGGCGGAGGTGAAGATATCCATGGCCCCGTCTACCCACATTGTTGCGACCGAGAGGTCATCTGTACCCTCCGGCCCAGGATTTCCCCAATCCGTATTTTCCAGCCATCCAGAGATTTCCCCGCTTTCCGGAAGAAGATCCATCACAAGAAGATCGCAGGTTCCGTCTGTGGTGCATTCTTCGTAGTACTCGCAGATGCCACAGATGAAGCTGCAGGCTGGGTCTGGGCCGCACTCACGAATACCACAATCTGGTGTACAGCCACTGATGCACTGGCCTTCGTCGGTGCATATTTCGTCTTGGAGGCATTCTCCGCAGCTTGTATTGCAAACTTGATCTGGACCGCAAACACGGTTTCCGCAATCGGGAGTGCATCCACTGATACAATTGCCCGTGACCGTGCATACCTCGACGGTACCGCAAGATCCACAGTCATCATGACAAACAGGGTCAGGGCCGCATTGCCTCAGGTAACAGTCTGGGGTGCAGCAAGAGCCGTCTTTACAGACCTGCCCCGAATCACATCCCCCGCAAGATCCCTCGCAACCGTCGTCTCCGCAGTCTTTATTGGAACAATTCGGCACACATGGACATGCGCACTCGCCCCAACTGCTGCCGTCATCCGAGCAGATCTGGAATCCGACAACTCCACCAGCACAAGTGCATTCCAATTGTCTACCGGGTTCGCAGAACTTATTTGTAGAACTGCAGGAAAAAACAATTACAGACAGAAAGATTACAAGGACAAATCTCATGGTTTCTCCTTCATAAAACCTTCTCTATGCCCGTTTTTAGACCGTACTGATTTCCAGGCAGATATGGTAACAAGACAGTCCACAGACGGTCAATCTCAACTCTTCATCGAAAGCCTCTGCACTGATCTTGTCGAGAGTACAGAAAACCCATATCACCTGAAGAATTCTCTCACCCCACTCCCTATCAGCCGCCTTCAGCCGTCCCGCGCGGCGGTGTCTTTTACCGTCCTCGAATTTTGAGGGACCACCGACGCCGCATGATCCAGCCGCGGTTTTTGCGGTGCCCTTGGGTAGCTCAAGCTCCCGTGGGAATTCCCACTCGCTTCCTGGCGAATTTCACTGCCTTCGTGCTTTTGAATCGTCTTTTCTCCCTTCTGCTTGTCCCTTCCCTTCCGTGGGATTGCCATCCACTTCGGGTGAGATGGCAACCCCACGCAAAGAATGGAGGCAGGACATGTACAGGAAAGAACCCGTCATCGTCGGACACATGGAGCTTCACGAGCGCCAGATCTTCAGCCAGTGGTACGAAACCCCGCTTTGGGAAAAGAACGTTGCGGTTGAACCAGGCCGGTACGAGGTCGTGTGCTACGACTGGGATCTTGAGCATCCCGGTTCTTACTACGTCCACATGCACGGCGTGATCACGACGGATTACTTCGCGCCCCGAATCGGCTCCAGCATCGGCCCGTACGATTCCAAGCAGAACACTGGAAAGCCCGCCGACATCCACCCTTCCTTTTATGCCTACGAATCAGCCGTGAAGTCCTGGTGCAAGAGCTACAACGCGACCTTCCATCCACGGTGTTCCGTGTAGTCCCGAGTAGTCCGCGTTTTCCAGCCACGGTTTTCCGTGTAGTTTTCGGCCCTCGGTTTGTGAGGGTGTGGCACCTGCCGCGGTGTGTGCGGCCCCCGCAGGCTGGGGGTTTCGCAATGGTGCCGTGTGCCGCTGTAGTCGCCGCTCCTTTTCATTGCCCCTGCGCCTAAGGCACACCGGCTACGCCGGTGCTGGTGCTGCTCCTTCATTGATTGACTGGCGGTTGTCGCTGCCCACCCGCCCTGCTTTTGTTGTCGCGGCCTCTAATCGCTTCGGATTCAATCATGTCCCTTCGAAGCTGCTTTTTCTCAGAAACGAATCCATAGGAGCCCCCAGGATGTCGCCGACACGATCAACCCGACCTTTCCCCTTCACCAGTGATCAAACACTTAGGCGATCTCTCTCCCCTTGTTTTCCGCTATTTTCCGCACTTCCCAACCATGGTTTCGATGTTTTCTATCGCACCCTTTGGTGTTTGGGCTTGCCCGGATTTTGTGGACACCTGACTTGTGCGTGATAACCCCGTACTCCTCGGCCAGGACATCGATGGCCAGGTGTGAAAGAATTTCTTGCAAGGTCTCGCGGAGAATGACAGCGTTCATGATTGGGCCTTTAGCTGGGATTTGTCGACATCGGTAATTGCTTACCCGATCGACTGCCAGCTTGAAGCCCATTTTTCGAGTCATATTATCCTTCGCGGTCGACTGGTTGCAGCTAAACTGGACACACATGGGGGGTATTATAGCCATGTTGTGGATGTCAAAAATTGTATCGAGGGTCATGAGGCCTGTTTTCATAATGGTGGTGGTTTTGTATTTGGCGGTCCCCGCATTTGCATCAGGAACCGCGGACGAAGAGCACGAGAAAAGTGATAGACAGGGTATGAACATCGTCTTCGGCCTTGGTCTGGATTGCAATTTCTTCCTTGGTTTTCCTGATGGCGGCTGGGGACTTATGGAGGGAATAAAGAGCTTTATTGCCTGGCTGCCCAATAAAGACGTGGAGGTGGGTTATAGTATTGACTATAATTTCTTCCCGTTTCCTTTTTGGTACAATGAGTTCGAGCACAAATTGTTCGTGAGCTACTACCCGGCAGAAAAATTATCATCATTTTATATCATGGCCGGAGGAGGGGTTAGGCATAATAGCTTTCCGCGGGATAGTGGGTCGGGAATCGATAATTTCGGAGTAGTCCTGTCAGCAGCAGTGGGGCTCGACCTGTCTCCGTGGGAAAGTACGAATATCGGAATACAACTGGGATACTCGCTATACATGTACACCTGTCAGCCCGTGCATGGCATCAATATTTCGATAGACTTCAGATGGTACGATTGACGCCTAGTGCCGCAAGCGTACGCGTCCCCAGGGGATCTGCTTTTCGGCTTGGCTGTGCGCGTCAAGGCGTAGGGGAATTTCTTCCTTGGAAAGCCCGTGACCTGTTCCCCATAAACTGGACAAATTTTTGGGGGCAACGGCAGTGGCGCCCGGTTTGCAGTGGTGCCATGGTGTGCGTGGCACCCGCCGCGTAGTTCCGTGTATTTCCGTGCAGTATACGGCCCTCGGTTTGTGAGGGTACGGCCCCCGGTGTGTGGGGGTGCGGTCCCCGCCGTGCTTTACCGCGTTGTTGGCGGCCCTAGAAGTTTTGGGGTACGGTCCTCGCCGCGGTGTGTGCGGCCCCCGCCGCGTAGTATGCGGCCCCCGTAGGTTGGGGGGGTTCGCAATGGTGCCGTGTGCCGCTGTAGTCGCCGCTCCTTTCATTACCCCCCTGTCCTCCCGCCCTGCTTTGGTTGTCGCGGCCTCTAATCGCTTCGGATCAATTCCGGCCACGGCCGAGCCTCATTTTTTCCGAAACGTATTAATAGGAAGCACCCTGCGGGTACGGTTCAATTTATCTGGTTTTCTGGATGTGTTCACCGCCTCCAGGACGTCGTTGAAGCATTCCCGTGCCTATCGGGAATGCGGAATCGTCCTTGAAAACACCCAAACCCAGGTTTTCAAGGGCTTCGATCGGATCAACCCGACCTTTACCATTCACCTGTGATCAATGACTTACGCACTTTGGCTTCCGGGCTCTGCCTGCTGTTTGCAGCTTAACGTTTTGCAGAAACCCGCAAGGTCACTTTTTTATCGAAGCGCAACCCCAAGTAACTTTAAGCATGCAACCTCACTCTTATCAGCCAGGTTTTCTTGGTCTTGACTGATCCGCGTCAACCGCGCCATTTGATCCTTGACCGCGAAAACCAATTGCACCATGATCACGATAGCGCCCCTCGCCCCAAACGACAGGACCGCAGACAACGCGGGATCCGGCGGCGTCATTTATGGGAGCAAGGACCCATCCTCTCAACGTCGTCGGAACCGAAGGGGCCTTTTTTCTGCAGGGGGTCTTAGGAAATTCAATTAACCCCACTCCACAAATTCAGCCACCACCACCCTAGAAGCAGGTTTTCAATACCCGCGCGAACCGACAACGCTCCGACCCTCGGCACAGCATCCAAGGGAATTCCCCAGGCCCGGCATGAAAGTGTCAGGTGGTTGTCACCAGGCCAACGCCCGTGTTTCCACGACGATTGTATTGGTTCTTAGTTTGATGTTTTTTTCGTCGGATCGGAGCAGTCGAATCCCCAGTATTTTTTCAGCTCTTGAGTAGCGCCAATGATACCTTTCAATCCTGTGTTCGACTCATCCATGCAGGCTACGACGTCGTCCAGGAAGACGGGATCGCAGGTTTCCCCGAAGACTTCCACGGCCTTTTCCATGCCGAATTGATCGGCGATCATTGTTCGGCTGCGTTTCATCGCGGCAAGAAGCGGGGCCAGATCCCTTTCGAGGCTTGCCATGTTGTAGAGCAAGCACGAGAGTGGATTGCAAAGCTTGTGGAAAATTTCCGACCTGGTGTTTTCGTCCGGTACGGATTCATTTGTCATTCGAAGTCCCCCTTTCGTCTGAGAATAGTACCTAAATTGTTATCCAAATGGCAAACCGTCCCAAGATCGTAGAACCGCCGGATTCTTGTCCATACGGAGGGCATTTTTATTACGTGTTGCCTTCCCGTGTCTCAACGCAGTACAATCAACCCGATCCCCGATTCTGATTTTTGCGCCGTACAAGGAGAGCCCCCATGCGGAAATACGCCTTGCTGCCTTTGGCCTTGTTCCTGTTTTCCTGTTCTTCCGCCACCGAGAAACCCGTCTGCGAAGCCGGACGTCAGCTTGAATGTTCATGTCCTGGCAGCGTGACCGGCTATCAGACCTGCAATGATGACGGTTCCGGCTGGGGCGAGTGCAATTGCTCATGCGTGAAGAATTGTACCGGCCGGGAATGCGGGGAGGACCCGGTGTGTGGTGAGTCCTGCGGAACCTGTGGTTTGAATTCCACCTGCAGCGAATCCTGGGTTTGCGAGTGTGATTTCGTGGACTGTGAAGGCACCTGCTGCGGTGACGGCCAGCTATGCAGCGAGGGTTCCTGCTGCACACCAGACTGCGGAGCTCGGGAATGTGGCCCGGACCCCGTCTGTGGAACTAGTTGTGGCGACTGCGGGGCAGGGGAGGATTGCACGGTCATCGGTTCCTGTTCGTCCGGTTGCACGCCGGATTGCGGCATCAGGGTATGCGGGCCCGATCCTGTCTGCCAGGTGAGCTGCGGCGATTGTCCGGAGAATAGTTCCTGCACGACCGAAGGCCAGTGCATATCGGGATGCGTGGCTGATTGCAGCGTAAGAGAGTGCGGACCGGACCCGAACTGTGACGTGTATTGTGGTTATTGCGGTCCAGATGAGATCTGTAACGGATCAGGTTTGTGTGAACAATGCATTCCTGATTGTGAAAACAAGACGTGCGGAGATAACGGCTGTAACGGTGTTTGCGGAACCTGCTGCGATTTCGGATTCTGCAACGACATGAATAAGTGCGAGTGTGAGTTTTTCGAATGCAACGGGGTCTGTTGCGACGATACTGATATTTGTTACCAAGATGCGTGCTGCGCCATCGATTGTGACAACAAAGAATGCGGTGACGATGGATGCGGAAACGTCTGCGGTACCTGTAGCGACAATGCTTCCTGCAACCAGGACGGCATCTGCGAGTGTGATTATCTCACTTGTGGATCAAAATGTTGTTCAATGGGCCAGGTATGCTACCCGCAGGATAGTTGCTGTACACCGGATTGCCTCAATCGCGAATGTGGAGACAATGGTTGTGGCGACGTTTGTGGCACATGCTTGGGAAACGCGGAGTGCATTGATGGCACGTGTATAAAAGAATGTAGCAACAGTTATGACTGTGCCGCTCCCGAGTGTCTCGCATGCGTAAACGGATTCTGCGTTACGCCTCCGCCGGTGTGTCAAGGAGCGAACGATTGTTGTACGGGATACTATTGCAGCTTCGGCACTTGCATGCCCGTCAGCAATTTCTGCTACTCCGACGATGACTGCCTTGATCCTGGATTGCCATTTTGCCTGAACAGAACATGCGTCGAATGCACCACCGATGATCAATGCGACGATTTCTTCTACTGCAAGCCGGGCGATAACGCCTGCGCCCCCGAGCCCTGCTACCGATACACGGATCCCGACGCCACCTGCCGGCAGATCGACGCCTGCTACTACTGCGACTACATGAGCGGTAACTGCGGGCCGACGACGGAGTGCACTTACCCGAACGATGACGAGTGCTGCCCGGGATACAGTTGTGAGAGCTACGGTTGCGAGATGGATCTCGATTGCTCACAGCAGGATCCCACCTGCGCCGCCGGCTACACCTGCAACTTCAACTACAATATATGCGAATGGGCATCGAACTGCCAGCCGCCTTGCGGGGCCGGCGAATTCTGCAACTCGCAGAACGTATGCGAATCCGGCTGCCACGAGATCGGCGAGAGCTGCGATCCTTTCTCGACCAACAGTTGCTGCTCGGGACTGATGTGCAATCCCTTCTGGCCGTTCTGTTCGTAACCATCTTGGGTATCATCAAACAACCACATCGAAGACGAGGAAGATCCGATCGTGAGAACTGCATTATCGAGGTTCCTGATTGCGGCGGCGCTTCTTCTTCCGGCAGCCGCACCGGCGGCCGAGCGACGGCCGATCGTTGCGGTGTTCGATGTTGAGGTGAAGGATTCCAAACGGGGGAAGGTATCAATTTAACGAATCGGATACGATACCAAATCTAAAATATATTCGACTACTCATGTCAGTTGGTTTTTCATCCGCGCGGACCATGAGCGCAACGATTCTCGGCACAGCATCCGTGGGAATTCCCAAAGGCTCGGATCTCAGCAGAATTAAGGGCACGGCACACCCATTGACCACGAAAAGCAATTTCAACATGATCGCTGTAAGTCCAGTTAGGCGTCCCCTGCCCTCAAACTGCGAGGACCGCAGACAACGCGGAAGCCGGCGGTGGCGATCCCCCCCTCGTCGCCGTTGGTTCCTCGGGGAGCCATTTTTGGCAGGGGGCACAGGTGAAGCAGTAAACACGCGCATTGACAGCCATTTGAGCGGTTGAAAAATATTCCCCCTCCCTATGTGGTTTCGAGTTACACTCCGAACGTTTTCGAGAACTGACGTCGGTCACTGTTTTCGGGAAGAGGAGATCGAGATCATGACAAAGCTAATCATTGGCGCTGCAACAATTGTTACAGTCATTTTCGTGGGCGTTTCATTTGCTCAAGGCAGGGAGTGCAGTAGGAAATACCTAGAAGTAGGCGCATGTGTGAAGATGGAAATCGGTCCCAGGGGTATGAGCTTCGATGCGGCCGGACATTTCAGGGCGTATCTAAAATGTCTAAAGCAGAAGCTTCTCGACGCTCTAAGTTCTGGCGGACGAGCGTTGGACGCGGGCGAGAGAGAGTTTCTCGCCAAGGTAGAGGATGTCATCGACAATGTACCGAATCTGATCGAGATCAATGCTGATGGTAGGATTGGGCTGACCAAAGAGAATGAGGTGATTAAGGCTCTAAGTGGAATGAGTGCCAACATGCGATGGAACGACATGCTTATTACAGCCAAGACAGGGACGGTGATCGAGTTTTTCACGCCCAGTTCTCTCGTAACCGCTTATTCAAATACTCGTCTCGGATACCAAATGCTAATAGCGGGGTTCCCCATCAAAGTCGGTGAGGTAAAACTTGCGTCCGGGATTCTGGTTAGGCGACCGAAGACACGCAAAGGCAAAGTCGGCGTACCGTTGATACGTATCGCGTTCGGCGGTCAAGTGTGGGTTGCGGGCAAAGTTCACAAGGGGTACGCTGTTTTCGTGCCGTTGCTCAAGAATGGAAAGATAATCGGCGTTGCAGGCACCGGTGTCGTACCTGCAGACCCGCAGGAGGTTGATATCAAGGAAATCGTCTACAAACTTGTAAACGGCAAAGGCTGGATCCCATCCACCCCCGCCCCAAGGTAAACCCGCCCACGTGAAGAGTACATCATCAAGAAAGTCCAGCCCGGCACCGGGGACCACCACGAAGACAAGGCCGAGGTCGGGGAGTTCAGCTGTAGGTTGAGCGACGGCAACGTATTGATGGGAGGCGACGAGATAACAAGCACGTCCTACCTGTGCAATTCCCTGGCAATCGCTTTGCGTGACCAGCTCATTGCCGCGGGATGGAGCGGAACATCGACAATTAATGGCTCTCCACGGTTCCGCTGGAGACAGGGGGTTTCGTGACGTAGCTGGCTGAAGTTGAAAGGCATCCGACCTTTCGTGCATGGTTTGGGTTGTCTAGATCCA
>Ga0307380_10013272_pt1 | contig 10190 bp, 4 predicted proteins | sample UN3MG_FD_202239 | JGI IMG/M metagenome (GOLD analysis project Ga0307380, IMG submission 202239) | Soil microbial communities from Risofladan, Vaasa, Finland - UN-3 | ecosystem: Environmental > Terrestrial > Soil > Coastal area > Acid sulfate soil | place: Finland: Risofladan, Vaasa | collected...
CATCGAGATTATACCTATTAGTAAATCCATTATGATTTATTGGTGGTAATTTTTCTGGATAAGAAGTTATCTTATTTAACTCATATCTTTGAGCAGGATCAAAGGAAATAATCGGAATAAGGTGAAGGGCTATTTTAGCATTATCATAAAAGGGTACAGGGGTTTCATTTGCAAAAATCTTTGATATTCGATCTTCCCTGAATCTTCTAATTCTTTCTGTTATCGTTTCAGATAAATTAAAGGCAATCTTTAATTCTGTGACATCCATTGGGTATTTTCCATTAGTGCTTCTTGTATAAAACTTGTCATGACCTTTAAAGGTTACTCGGTGAGGACTATTCCAGCTTCTAGGAATTCTGATTAATAAAACAACTTTTGATTTTAAAACCTTGATAGACTGAATGATTATTCCTGATATTCTTGGATTTATTCCATCCCTAATCATATTTTCTAATCTAGCAATTACCTGATCAGCATTCTCAATAGTTAGTCCTTCTAATTTTTTGGGAATTCCTTTATCTCTATCTTCCGTTATTCCAAATATCAAATCTCCGCCCCTAGCATTTGAAAAAGAGGAAACATCAGCTAGAAATTCTTTTCTATCGGCATCTAAATTGCCCGGTAAAGATTGTTTATATTCTAATGTCTTTTTTTCTGATACCGAATTGTCTATCAATTCCTGCAAATCATCTTCGTTAATTTCATTAACATTTTTTTTGATCATATTTTTCTCCTTTTAATAAAAATCCAATACTCAATATAAGAAGAATTCCTGAGGTTATACTTCAAGTTCCTTTTTTACAATCTCTTTTAGTTTTTTATCTAGAATTTCCCATCCTGGAAAGTAAACATTCATATAACTTTTCCAGAGGACACCATGATTTGAAGCTCTAAAATGAAGTAATTCATGTATGATAACATACTCTCCTAATGTTTTATCAATCTTAAGAATCTCAACATTAAAATTTAAAGAACCATTGGTTGAACACGATGCCCATTTATTTTTCATTGGTCGTAAATATACCGAAGAGACGTTTATTTCTAATTTCTTAGCCCAGGTTAAAACAGCATTCTTAAATTCAGTTTTATCTTTCCAATTTATCATAATGTTCCCCTTGTTTTTGAAAGAAGAGAAAATATGTTATCCACCAGCGATGCAACTTTATCGATATCATCCGTAGATTTACAGATTCGAATTGTTACTTTTTTCCGGGCTTCACGCATGGATTTCTCACTTGAATACCAGTCAGTAAATTCCTCTAAAATATTTTTGATATCTACGCCAGCTTCTTTAGCATCTTGAATACCCGTGGATTCTAGTTCTTTGAATAAATAAAAACTTAGATTATCAAGTTTTAGCTTTTCCTGTTCTTTTTTCCTTTCTTCGTTTTTCTTTATTTCATTTATTAGTTCATTAAGAGCTTCTGATGTTTCAGATTGCCTGTTTTCGTAGCTTTCCTGAATAAGTTTTGCTCTCTCAGCCATGGCAATCAAGAAAGGATCGTCACTTTGTTCCTCTGCGGTTTTTTCGATACTTTTAATGAGATTTATTATTCTGGTATTGTCGCCGCCTTTCTGTTTTTTGATTATGTCGATTGTTTTTTCATTAATTTCAATAATCTCATTCACTGGCTGTAGTCCAGAGGCATTAATATGCTTTTTTACCAGTTCGCTGGTTTTTCTCTGAAACTCTTTATCCACATAGACTTTTTTTGTGTAAGCTTTACGAATAACTTGATACATTGCTGCAAAGGTAGTGTATGAATCTATATATGGCCTAAGGAAAGCATCCGGAGATATAATTTCATAGAGCATTTCACATTCTTTGTATTCCTTAAAAAATTCTTTCCGTTTGTCCTTATCCCGGAAATAATCAATCAGGCCATCTACATCTGTATCATTGAAGTTGTGTATAATCAATTTTATATAATCCTGTACTTTCTCTTCCATTTTGTTCTTGAATAGAGTCTTTAAAAGAGCCAGATCTTTAACTATGGCATTTATTTCGTCGCTGCCAAAGGATAAAGCTTTTTCAAGCTTTTCAAATATACCGATGAAATCAAGAATAAAGCCATGTGGTTTAACCATTTCCAATTCTTCATTTTCATACGGCCGGTTAACACGGGCAATAGCCTGTAACAATGTATGATCACGCATAGGTTTATCAAGATACATGGCATAGAGTATTGGCGCATCAAATCCAGTCAGTAATTTTTCAGTGATAATAAGAATTTTAGGAAACTTTCCATATTGGATAAAAGCTTTTCTGATTTGCCTTTCTTTTTTTTCTTCAAGATGAAATTCTTTAAGAAGCGCAGAGTCATTATTATTGCCGGAATATACTACGGTTGAATATTCACTTGGTAAATATTTATCCAAAGCCTTTTTGTAAAGGGCGCAAGCTTCACGGTCTACACAGACCAGAAATGCTTTATAGCCTAATGGCTCAACATTTTCTTTATAATGTTTTGCTACAAATTGAATAATTTTATCTATGCGTGCACTCGCCTTCAGGAAATTCTTTAAACTAACAGCTCGATCAAGAATTTTGTTCAGTTCTTGAATGTCCGCGATCCCCTCCGCCTCAGCCAGCGAAAGAAACTCTTCATCTAACTGTTCATAAGGTACCCTCATTTCGTTGGGGGCAAGATTATAATAAAGAGGTAGTGTTGTACCGTCGGCAATACTCTCCGAAATAGAATATTTATGAAGATATCCCTTTTCATCTTCCATTCCGAAAGTTTTAAATGTCCCCTTTCCATAAGCTGTTTTATCAACCGGCGTTCCGGTAAAACCTATGTATGTGGCATTAGGAAGACCCGCCATGAGATAAATACCCAGATCTCCGCCGGTTGTTCGATGAGCTTCATCAATCAGTACAAATATATTACTCTTTGTGTTAATGTTAGCAGGCATATCGCGGAATTTATGTATCGTGGTAACAATTATCCCACGATAGTCACTTTTTAATAATTCGTTCAATCGGCTAATCTTGTAAGCATGTTCAACATTATTAATTCCAAGCGAGTGTAGATTTCTTAACATCTGGTCTTCCAGCTCATTCCGGTCTATCATTAACAATATGGTAGGTTTTTCCAATTTTGGCGCTTTAAATAACATCTCAGCAGCTTTGATCATGGTATAAGTCTTGCCTGAACCTTGAGTATGCCAGATAAGCCCTCTTTTTCTTGTGGTATCCAGCGATCTCTCAATAATTCTATCCACGGCTACAGCCTGATGCTGCCTGAAAATAAATTTGCTAAGCTCTTCGTCCTTTTCAGCAAAAAAAATAAAGTTTTTTAGAAACTTTAGTACTTGCGGAATAGAGCAAAATGTTTTTACCTTGTTTTCCAAGTTACCAACATCTTCGTTTTTCCAGTTGAAGATGTTCCGACGGACCATATTCCATGTGACACCATAATAAAAACCGATGGCTTCAGTAGCAGTAAATATTTGTTCGGGTACAAAAAACTCTGGCGTTTCCCTGTGATAACGTCTTATCTGGTCTATCCCCAGGGCTATCGCTTCCTCTTTATTGACATTTTTGCATTCAATAACCAAAACCGGTATTCCGTTTATTAAAAAAACAATATCCTCTCGATTTCCATAATGGCCGTTAAACCAGTAAAATTCTTCAGTAACCTCATAAACATTATTTTTGGGTTTGCGGTAATCAATAAGGATTAAATTTAAATCACGATTCTCTTCTTTTAAGTAATATGTACCCTCATTGCGAAGATAGTTAACAAAATCACGATTGCCGAAAATGTCTGTTTTTAGATTATTAAAAAGACTGATAAGAGAGCCTTCCGTTTCCGGATAATTAGGATTAAATTCTTTTACCTTTGAGTAGAGGAGATCTTTAAGGTAGAGAGAAGCAGTGCGACAGCGTTCTTGAATTTTGCATGAATCATTATTAAATCCACGCCGTTTTTCTGCTTCGGTTCTATTAACAAAAGTCCACCCGATTTCCTGAGCATATTTTATGATGCGGACTTGTACTGTTTTATATTCGTTTGGTCTAATCATAATTTTACTCCAAACTTTTGATAGTAGAATTTAAAAGATTATCTAGGGTACCTGAGAGATTCCGGGAAAGGGAGTCTAATGATCTGCATAGGTTATCATATAAATTCCCAATAGGAACTGGTATTTTAATACTGGAAAAATCTATGGTACTTACAATTCTTCTACGTTTTACCCCACCTGAAGATAATCTTCTGTATTCATCTAAAATCACCGGAGTTTTAAGTATATAATCTAAATATCTAAAATCTATACCTTTAGAATACCAAACTTCGTATGCAGGGCTAACTACTCCACATGCTGGTTCATATAAAACATGAATCGCCCCTTCCCAAATAACCATAGGATTGTAAACCAACCAGCCCGTCTTAACAAATTTATAATTAGTTAGATTATTTATTGCAACAGAATGCCCAAAGCGCTCTGATTGGATAATTAAACCCTTATTTTTTGTGAGAGAAAGTACTTCAATTGGATCAGTTGATTCTCTATCTTTATATGTTAGAGAGCTATTTATAAGAAGTTCATCAAGACGGCATAGTTTCCACTTCGATTTATCTTTTACAAGATCAAGTTCTGAAATAACTCCCGTTTGTTTCTTTGCTACATTGAAAAATTTTGCAAGGAAATCGAAAATTATTTTTCGCGAAAATTCGCGTTTTGCATTTTCGAACTCTGTATAAATTTGAATTTCCCAATCTTGTTGCAATGGACGATGGATATATCTACTTGGAAGTAAGTTGTAATCATTTTCTTGAATTTCTATCATCTTTTTATCAACAATTACTGCAACACCAGGAATTTCCTTCCAATTAAAAAAAGAATCAGAAATCAATGATAAGCCTTCTTCACTTAGAATGTTTTTAGACCTGCCACGTTTATAATACTCCGATACATCAATCATTAATATTTTATTTTTATATGTCTTGGCTTTATTTAAAACAAAAATGAGACCGGAATTTGGAGTATTATAAAAAAGATTCTCTGGAAGTAAAATTACAGATTCTATAAAGTCTTTGCATAAAAAATATTTACGGATATTTTTTTCCTTATTTACTCTATTGCCATTACCAGAGCCTCTAGTTGCTGACGCAGAACTAAAAATTACTGTTGCTCTACCATCATCTTTTAAACTCGCTAAAATATGCTGCATCCAACCCCAGTCTGCCTTGCTTCCGGGATAACCGGCGCCATTGGGGAATCTTCCGAATGCATCAGCATCATAATCTATTTCTGTAAACATGGTCTGATTCCACATGGGATTTGCAACTACCCGGTCAAAAGCCATTAAACGGTTGCTTTCACGGAATTTCGGATTACGAAACGTATCACCGATTTCAATCTGCCCTTCCATATCATGAATAATCATGTTCATGTTCGCCATTGCCCATGTTTGTGGAATATATTCCTGACCATAAAGCTTAAGAGGTAGAAACTTATCTTCTCCCTGAGCCATCATTTTTTTATTTAAGGCAAACTCACATTTTATGAGTAAGCTGGCGGAACCACAGCATGGGTCATATATTTTCATTCCTGGCTCTGGATCCATGATTTTGGCCATAATCAGCCCAACTTCTCTCGGCGTATAAAACTCACCGGCACTCTGGCCGCTACCTTCGGCAAATTTACGAATAAGGTATTCATAACTTCGCCCGATAATGTCAGGTTCCACATCATTCAAACCAAGCCGTTTTTTACTGATTTCTTCAATCAAGTTAGAAAGGCGGTCATCGTCAATATCCTTGACACCATGAGTAGCAGCATTAAAATCTATGCGATCAATAATCCCTGATAATTTTGGATTTTCTTTCGCAATTGCCCTTAAATAAGTAGTCAAGTTTTCGCCAATTTTATCGGAAAGCTTACGGATTACAGACCAGACAGGTTCATCTATATTTTTAGGTGTTAAAGGAATATAAAACCGGACCAATTTTTTATCATGCTCAACCAGTTTAAAGGCTTTTGCTCTTGATCCAATGTCTTTTGCTATTCTGTTTACTTCATCGTCAAAAACATCACACAGTCGCTTTACAAAAATAAGCGGTAAAATGAAATCCTTATATTTAGGAGCATCAACAGCACCATGAATGCTACAGGCTGCTTTCCAAATCCATGATTCCATTGACTTGATTTCAGGTTCTTTAGCCATTCTATTCTCCTTGTTTGATTAAATGTAGCTAAATTTTAAGGCTACATAATATTTTTCTTTTTCCTACTTCCGCCAATGACTGCGGGTGCTTTTAGGAACAAGTTTATTCTATTAAAAATTTACAGTTTTCATTCTTTGGCGACAAATTCTTTTTATTCTAATGTCGCGAGCGTATCTAAGTCCAGCCGCTAGGCTGGATTTGGGTGGAATGCAGAATGCACGGAACCAGATACGCTCTGTTAAGTGCCGTTTTGCTTCCCCTTGTTGTTTAATTTCTGAATTGTGTATCTTTTTTGGTGTTTGCCTTTCTCTTCGAGTTACTTTCACATCATTTTTCAATACAAAACCAAATCCATTATATTCTTGAGACTTTGATGTATTACATAGGATGGTTTTCCGTACTATTTTATTTAAAACGAAAAAGGTGCAGAAAAACGTCCAATGTATCAGTAAGTTATAATATTATATCTCCGTTCACGTTTCAAAAATGCTTTTTCACCACCGTCCAATATCCAAATATATTTATCTCTATATGTTTTATTTTCTATGGTGGCAGGATAGAATTCTGTCTTTTCGTTTTCTATTTCTAATATATGTACAATCTCTGCATCGCTTCCAATTACAATATTAGCATCACGAGTAATTAAGATAATTTGCCGATTAGTTTTTTGTTTCCTAATAAGAGGAACTAAAACATCAGAAATATATTTGCCATCCAAATGATCTTCAGGTTGATCAATAACTATTGGATTTGTTCCAGCAACTAAAACTATCGCTATTACTATTCCACATCTTTCACCAAATGAAGTATTTTTTAGAAATTTAGTTCCCAGTTTAGTAAAGATTTGTATATTGTTAATATTATAAAAATATTTTAATAACCTAAGATGTAGCTTTTCTAAAAATATATCATCATTAATTAATTCTTGAATTAATAATCTATGTTTTTCAAAATTCGCAGTAGAATTAACAAAAGTTCTAATATTTTCCTTATCAATGACATAACTTTCTATATCTGCATTTCTAAAAATAACATTTTCAATAAAATCTGATCTCAAAGATGTTGTATCTTTGAAACATTCTTTCACAAAATCAGCTACTTTAGATATAAGAACCAAATGATCTTGTTTTAATTGAAATTGTATTTCTTTATCGGATATAGATAATCCAGCTAATTTTTCTTCCAAAACAACCGTTACTTGTGTAAATCTTTCATAATAACTTAAATAACAAGTTTTAATAGACTTAATAATTTCGTCTTTTCTTTTAAATATTTTCTCATGTGGCTTTTTCTCTAAAATCGATTTTTGAACTTGTTTCTCAAATTCTTTTATTTTTAAATTAGCATCAGCAAGCTCTTCTATATTTTCTGCAGATAACCCACGTTTAGTTAAGTACTCCTTAAAATCTCTTTTTAAGTCAGATAATACCTGCGTCAAATTATTAAAATTATAAGCTTCTATTATTTCCTTTAACTTTTTTTGTAAAATATTACGGTATGCGTTTAATGACTTTTTTAAGTTTATTAAGGTATGTTTACCCTGGGTATCAGACCAATTATATTGATTCAGCAAATCAATCAGCAAGCTAATTTCTTTACATAAATTTTCATTCTCTTGTTGATACTGCTTAAAATCAGCCATTTTTTCTGTAAGTTTTTTGATTTTTTTCTGAAAGTCTTTATATTCATCTGATTTAATTATGTCAATTTGCTTCTTCAATATATTTATATTTTCACGAATGCTATAGATGGTATTATTAATTTCAGTGATATTATCATATGCGTTAATTAAATTGTTAACCTCATCTTTAGATATTTCCCATTTCTCTTTTAATTTTTGTAAACTATTTTCATTTTCTAATGAGGACAAGTTATATAATCTAAGACTTATCAACTTTGACATTGATTTGATATTTTTAGCATTCTCTTCAATCTCATTTTGGAAGAAAAATTCCACCTGATTAGGTACTTCGCAGTTTGTAAATTCATTAATTTTTTTAAGTGACTGAGGAGAAAATATCAAATTATTTAATGGTGAGTTTATATTATGTAATTTATCAAGGCTTCGTGGTGTCCACTTATTATAAATAAGATGTATTAAAGTGCTTTTACCAGTGCCACGCCCACCGATTATACAGGTCAAATTATTAGAAAATCCTATTCCAAATGACCCATTTAGACAAAAATCAGAAATTTCACCAGATTCATCCTTTATTTCAACCTTATCTGGCAGATTTATTTCTAAATAATCAATGATTGAATATGTTTCAGACTCTGTTGGATTTTCTGTTTGTATTTTTACTCGCAAATCTGGTTCATAAATAATTTGCTTAAGTCCTTCATAGTTTGGGTCTGCTTTTATCCAAGTATTGCAGGAACCGACATTTCCTGCATTGCTTGCATCTGAAGAAGAAACGATAGGAATGGGCAATTCAACTGTTGATAAATCTTTGATTTTTCCTTTTATGTTTACGATCTGTTCTATTCTGTCTTTTATTTCAAAACAGAAAAATGCCTTTGATTCACAAAATAATTTTAATATTTCTTTTCTTGATTGGTTGTCTGCCCTTTTAAAAAACCCGTCATCAGAACAACAGTGTGCAAATATGGGTAATCCAATATTTTCGTTCCATACTTTTAATATTAAATCTTTGGTAGTTATCTCAACTTTCTTTATAGTATTATCGTGGTTAAAAAAAGGAGGTTCAATTTCACATACATTAAGTAGAAATACTTCAATAACTTCAGACCAATTATTTTTTCCTAACCTTTCTTTGTATTCAGGAGAAAATAATATTAATAGGTGCCATCCTTCTTTTGCATCTAATTCAACACCTGGAATAACTTTAATATTATACGAATTACTGATAGCGCAATCAATTGCTTGTCCACAATTATGATCTGTTATTGCTATAACTTCAATAGACTTATTTTTTGCTTCTTTTAAAAAATCGTTAACACTGTTTTGAATCTTAAGTTTTGTATCAGCATTATTAACTGATGGCAGCCACTCTTGTTTAATTGGTTGAATATGTAAATCACATTTACGCCAAATAGAACCTTTTGGAAAAGATTTATTCATCTTTTATTCCACCTTATTATTATTTTATCCAACTTATGTTAAGCTTGGGAGCCTAAGTATAACGCTTTTTAAAATCCGCTGCACCGATTATTTGTAACCACTTATTTATTATTAGGATAATAATTTTCAACTTATATAATTATTTCATTTATAGCATTATAAATTAACACTTTCTATTATTTTACTAAAATAAATATTTCAAGGATACATTCTTATTTACCAAAATATATAAATCTCGTCAATAAACTATCTCTTTGTGTCAAGGGACGGTTCTTTGTCACACTTTAAGAGTCTATATTTACCTTATTGAATCGCCACAAGCGGTCAAAAGAATTAACCTTTTTAATTTTTCTATACCTTTATATTAATACGACAAAAGGCTTATAAAGTCCTTCTTTTTTAGATAAATGTTCGATTTTTATTATTTAACATTAATTACTATCCCCTCGTCTTTCCATTCCTCCCATTCGAGATTGGTTATTTCCGGTAGTTGGGTGAGGGCTTGCGGTTCTTTGAATCCTCCGAGTTCTTCTCTTAAGGCGATTATTTTCTGGGCGAGAGATTCGCTTATTTGTAAGATACTGGTAAATTCTTCCTGGGAGGCAGTATTGATATTTGTTACTTTAGTTTTTGTTTGAGCTGGAGGAGGGAAGATAGTCAGAATATTTACTTTGGCTTTATTAAATAATTCTTTAGTCCTTTCGGGATTGTATTTATTGGTCCATAAGTTTACAAATTGATTCTGAAATATTTTAATTATTTCCGGGTCGTCTATGACCATTAGATTTTCGTCATTTCGGTTGTTGGCGGAAAAGGTCCAGTTGTAAGAGCCGGTAAGCAGTAGGCGGTTGTCAATGATGGCAAATTTATTGTGCATAATATAATTGTTAGTGCTGATTCTTACTTTTATCCCCTTCTGCACCAGAAGACGG
>Ga0307380_10013273_pt1 | contig 10190 bp, 14 predicted proteins | sample UN3MG_FD_202239 | JGI IMG/M metagenome (GOLD analysis project Ga0307380, IMG submission 202239) | Soil microbial communities from Risofladan, Vaasa, Finland - UN-3 | ecosystem: Environmental > Terrestrial > Soil > Coastal area > Acid sulfate soil | place: Finland: Risofladan, Vaasa | collected...
TATCAAGACTGACTACTGTCAGGTCGGGGTTGTCGGCTGAGTCAATCAGCTCCTGGGAGAACTTCTCCCCCTGCCAGCCATGGAGCAGGAAGAGGTTGGCGTCGGCCAGCCTCTGAATATCACCCGGCTTAACGTCGAAGTGCCCCGGGCACTGCGCCGGCGGAATGATGTTAATGACACTAACCTTATCGCCGCCAACCCGGGTCACTATCTGCGCTATAAGAGAAGTGCTGCTAACCACGTTTAGATTAGCTGTCTTGGCCGGGGCACAGGCCCCCAGGGTTAAAGTCGCTATAGTCCCCAGCGCCAGCACCACACTGGCTAGAGCCTTACATCTGGTCATCGATAACCTCCCTTTGTGCCTTTTTCCAGAGTAATGCGGTGAGTCAGAAAATCAATCTCCCTGATACGGGCCACGATTTCCTTCTGCTCTCCGAGGAGGGTGCTTAACAGCAGCTTCTCATCCTTAACCTTCAGAGAGGCGACCTCGGCCAGGACAAGCTCCGGCTCGCCGTTCCTGGCAACATATGCCTTCGATAAACACATTTTATGGCTCCCCTTTATCCAAGTTTCTTAAGGCCCGGGATAGCGACCCAGCGGCCCTGTCCATCTCCTGAGCAGCCTGTAACAGCTCGCGGGCAGTCTCAGGCTGTCCGGCTGCCTCTGCCCGGTCGGCCCACTCTTTGAACTCCTGGCTGTGTTCTCGGCTGTGCTCAATCCAGTAGCCGAGCAGCACTCTGAGCTTGACTCTCTCATTATCAGCCATGACACCCCAGTTTGACGCTTTTTAGTGCAATTGCAACCTGTTGCGCTAAGCAGCAAAAAATTTATGTCCGGCACCCGGCACACAAGCCGAAGAAGACCAGGTGCTTCATATCAACCTTGAAGTTATATTTACGCTCAATTTCAGACCACAGCGGGTCCAGTATTGTTTCCTCCATATCAATGATGCTGCCACACTTCTCGCAGACGAGGTGATGGTGATGACCCTTGCCCATGCAGTGATAGCGCACCCGCCCGTCACCCATATCCGTCTCCGTCACCAGACCCAGCTCCTTGACCAGCTCCAGCGTCCGGTAGACCGTGGAGATATTCATCTGGGGATAATAGGTGCGCACCTGGGCATATATCTCTTCAGCACTGATGTGGCTGTCGGCATCCTCCACCGCCTTGAGAATCATCAGCCGCTGCGGTGTCAGCCGGTAGCCGAGGTCAGATAGCTTGTGTCCTATCCATCTGGCTTTCACGCTATCTAGTCTATCACCTTTACCAGCTAATTGCAACCAGTTGTTTGTGCAAATAGTTTCCGAACCAGCCCGAAACAGCCGCCACTGTTTCTCTTAGGGTCTTAGGGATAGTCCGCCGGGGGTAAATCGAGCCTAAAACTTGTCCCGGCTGTCCAGCATTGCGGTCACCGGGCCATCGTTGTGGATTTCTAGTTGCATATACTGCTGGAAGCGTCCCGTCTCTACCTTAAGCCCCGTGGCGCGGAGGGCGGCGACAAACCTGGTAAATAGCTCCTGGGCCAGCGCCGGCGGTGCCGCTTCATTGAAGCTGGGGCGGCGCCCCTTCCGAGTATCGGCGAGCAGGGTAAACTGGCTCACCACCAGCAGTTGCCCTTCAATATCAAGGGCGGAGAGGTTAAACTTGCCCTCATCATCAGCAAAAATACGCAGGCTGGCGGTCTTCTGTGCCAGATACTGCACATCCTTCTCGGTATCGCCGCTGGCCACGCCGACCAGGACGACCAGCCCCCGGTCAATCTTGCCCACCAGGCCTCCGGCGACGCTAACCGAGGCGGCGCTAACCCGCTGCAGGAGCACCTTCACCCTATTTCACCTGGTGAGGTTTCTGGTCCGGCTTTCTTTCGGCAGTCCCCTCCGTTCCCGTGCCCTTGCGGCTGTCGGTGACATAGAAACCGCTCCCCTTAAAGAGGACGGGCGTGGAGTGGATGATGCGGCGCAGCTTGCCCTGACATTTGGGACAGATAGCTAAGGGCTCTTCATCAAAGCGTTGCCTCTTCTCGAAACGGAAGTTACAGAGATTGCACTCGTAGTCATAGACCGGCATTTACCTCACCTCGGGTGGTATTCTGTTAGATATTTTACAGGAACCGCCTCACTCCAGGCAAGCTGGATGAGGATATATGACAATAGGGCCGAGAAGCCTGAAGAGCAGCCCATAGCGGCACCCCAAATCAGCCATCAAAACCCGGTTTCCCCCTGGACTTTGGGGCAAAAAGGGAGTAGAATATAAACCGTAGAGGATGGTCTGACTAAGTGGTGAACAATGTGTGCTTAGCTTACAGTCTGCTCTGTCCAAGGAAAGAAAGCACTGGCCCCAAAACGGCTTAGTGCTTTTTATATTAAAGGAGGTGTCGTCATGCAGTCGAGTCTCATTGGAAAGATAGAAAAGGCGAAGCGCTATGCTCAGGAGACAGACCGGATCACCTTCTCCGGGTTATCAGTGAACTTTCGTGGTGAGAACAATAACTACACCACTGAATATAGAGATGGTAAGTGGCACTGCTCCTGCCGCTTCTTTGCCAGTTGGGGGCTCTGCAGCCACACCATGGCCCTGGAGAGAATTCTGGGAGATATGCTGCCCGAAGAGGCGCGGGCGACTCAGTTTGAGCTAGCCCCCTGAAGTCTACGTATTGATTTTATCCTGCCTGTTTACCCAGCTAATCGCCTCAGCCACCACAAACAGGGAACCGGTAACGCAGACGAGGTCTTTAGTTCCCGCCAGAGACGTCGCTAGGGATAGCGACTCGGGGACGGTCTCGGTCATTTGAGCCTCTATGCCGTATCCCTCAAATATAGCTCTGAGCCGGGTTACTTCCATGGCCCGGGGGTGGCCAGAGCGAGTAACAATCACCTCATCAAAGAGCGGCACCAGTTCTGAAACCACGCCGGCCACATTCTTATCGCCCGATGCCCCCATAATCAGGATGGAGCGGCTGAACTCGAAGTACTGGCTCAGGGAAAGCCTCAACTTGCGGGCGGCATCAGGGTTGTGGGCGCCGTCAACCACCAGCCGCGGGCGGCGTCTCAGAACCTGGAACCGGCCCGGCCAGCTTGCCTGTGCCAGGCCGTTAACTATGCTGTCCCGGGAGATAGCAAAACCCCTCTCCGCCAGCACCTCCAGGGCGGCTACGGCGCTGGCGGCGTTCTCCATCTGGTAGTAGCCAAGCAGGGGCAGTCGTATTTTATAAATGCTTCGCTCCCGATACTGGCTCGACTTTCCCGTTATCTCAAGCAGCTGCTGCTTACCGTCAAAGCCGAGGCTGTGCCAGGTGACGTCCCGGCCCACCATAACCAACTCGGCCTGCTGCCGGCGGCAGGCTTCCTGTATCACCGGGACTACCTCGTCCGGCTGAGGAGCCAGCACCACCACACTGCCGGGCTTGATAATGCCTGACTTCTCGGCGGCGATTCTGGCAACCGAATCGCCCAGCACCTCGGTGTGGTCGAGGCTAATAGAGGTGATGACGCAGACCTCAGGCCGGATAACATTGGTGGCATCGAATTTCCCACCCATGCCCACCTCAAGCACCTGGAAGTCGACCCCCTTCATCTGAAAATAGGTAAAGGCCAGCGCTGTCAGAAGCTCGAAGGTGGTCAGCTCGCCATAGGCAGCTTCAAGGTTTACCCTCTCGACCTCGGGCTTGAGCCGGGTCGTGATACGGGCGAACTCCGCCCGGCTAATCGGGCGGCCATCGACCTGGAAGCGCTCCCTGATGGTAATAAGGTGCGGCGAGGTGTAGAGACCGGTGCCGTAACCTGAACCAGTGAGCACTGAGGCTATCATCGCCGCCGTGCTGCCCTTGCCGTTGGTGCCCGCGATATGGACTGACCTGCTCTTCAGGTGAGGGTTACCCAGCCGGGCGAGCAGCTCTTCAACCCGCCTCAGGTCATAGCTACCGAGAGCATGAGGCAGGGGCACCTTTTCGTAGTCGGTGTAGCCGGAGATATAGCCCAGGGCCTGCTCGTAGTCCATCTCTCACCCGTATCAGGTGCGCCGGTTTATCACTATTCTAGCACTTGACGCCTCTTGGTGGCGACTGATAATCTTATTACAGGGGATAAAGTGAACTTTCTGGAGAAACTACACATCGCCTCACACCGAAACGGGAGCCTCCTCTGTATCGGGCTTGACCCTGACCTGAGCCTGATGCCTGAGAAGACAAGCGTCCCTGAGTTTAACCGGGCGATTATTGAGGCCACCTCCGACCTGGTCTGCGCCTATAAGCTCAATTTCGCCTTCTATGAGGCGCTGGATAGCCGGGGGATTAGTACCCTGAAACAAACTATCAAGGACGTCCCGGAGGACATTCCGGTCATCGGCGATGCCAAGCGCGGCGACATCGGTAATACCGCCCGAGCCTATGCTAAAGCCATCTTTGAAAGCCTTAGCTGCGATGCCGCTACGGTAAACCCCTACCTTGGTCTTGACTCCGTAGCGCCCTTTATCGAGTACCGGGACAAGGGCGTATTTATCCTGTGCCGGACATCAAACCCGGGGGCCGAGGACTTTCAGTCCCTTCGCTGTAAAGAAGGGGCTGGCTCCCGCCGGCTGTTTCAGATTGTGGCTCATAAGGCAAGCCAGTGGAATACCCATGGTAACATAGGGCTGGTGGTCGGGGCTACCTATCCCGAGGAGCTTAAGCTGATACGGGAGGCTCACCCAACTATGCCCCTCCTGATACCGGGCATCGGGGCCCAGGGCGGCGACCTGGCTCTGGCCGTGCGCTACGGGGTCGATGCTCAGGGGGAGCGGGTAATTATCAGCTCCTCGCGCCAGGTGATATACGCCTCGCGCCAGAAGGACTTTGCTCAGGCGGCACGGCGGGTGGCGTTATCGCTCCGCGAACAGATTAACCGCCACCTGCCAAAACCCGCGCCGTAGAGGATAAATCAAAAAGGTATTGTCCGCCGGCCCGGTCTCCAGAGGCTCATAATCAAGGGAGGCATTTAGGTGACGGCAGGTTTTGAGGTAAAGCCGGGTGACGTGGTGCGCCTCAGGAAGCAGCACCCCTGCGGCGCCAGCGAGTGGCAGGTGGTGAGGCTGGGGACTGATATCGGGCTCAGGTGTCTTAAGTGCCAGCGCTACGTCCTCCTTAAGCGCAGCGTCTTCGAGCAGCGCCTTAAAGCCTTTGTCTCCCGGGGGACATAATGACCCGCCGAATTATGCACATTGACCTCGATGCCTTTTTCGTCTCGGTGGAGCAGGTTGATAACCCGGAGCTCAGGGGTAAACCGGTGGTAGTCGGCGGTAAGCCTGAACGGCGGGGGGTCGTGGCCGCGGCTTCCTACGAGGCGAGAGCCTTCGGCCTGCACGCCGGTATGCCACTTATTACGGCCAGTCGCCTCTGTCCCCAGACTATCTTTATCGAGGGCAGCTTTCCCAAGTATCGGCGGGCTTCACAGCGGTTCCTAACTATCCTGGCTGATTTCTCGCCCTATCTTGAGCCGCTGGGCCTGGATGAAGCCTTCCTCGAGGCCACCGGCTTTGAGTCTATCTACGGCTCAATCCACGACATGGCACTACAGATAAAGAAGCGGGTTAAAGCTGAGCTAGGGCTCTCGGCTTCAATCGGCATCGCCGGCGGTAAGGTAGTCGCCAAGGTTGCCTCTGAGCTAGGCAAACCCGATGGACTACTAGAGGTAGCCGCCGGTGAGGAGCGCTCTTTTCTGGCTCCCCTGGAAATCGCCAAACTGCCCGGAGTGGGCCGGAAGACGGAGCGGGTTCTGCAAAAGCGGGGCATAAATACTATCGGGGAACTGGCGGACACTCCGCTGGCTACCATCAAGGCCAAACTGGGCATTTACGGTGAAGTATTGCACCGGCACGCTAGCGGCATTGATGAGAGAAAGGTAATGCCCCCGGCGGAAGCCAAGTCCATCAGCCGGGAAACCACCTTCGCCGAGGATACCAGAGACCGCGCCCGGTTAAAAGCAACCCTGCGCTACCTGAGCGAGCGGGTCGGCAGTCAGCTTCGCCAGCAGGGTAAGGAGGCCAGGTGCCTAATCCTGAAACTGAGGTACGCTGACTTTACCACCATCAGCCGGCACCGCACCCTGGGTCAGGGCACCAGCAGCGACCAGAGCATCTTTGAAGGCGGCTCCGCCCTGTTGGAGAAGGCACTGTCCCGGGAAACAAAGGCGGTTCGCCTCATTGGCATCGGGGTATCGGGCCTGACCGAGCCGGCAAGGCAACTTAATATGCTCAAGCCATCGGCCCTGAGATCAGAGCAGTTAAATAAGACTATTGACCGCATCCGCAAGAGATACGGCTTCAGTGCCATCCAGACGGGACAAACCCTGCTGCTCAAGGATATCTTCCCGGAGGGTGAGGATGGCTATACCCTGCACACGCCGAGCCTGTCGCGGTAAGGAGCGCGGGAACCTTTAAAGTTAGGTATTGACAGGGTATTGACAAATTATTAGCATCTGTTAAGCTTTAAATGGCAGCTGAAGTCAGCTTTATCGCTGGTGGAGGCGGCCCCCTCAGCCCTCTGAGAAGAGGGCTTTTTCTTATGGATAAATCACAAACCCATAGTTATCCTTTCTTGATGCCTCTGGTCTATACCTCAGTTTAATCCGAGACCGAGCTTGTCTTCTCACCCGTTTACCCTTTATAATAATTTCACAGTAGAAAGGAGATTTAAGGATGCCATCGTATATCTATTTCCAAAAGCAGTTCATGCCCCTTTCCGAAGCCAAGCTGGGCGTTATGACGCACTGTATCCACTACGGCACGGCTGTCTTTGAGGGTATCCGCGGCAACTGGAACGCTGACCAGGAGCAGATATACCTCTTCCGACTCAAGGAGCACTACGAGCGGCTGCTTAACGGCTGCCGGGTACTCAAGATTAACCTGCCCTACACCGCCAGTGAGCTCTGTCAGATAACGGTTGAGATGGTAGCCAGGTGCGGTTTCCAGGAGGATATATACGTCCGCCCGATGGCTTACAAGAGCTCCGAGGCGATCGGTGTCCGTCTGCATAATCTGGACGACGATTTCCTGGTCTTCGCCTTCCCCTGGGGACCATATCTGGATATTGATAAAGCCCGCTGCTGCATCTCTTCCTGGCGACGTCCGTCGGGAACCCCGCAGGCCAAGATAAGCGGCCTCTACGTTAATAATGCCCTGGCCAAGACCGAAGCCATCGAGAGCGGCTTCCACGAGGCGATTATGCTTACCCCGGACGGCTATGTCTCTGAAGGCAGCGGTGAGAATATCTTCGTTGTCTTGGATGGCAAACTGGTAACACCAGCCACCCACGATGTCATGCTGGTAGGCGTTACTCGAGATTCGGTAACCACGCTGGCACGAAATGAACTGGGTATCGAGACCTTAGAACGACGCCTTGAGCGGAGCGAGCTTTTTGCAGCCAGTGAGTGCTTTCTAACCGGCACCGCCGCTAATATAACACCGGTAGCTGAGATAGACCGCCGTAAGATAGGCGATGGCAAAATCGGTGATGTAACCAAGAAATTACAGGAACTCTATTTTGATGTAATACAGGGTAAGAAGCCCGAGTACCTTGAGTGGTGCACACCGGTCTATAATAAATAGACCAACTGTCCGGTGACAACCTGCGGGGCTATCGTTATCGGGGATAAGTAACCGGTTCCCGGCCTCAGCCTAGCTTGCAGTTCGTCCGGTAGAGAGGAGAGGGACCTACCCTTTGTAACAGTTCTCTGAGAGCGGCGTGGGATAGCTAAAAGGGGAAAGAGGCTACTTTCTGGGAACGCCGGCATTTATTGATTTCAGAAGGCAGCTTACCTTACTGCTTTCTTCCAGCATGGCCGTGTAGTTAAGGGCTTCCTGAAACAGCTGGCCGATAGCGAAGCTACCGTGCCCCCGAACCATGACAATCCGGGATTCCTTCAGCTCCTGAGCAATTATGTCCGCCAGCCCCCCTGGTTTAACCTCCATATTCCAGCCGAGCACTGGAACCCTCTCCATCTGGGGCGAACCTTCACCGCAGGGTGGCACAAGCTCAGTCTCAATCAGCGACAGGGTAACTGCGTGCGGGGGGTGGGCATGGACAACGGCCAGCGCCGAGGTTTCCTGATAGATAGCCCGATGGACGGGCAATTCAACCGAAGCCAGCGGGGTACAGCGGTCGTTCTTGTCTATTCCAGTCTCTACGAGGTCGTTTTCCTCCAGGCAACTGAGATTGCTGCCGCGGCGGGTAATAATGAGGCGGTCTCCCAGTCTGATGCTCAGATTTCCCGCATACGAAATGAGCCCTTGAGCACACAAATCGCGGCCGACACTCTGAAACTGCGCTAGAATCATAATTCTATCTTACGCTTATTGGCTAGGCACACCACTCCGCTACTAGTTTATAACTACGGGTAATAAAAAAGCAAATCAAGCCCTCGACTAGGCTAGTTGCCTGATAACAGCGATAACCCTTCCCTGAACATCAACGTTGTCGGGCTCAGCGTATATTGGCTGCATGTGACTGTTAGCTGGCTGCAGACGGATATGACCCTTCTCGGCGTAGAACCTCTTCAGGGTCGCCTCTCTCTCCGACTTGAGCCAGATGGCAGCCACCTCGCCGTTGTCCACGGCAGTAACGTACTCCATGAGGACGATGTCACCATCGTTAACCAGGGCATCGACCATCGACCAGCCCTTAACCCTGAGAGCGTAGACTCCCTGCCGGCCCCGGGTCAAGTCCCGGGTCACCTCCAGGGTGTCCGCAGCGGCAGTAACATCCCAGGTGTCCACAGTCGGCACCGGTATTGGCTCACCAGCAGCTATCTGGCCAATAACCGGCACCTGGATGCAGCTCCCCGGCAGTGCCGACTGGTTCAGTAGTTCGATGCCCCGGGCCACTTCACTATGACGCCGGATATATCTGGCACGCTCTAGGATATTCAAATTATAGGTAACCACTGAGGTTGAGCTGAGGCGGCAGCCCTTCATGATATCCCTAATAGAAGGCGGATAGCCAAAATCCTGACAGAAGCCGCGAATGAACCTGATTATCTGCTGTTGCTTGGGCGAAAGTAGCTTCATCTCTACCCACAATAGCCCGTAATGGGGCGAACATATGTTCTACCAGCCCGATACTAACATTGAATGAGGCTCCTTGTCAATACCCGAGTTTGGGTTTCCCGACAACGGTATCTTTCGGGTTTGACGCGGAGGGCGACGGCCCTTTCCTAAGTAGCCTCAGAAGCCTGGGTCTGTGCCAGATTGAGCTTCTTCATCAATCGTGACTTGCGGCGGGCGGCGTTATTGGCATGGATAACCCCCTTTTCCACCGCCCGGTCTAAGGAACTAAGCGCCGCCGATACCGCCTCACGACCCGACTCAAGCTCACCGGAGAAGATAAGCTTCTCCGCCTTGGTTATCCGGGTCTTACACAGGCTTCTCACTGACTTGTTTTCCTGCTGCCTTCTTCTCGAAGCACGCATTTCCTTCTTAGCTGATTTGGTTTGTGGCAATACCCACCTCCCGGTTATTAGAACTCACTTTAACTAGCCTGGCTTCAGGTTAGTGGCTTAGTTTTTGTAGTCGCCTCATTGCCCACCCGGGCAACGCTTAACACCCCACGCACCCCTTCAATCTTCCCCAGGAGACGACTCAGCTGAGCTAAGTCCCTGGTGCCCAGGGTGAAGTACTCGCTGACGGTGTGGTCGTCGTGGCTGACAGAACTCGCCGCCGTGATATTGAGCTTCTCCTCAGCCACAATGGTGGTGATATCACGCATGAGCCCTACTCTGTCCCAGGACTCAACATGGATGTTGACCGGGTACAGCGCGTCACTCTCCCCCCACTCCACCGGGACGAGCCGCTCCTTTTCATCCTCATTGACTATATTATAACAATCCCGGCGGTGGATTGACACCCCTCGGCTGCGGGTGACATAGCCGATGATATCATCGCCCGGCACCGGACGACAGCACTGAGACAGATGGGCAAGCATATCACCGACACCGAGCACCTTAATTGACGATACCGCCTGCTGGGGCAGGGCGACCCCGGATACCACCCTGGGGGTCTCCGGCTGGACAGTCAGCTTGGCCGCAATCTGGTGCGTGGAGACGCCGCCGTAGCCGATAGCCGCCAGAAAGTCATCCACGCTTTCGTAATTAAGCAGTTTAGCCAGCTCCTCCCGCTCGGTAAGCCTGATGCCCAGACGCCGCATCTCTTTATCCAGGATT
>Ga0307380_10013274_pt1 | contig 10190 bp, 1 predicted proteins | sample UN3MG_FD_202239 | JGI IMG/M metagenome (GOLD analysis project Ga0307380, IMG submission 202239) | Soil microbial communities from Risofladan, Vaasa, Finland - UN-3 | ecosystem: Environmental > Terrestrial > Soil > Coastal area > Acid sulfate soil | place: Finland: Risofladan, Vaasa | collected...
CTAATCTTTATGTATATATCTGGAAAGACGACAACGAATCCACCATTGAAATATTTACATTAAGCGATCCAGTCGGAAATAATTACATTTCACAAGATACTGAGTTAAGTTATCATTACATAATTGATTTCAACGCTATATCGATCGATCTTCCCTTGGGATACGAAGTTTTAGAAGAATCGTTTGTGTTCCCTGAAGTAAAATTCGATTCGACTTTACTTTATTATTCGTTAGACCACACTCCATTCAATTACGATTACGTAAGTACCACCTACGGAGATTATCACATAAAGGTCACAATCGGTGGCGATACGGTAATATATAGCAACAATACTGAAGAATTTAATAAATTCGTTAACAAAATTGAGGATAATTTCATCTATTTCAATTATCTTAATTTTACAGAGGAAGGATATATTGCAAACAATACCGAAATAAAAGTCGAATATAAATATAAGCTTCAACCAGGTTTGCTTGATAGCAAACACTTCCTAGTTGTTGTCTATCCTTGGACTAACGTGTTTGAAACTATGGTAAGTGACGATTCTTCAATAATTAACCGCGATAAATACAGAAAACTTTCGGGAAGTTCAATTATTTCTCCATTTGAATACTCTTTGTCAATTAACGATACTTACCTATTACTTTTAAGTTATCGATTAAATCAGCGAGAATATTACGAAGAAAAGTTTACGATAGATTACAGTTCAGATGTCCTTGAATTTGATTATATGCCGTACAATATAGACGATTACGTATCCGTGTTTGAAGATGATAACGGTCCCGCTTTAAACATTTATTACTACGACCTCGGTGGTAAGATGCAATTCCTAGACGATTCTCACTATAGTTATATTTTACAAGACTACACGATCACGCTCAAAAGAGATGGAAACCCATTGGCCATGCCTAACGAGATTTCAGAATTTTACGTCTCGTTTACCCCCGTATCTAACGACAAACAATTCAAAGCGTATCAATATAGCTATAATCCAGAAGAAAATATTGAAGATACACTGACGGTCGATTATTGGGAAGTTATTAACGGTGAGAGATTGGATGTTATCCCCAACTTAGACGCTTATCACTTTATCGACGAGAAGGAATCTGACTATTACAATTATGTTTGCCGAGCCACTCAAATAGCTGCGTTCTTAGAGGATGGACAGAGTTTATCCTTTGATATCGGAGGAGAGCTTACTTGGTTCGATCAAGACCTCATAAATGGTATAAGAAATGGGGATTACATCGATCTCTACGTGAATACTATGATAGAAAATTACGACGCTTTAGAACACTTTAAGATCGAACTGTTTAATAGCACAAGCGCGATTTCTGAATTAACTCAGACGATTTCTATTGACGATTTAGTTATGTGGAATTTCAACTTAAAGATTAATTTACCAGCGTATGCGAGCAACGATTTGCAACGCATTGAATTTACTCCAATCTTCAGGCAAGACGCTCAATATTCAGAAGATAACATAATCGGCGTGCCAAGTTTTGAATTCCTCGAATGGAACGATCAAATGACAGCTTTCGATACTGAAGGAAACAAAGTTATGGTCTATGAGTTAGAGAGTAATCTTTTCACCAACGAATCTTCGTTAGAATTAGCGTACTTATTTAACAGCAAGTTGCTATATTTAGCGCTTCCAGAAGGGGTATCGTTTAATTGGAGTTTAGGAGAAGACATATTTGGAGAAGAAGTTTTCGAGCTAAAAATTCCAAATATTTACGTTAATCCTGATAATTCGGCTGAAAATTGTACTTTTAAAGATGGGGATATAATAGTATTAAGATACAACTCTCCCGTTGAAAAGAAGCTTGCAATTGCTATTGAAGAGATGTACTTCAACAAAAGACCCGTAAGTTTTGATTCTTTACCAATTTTTGCAGAAGTCTTGTTAATTAATTCGACAGATGAGTATGCTTACGACGAATTTCTTAGCCCATACAACATCAACGCTTCGCTGCAACTCACACCTTTCGATACCGAATCTAGTCAATCGTACAAAAACATAGCAATAGAGCTAAACTTATCTACTCTGGAATCTTTTGCAATCGACGGATACATCGACTTTTCTCACGTGATGTTCTCTGTTCCATATCCTACCCACGAGTTAACTATCGATCAAATTGTTATTATAGAGCAATCTCAAGAGCTTGCTGATTATGTCGAATATTTCGACAATCGAGTATGGCAATATACGGAGGTCGAATTGCTTACTTCGGGTGATGATCCTTCCACAGATCAGTACCAATTAGCGCTCGATAAAGAACCGCTCTTCTACAACGATCCCGACCAAGGAAAATGGTTAGAATACCTAACGGTTTACGACGAGAACAACACCTATTATTCCGTAGGTATTTCAGGAGACGAACATCAACTTCATTGGAATCCAACCACTCACGATATTATGTGGAATCCTTCTTTTGACGTATTCCAAGAGTTCTGGGGCATAGAAGAAGAATTAACCCCCATGATAGCTCCTAATTCGACGCTCTATTTCGAATACTGCACTGAAGAGTCTTGGACCAGCCCTATATCGATCGATTACGAGAACATTGATTATAGCTCCTTAGAAGTTGTTTACGAATACGATTATTTGTTAAAACCAAGATACGACGATTGGTACGGAAGAATTATAGAAAACGACGATTACGACTACGAAATTATCCAATATTATTCCGAATCCTTTACAATTTACGATAACGCGGTCGAATACACGCACACGTTCGAAATAGAATACGATTTCGATCTTGATTTTGTTAATTTATCTATATTTAAGATTGTAGGATTGTACGCAAATTTCACAGAAAAATTCATCGAAAGCGATCAGGTTAATTTCAGCGTAAATTTTGATTTTGAAGACAAACAAATAACAATTACTGATTTGAATCCTAGCGATGGGACTTTAAATTCTTTTGATTTAATTACCATCGTATTAAATTTCACTGCCGGACCGATTTCTACAAGTTCACAGATTATTCTTTCGCAGAACTTTAACTCTTCTTTCTTGGAAGACATGGAAGAGACTTTCTACGATTCTCTTTCCATTTCCTTCGATCACGCCGCTAGGACTGGCACCTATCTATTTGACGAGCGTTCAGACGATATTACTTCAGACCTAACATCTTTTACCTCAATTAACTACACTAGAAATACTCATCTGAGCAATAATAACGAACTAACGGGTTTTGGCGATACAGTGCTTTTCGAAGAATTTATAGTCTTTTACGATCCGTATAACGTGGTTTACGAAGCTGATCCTAACATGGACGGTGTTATAGATTACAAACACGAAATAGACGTAGACCAAGACGGAAAAGTCGATATAACCCGCTTCGGTATAGAAGTTAGCGACGAGGATAATCCCGAGAAAGTTTTGTGGCATACTATAGTTCAAGATTTTGAGGAAGAAGAATCGTTTTATCAAAGCCAAGCAGGAAAAAAGCAGAGTACAGAATGGTTTGATGTAAGAGACGACCTATTTGCAAGCTACGAATTTAATTTAAACTCTTTTATGGATTTACTGCTTAGCGCTCTTAACCCAATTGCTATCGCCTCGTTCTTTTTACCTGATATGGATTACTGGGTTCAAAAATCGGTGTCGCAAAATCAAACCTCATACGGTACTACCGAAACAAAGTTTTATTCTGTTTTAACTGATACCGATAGAGACGGAAACACAGACGTTCAGATGGTTTTTGAAAAGATTGAAACCGTCGTTTACAACGAAATCGAGAACGCAGAGACCACAATCATTGCTGCCAAACCACAAGATCCATGGAGCATGTTATGCGAGTACATTGAGGATAGTTGGAACGCGATATGGGGCAACGCAAGGAAGGAAGATAGAGTTTTCAATAGCAAGCTTACCGAAGAAAGATTGGACAATGACAATTATAGTTCTTTGTATACTACAGAGATCGCCAGCGCTCTCGACGCTTCTTATAGAAAGTTCACAAAAATCACCACTAAGTCGTTTGTTGAGGAAGAAATTAAAGAACAGATAACTATTTTTGAATGGGAAGACGGAGAGTTAATTGAGACGAGGATGTACATGGACGCTTTCGAGAGCGAATATTTTGATTCGAGCGAACTCATGACAATTATAGACCTCGAGAGCGGACGAGAGATAGAGCTTCCTATAGGTTATTCGCCTTCCTTATTAAACAATTCGAGAGAAGGATGGGCGAGAGATGGCGTTCCTGAGAAATTCGATCAAGTATTTATTATTAGCCCCGATCAAGAAACTGAGGCAATAAACATCCATCAAGAAACAATCACAATTAACTTGCCTAGCAGATTTAGCCCATATTACGATCATCGAAAGACATCTCAGGAGACGGCAATTCAAGACACAGCTTTCGAAATAACCGGCGTTTTGATCACCCCGGCTGACGGTCAAGTTTATTACACTTCAGATAAAGACGCTTTCAAATCAGGAGATGCAAAGACTCAAGGGTTCTACTTTTATTTCGACTCCGATTTAGATAATTTTTACGAAACCGTCTACGTGTTAGCACCGGACAACGATAACGATGGAGTTTACGACGTTATGACAATTGGGTATAACTCCGATAACGACCACGATTTTGCGCCTTACGAGAAAGTAGATGTAAGCGAACCTGTACTTATTAGAGACGATTACGAACAACACATTTCGACCGAGGTAGTTAAATACGGCGATAATTGGGTGTATAATTTTGCTAAATTAAAATTTTCCAACCTAATATTCCCAAAAGAGATTTACGACGGATACGAGCCAAAAGACGACCTTTTTGAGGTTTGGAAACTAGTTAGCAATAGCGATAAAAACAGCAAATTTTCTCAATTATTTTACGAAGTTCGACACAAAGAGTACGATAAAACTTGGAACGATTACTCGGTCCACTTTTGGAGGGACGTTGGAGACCAAGTTTTTGCGACGCTCGTTGCTTCTGGGATCAGTCTTTTAATTACACTTTCTTCTTGGGGATATGCCACAGCCCTCGCCCATGTAGCGTATTTTGTCGTGTATTCTACTATTAGCGCGTTTCAGATGGACATGAAGGCCAAAGAAGCCGAGGCAGTACGGCTCTCAAGCACTTTCTACCCCGAAGGAGCCGATAAAAACGAACCTACTTCGTTAAACCAGAAGTATCACACTGACGAGTTCTGGGGCGATAGCATGCCGGCAGCACTCTCGGGACATCCTGGAGCGTATTACACTACCGTAATGGGAGGAGAAGTGGGCGCTCAATACACCGCTCAAGCTATTGTTTCGTCTCCAAACGACGCCAGGTTCTGGAACCAAGACAACTTTTGGGGAATACTCGATTATTTAGGGCACAACGTAGGCACCTTTGGAAGCGGCGATCCAGACAAGTTCACTGCTCTCGATTTTGACAACCACAATTTAGATTTTCTATTAGTTTCTAACGAGTTATATGCGTATAACGACGAAGAACACTACACCTATGTCGAAGATCCAGAATTAGCTGAGATGATGTTAGAAGTAGAACCTATTTACGAGGATTACGAGCCTGTTATCTTATCTTCGCCTAGAAAAGTGTATAGAACCGGTCCTGAAATGGTTCAAAAAAACATTCAAAACGACGATTATTACTTGTTTAGGCAAAATACACTTGGTTACTTAACAAAGAAGATCAGGCAAGCGTCAGACGGAACTTTGACAACGATCAAGGCAACTTGCGTGGACGGGGAACCGAGATATATTTTTACCACAGGAGACGACGTCGTTCCAAAATCCGCTTTGTTCCAACCTCTCATCGTAAGCCCAGAGAGATACGAAGAATTAGAAAGTAGAGGTTCGGTGGACGGGTATATCGTAGTCGACTTACAGGCATCAAACGCAGCGCTTACACAAGGCATTGATTCCAACGAGATGACAACCGAAGAAAAAAGCTTATATTCCGCAAAAATACCCCTTGCAGATACCTTTGGAGGATTTAACTATCCGATTAAGGGCGTTGAACTGTTTAAAATTAACGACGATCGAGATATCGATTCTCGCTTGCTTTCAACCTCAGAATATAACATAGAATTAGGCAACTTGTATTTTACCCGATCGCTCGAAGAATTAATTTCTTCAAATCCCGCACCTTCGCAAAATTGTTATTATAGAGTCGTAATACACATCGCAAAGATAATCCCTGACGACGGTTCCGAGGAAACAACGAGAAACGCCTTCAATATAGCGACTACTTACGCAGTAATGGATTACTTCGACCAGTACACCTTCGCCCAGACTTCGGCTCAGATGATCGCCGAAATTGGCTATACAGAGATTATGACGGTAACCTCGATGTTGATCTCGACTCCGTTCGTCCTTTTAGGGTCCTACCTCGTAAAAGGCTCGCAAGAAGCCACAGCAATAGCCACCAACGCTGCGGTGGCAACTACTTCTGAGGCCGCAAAGCAAGCCACAAAAATAGCTTTAACGTCTCTCGTCTACGGGGTAGTTAAGCAGGTAGTTATAGCTACAATTAAGGAGACCATAGAAGAAATCGTGGTAGATGGGTTCTTCGAGACCGCTATTCAGAGCGCGGTGCGAATGGTGGGAGGGTCCGACGCCGCCGGATACTGGATTTCGACGCTGTTCACCTCAGCTCGGGAGTCCGCGAATTTTGGGTATTTAACCGGTAGTAGAGGCGTCCAGACGCAGCAAGGATTCGCTGGACAAGTTCAGAGCGCTATGGAGTTAAGCACCGAGTTTCAATCCACCGTGGCTTTAATGATGGCTCAGAACGAAGAAATGAATTTAGCACAATTCGCTGCTGCGAACGAACAATTTCTAACCGCACAGATGGCAGAAATAGGGCTAATAGGAGACACGTTGCAAGATTCTAAAATCACCCTCGGTCAAGTACTTGCCACCGGCATATTTACGGGACTTTCTTTGCTGGCGCCTTCTCTCGCCGGGTTTAACTTGTACGGCATTAGCAAACTAGCCGGAGGCGTTGTGACTAAATTTAACGCTAAATCGGAGAACAGACGCTTAGCAGCGAGAAATTCGATGATGCTCTTAAAAAACGCCATAGAGATTGAGGAGCAAAAAGTTGAGATGGGCAAAGAACCGATAATTTCGCAGCTCGAGGTTAATTTACCCTATGTACAAGCTCAAGTTTCTATGACGCCTGATATTCCGAACCTCTTACTCGAACCCACTCCCGTTGAAGCGGCGGTTGCAGGGTCTACTCTTATGACTCGTTTAGACATCCGCGACGATATGGGTAGGCTCGTAATGCATCCTAAGGCGATAGAATCGCAATTAAATCTAGAAGTGGCTCGGGCAGAAAAAATACGAGTTGAGGTAAATCAAGAAAGCCTCGAAAAAATAAGTGGAAAAGAAGTATCAGAAGTTCTTACCGAAGTTAAAGACGATTTATCAAGTATTGAGTTAAAAGCCATGGAAGAATTGATTGAATCGCTAAAAGATAAGAAATACGATAAACATCCAGTGCTTATTGAAGATCGCCTTGGTGGAGGAGTTTATTATAAAGTAATAGATATAATTAATGATAAATCTAGGAACGGCGAGATTTTAACTCAATTCGAAAATAGTATCCTTGATGTTGCTACATTTATTATGGGGGGTTATTCTATTAAAAATGGAGAATCACAAGAAGGACCAAGTGCTTTTGCAATTGAATTTGAGCGTTTAGTCTCCCGCATAAATAGTGATCTATCCTTCATAATGTCAAAGAAGACCGATTTTAACATAGATGAAATTTTGTTCGGACCTGACGCGCCTGATCAAACTCTGAATCGAAAGCAGTATGATTTGGATACGGGTTTGGATAATCATCTTGAAATAAATTTAGAAAAATGGTGCGTAAGATTAGAGAATGCAGTTAATGATTTAAACTTCTTAACAATACAAGAAAAACATTCCACAATTTCGTCGATTAGGGATGCTTTTAACGATTATTATTATATTTCGGAGATGATTGCCGATAATCCACTTTACCGTCCCGCGAGATATCTGTTGGCTCAATTAGGTGAAGCGTTATTAAATGCTAAAGAGATCACAAAAATCACTATGAATGATTACGCCAGTATCGGTGAGTTAGCAGATTCTTCACAAATTTGCTATAAATTAATGGATAACATAAAGAATGATCCAAATTACATTCCAGAAAATACCTTAGATTTTAAAGCGAAAATTTTAGCGGGAATAGCAGGAATAACTGAGGATTTAAAGTCATCGATCGATACGATTTTTAGTAATTACATAAAAGAGATAGATATTATAATTGCTGCTAAGGATTATCTAGGAAAGTTCCCTAACGGTCCAAAGAAAGACCTTCTCGAGGATATATTTACTTTAAGTAAGTTTATTCCAAGTATCAAACACGAAACTAAGAAAAGTATGCTGCTATTTGGTGATAAGGAGAGTTTAAGAAAATTTTTTAATTACGATCGACCTCATTTATATAGAATATGGAACATTTTATATTGCGTTTCAAACTGGGAGGTAAAAGACATCAAAGCGTTAGGTGTAGATATTGATTACATAGAGCTACAAGAAATTAAAGGTAATATTATAGAAAGGATAAATTCTTGGGTTTTGGAAAATCATTACGATTATCTTGACGAGAGCCCTACAAGAAAACTAAGAGGTGAAAGTATAAGAACACTCGACAAAACATATCTTACTCTTGAATACAAATTAATGCAAGCGCTGTGGTTGGCATGTGTTGCTCAAACAGGTAATCCAAAGTATTCTTTTAGTAAGATGGATGAAATTTTCGAATATTCAGGGCTACGAAATAAACTTTCCATTAGCACATCTGGGTTTGGAGCTAAAGAATTAAGAGGGATAATGTTGAAGATAACCAAATGGGCGGGACAAGAAGCTGAGACAGCGTTAACTTCAGGACAGACCAATTTCTTAGGTATTCCCACTTCTGAAAAGTTAAATATTTACCAAAACGCAATCGACCAAATCGATGTATACATGCAAGAGCGAGGTCTTAACTTTATCAAACCGGAGAAGTCGTCTTATTACGATAGGGATATTTGGTACGAGAAAATAACGAGGTCGTATCACACGGTAATGCTTTTCGCAAGGCAATTAGGTTTTGATCCCTTGACATTTACGCCGTTGCAAGACAGTATATTTAAAGCGAAAGCGTACGGGAAATCATCTGGCAAAATATCGTGGACGAGCGATTATCGACGCCATCATTTGAACAGATACGGTAAAAGGTCAGTGTTGCTCCAAGATTTAGCGTTAACCGACTTATGGACGCATAACTATTGGAACGTGATTAGCGAATCAGACGCCCGCGCCATAATCTCTCGGTTTTCGGAATTAGTGAATAAAGAAGGGTTAATAACTAAAAACGACATTGAGGCTACATTTAAAGGATACGAGTGGGTTTTAACTAACGAAAAGACAGGGTGGTTTACGCAAAACGACTTTAGTGATAATTTAATTGAGTTTAATAAAAGAAAAGACAGATATCAATCTTTAGGATTAGATGGGTTTATGCAAGATTTCAATAGTCAAAATAAATACCAAAACCTCTACAACCGCTTTTATCAACCAGTATTAGACGACAAAGGTCGCAGCCTTATATTATTCACCAAGCCAATGAGACCATTTGGAGTCGCAGGCTACTCAGATGTAGTAGGGTGGGAGTTTTACTTTTCGCAAAATCCGTAACCCTCGTAAGATTTAAATAAGTTTGTCGAGACTAGATACATGTGAAGAAAAAAAGATCTATTGTAGTGAATAATCCAAAATTACGTAAGATTCGGAACAATTTACGCTTATTGCTAATGAGTTGGGCAAGTAGAGAGTGGAATATACTTAACGACAAGGAAACCAAAATAAGCTACAACGAAAACGGAAAACCAAGACATCCAAACACCTACACTGATGAAGAAAAGAGAGAGAGAATTAGATTAAGTAGTTTAATGGATGAGAATAGATCACTCGTAAGAAATTCCATTTGTAAGTGTTTTCGGTGCGTAGCCACAGATAAAAACATGACCTACAATCCTGTCGAAAAAGCGTGGTTTTGTTTCCAGTGCTACGAAGAGCTGAAGCAATGGACCGCGAAAAAGAAAACGGGGATATCCATGAGATTCCCTTAAACCTCCTTTTTTTATTTTTCAAATCTTTCTTTGATTTTTTTAAATAATATTTAATTTTAATTTATTTTTATTTGCC
>Ga0307380_10013278_pt1 | contig 10188 bp, 20 predicted proteins | sample UN3MG_FD_202239 | JGI IMG/M metagenome (GOLD analysis project Ga0307380, IMG submission 202239) | Soil microbial communities from Risofladan, Vaasa, Finland - UN-3 | ecosystem: Environmental > Terrestrial > Soil > Coastal area > Acid sulfate soil | place: Finland: Risofladan, Vaasa | collected...
CAGCAACGCCACAGTAAAAAGAATCTTGTTGCGCAGGTCCGAGATTCTGAATATGTTAAATACTGCTCCAAGCATCTTTATATTTGCCGCTAATCTCTCACTTTTATAATAATTAAAACCAGTCGCCTGGATGGCTTACGCCATTACTCTATTATTTTCGCTGTGCCTCCGGAAGCTGTAATCTTCTGCTCTGCGGTTTTGCTAAATTTATGAGCCGTTACCCGCAGCTTTTTTGTCAGCTCACCCTCGCCAAGAATCTTGACTTTATTTCTGAGGCTGTCAATCAGCCCGGCATTGGATAACTGTTCTACACCAACGGTGGCACCCTCGTCAAATCTCTCCAATTGTGATACATTAACAATTTTGTAGCGTGTTTCGAACTTATAATTACTAAAACCGCGTTTGGGCAATCGCCTAAACAGAGGCATCTGACCACCCTCATAAAGCGATACCGAAAAGGCGCCGGCCCTGCTGCCGCTGCCTTTGTGGCCTCGGCCGGAGGTTTTGCCACGGCCTGAACCAACGCCTCTACCAATACGCTTGCGAGCTTTATGTTTACCTGTAACAGAAGTTATTTCGAAATTCAACATTAAATCATCACCACCTTTTTACAGCTTCAACTTTTACACCACGAAGAGATTCAACCATTTCTTTACTGCGTAACTTCAACAATCCCCTTAACGTAGCTTTGACAACATTTTTAGCGGAGGTGCTTCCGTAAACTTTTGTAAGTATATCCTGGACGCCAGAGAATTCGAGCACTGCTCGAGCACTTGAGCCAGCGATAACCCCTGTGCCAGGGCTGGCTGGAACCAATATTATCTTTGTCGCTCCGTATTTGCCGCTGACCTGGTACGGAATCGTCCGGCCAACCAGAGCTACCCTGTGCAAAGATTTCTTGGCATCTTTTATACCTTTCTCAACGGCTAATGGGACTTCATTTGCCTTACCATAACCGATACCCACTGTGCCTGCACGGTCACCAACTACAACCAGCGCCGCAAAGCTGAACCGTCGGCCTCCCTTGACCACTTTGGAACAGCGAAATACTTTTACGACCGTATCTTCCAACGGTTGTTCTTCCTGGGCAGAGAGTTTAACCTCGTTAGAAGGCCACACCAAAGGTGCGACACTCTTCTCCGAGGTCTCATTTCTAACAGGATTAGCTGATTCTGCTGTCAATTCTTTTCTCCAAACTTAACTCTGTTTTTTAAAAAACCAGCCCGGTTTTTCTCGCCGCCTCGGCAAGAGCTTTAACTCTACCATGAAACTTATAGCGGTTTCTATCAAAGCAAACGCACTTAATGCCAACACCAAGCGCCTGCTTTGCGAGTGCTTCACCTACGATTTGAGCGGCTTTTTTGTCACCGCCGCGAGGCAATTGGTCCCGCAGGGCTTTTGCTCTTGTGCTTGCAGAAACAAGTGTCGCTCCTGCAACATCATCCGTAATCTGGGCGTAGATATGTCTGTTTGAGCGAAACACCGACAGTCGCGGCCTGTCTGGTGTTCCAAAGGCCTTTTTTCGCACGTGAGATTTACGTCTCAGGGCTGCTTTTTTTGTCATGTCAATTCCCATAAAAACCAAATCCTAACTACACTGTTCCTGTAGCAAATGCTTTGCCGACTTTGCGTTTTACGTATTCGTCGGCATAACGGATACCTTTGCCTTTATAGGGTTCCGGCGGCTTTATTTTTCTTATATCCGCAGCAAACTGTCCCAAGAGACATTTGTCTAGCCCCACAAGCGTAAACCTGGCGGGAACTTCACCGCCTTTGGTTGCAGCGGTTTCAATGTTTACCTTTATACCCTTTGGTATTGGTCTCTCTACCGGATGGCAGAAGCCAATTTGCAAAATCAGTTTGCCCTCTTGTTCTTTGACATTATAGCCGGTGCCGTACATTTGCATCTTTTTTTCAAAACCTTTGCTGACGCCAGTTACCATATTGGCAATCAAGGCACGCATTGTGCCGTGCAACTGCTTGTTCTGGCGTACTTCAGGACGTTCATTTTCAACCAATACTTTTCCCGCAGAACTGTCAATTTTTATTTTTATCCGCGGATGACAGTTCAACTGCAAATCGCCGAGCGGCCCTGAAACCTTGATACAGAGGCCCCTTTGCTCAACCTTTACCCCTTCAGGGATAATAACTGGTTTTTTCCCAATACGACTCATTAACTCACCGTACAAAGTATCTCGCCGCCAACGTTGTCCCTGCGGCAGTTTCTATCACTCATTATACCCTTACTTGTCGAAACAATCGCCACACCCATACCACCTAAAACGTGCGGTAATCGGTCAACAGACAAATAGATTCTTCTGCCAGGTTTACTTATTCTTGGTATCTCACTAATAATAGACTGGCCATTCTGGTCATACTTTAGGGTAACCCTCAGTATTCCCTGTTTGCCATCATCGATGCGGTTGAAATCTTCGATGTAACCTTCCTGCTTAAGCACAGCCGCTATACCTTCGCAAATATTCGAGGCCTTAATGTTAACCTCGGTCTTATTTACCCGGATCGCATTGCGAATTCTCGTCAGCATATCAGCTATTGGGTCACTGGCGCTCATAATTGGGTTCCAAGTCAATCTCCAAATTATTGGTAATCGGTAATTGGAAATTGGAAATTACCATTTACCATTTACCATTTACCAACTGGCTTTTTTCACTCCCGGTATTTTTCCTTCGTTGGCTAATGTTCTAAAACAAATGCGGCAAATTTTGAATTTGCGATAAACAGCTTTGCTTCTTCCACAAAGCTGACAACGCGTATATTGCCTAACGCGAAACTTTTGTTTCTTTTTTGCCTTATTTTCCAGCGCTTTAGTCGACACTCACATACTCCAAACCAATCGTTTGCCTTCAAGCAATCTCTAAATACTACAGTCCCGGCGCCTCTGACTTCTTGAAGGGCATACCAAAAAGCGATAACATTTTCATTGCTTCTCTATCAGTATTAGCCGTGGTTATAAAGGTTATGTTCATACCCTGCTGAAACTCGATCTTTGCGGGGTTGATTTCCGGGAAAACACTCTGTTCCGCCAACCCCATTGAGTAATTGCCTCTGCCGTCAAAACTTTTTGGGCTAAGGCCCCGAAAATCTCTTACTCGCGGGATTGCAAGGCTAATCAGTCTATCCATAAATTCATACATTCGCTTGCGACGGACAGTTACCTTCAAACCGATTTCGTTACCTTCACGAAGCTTGAAATTCGAGACGCTTTTTTTAGCTTTACAGACGACCGGCATTTGGCCGGTAATCATCATCAGCTCCTTTTTAGCAAGTTCCAGAAATTTTTTGTCCTGCGTCGCTTTGCCCACCCCCATAGAGATAACCATCTTTTCCATCCGCGGCACAGCCATAGGATTTTTGTAGTCAAACTCCCTGGCCAATTCCGGAACTATCTTGGACTTATATAAATCCTTCAAACGTGTCATTTCGTATCTCATACTACTCTGCGTAGCGCTGCGAAGCACGAGCTTTAGGCTTTATGAGCCCTTTTAACAACGCCAATTTCGAGACCATCGGTTGCAAGGCGTTTTTTACTTCCATCGGCGTTTATCTGATAATGAACCCTACTGCCTTTTGAGCTTTTTGGATTTACCGGCAAGACATTACTTATATGGATCGGCTGCTCAATATCAATACGACCTCCCTGCGGATTTCTGCGTGAAGGCCGAACGTGCTTTTTTGCCATATTGTGCCCCTGAACTACTACCTTATTCTTTTCCGGTATAACACGCAGCACCTTACCGGTAGCACCCTTATGGTCACCTGCTATAATCTCAACCATATCACCTTTTTTTATATGTAAGGCCATAAAGAAATTCAAAATTCAAAGATTAAAAATCAAAATTGTGGAATCGCCGCTCTGCGACGATGACTTCCTTAATTTTACATTTTGATATTTGGTTTTTAATTTTCTTATACTACCTCGCTTGCAAGCGAAATAATTTTCATATAGTTTTTTTCACGAAGCTCGCGAGCAACCGCACCAAAAATCCTTGTCCCTATGGGATTGCCTTCATTATCAATCATAACAGCGGCATTGCTGTCGAATCTTACGTAGCTGCCGTCAGGTCGCTTCAGAGGGCTTTTGGTTCGTATAATAACACATTTATGCACCTTTTTGTCGTCCAACTGGCAGGTGGGCAGCGACTTCTTTATAGCCACACAGACAATGTCCCCTACGGTTGCTACAGTGCGTCTGAACTTTCCCCTGGACCCGCCTTTGCCAAGAACCCTGACGCACAATGCCAACTTAACACCCGAGTTGTCGGCTATATCCAACATTGTTTCCTGCTGAATCACCTTATTTTCCGTTTCTCGTATTTCGCTTCGCGCTTCTCTGAAGCTACTATTGCTGAACCGCTTTTTCCAGAACCTTTACAAGACGCCAACTTTTAGTTTTGCTATAGGGCCTGCACTTAACAACCTCAATGACGTCACCCACGCCAGCCTGATTATGTTCATCATGGACACCGAGCTTTGTTCTATGCCTTACGTATTTGCCGTACTGCGGATGCCTGACCTTGAAATCAACGGCAATTTTGATGCTTTTATCACCGCTGTTGCTTATTACCACGCCGGTTACAGTTTTTAATTTCCTATCCTGCATCTTCGTTTTCCAATCACCCCCCTGCTTTCTTGCGAAAGCAAGAAGGGGGGCAAACCATTACCTGCTTTCACGCATTATCGTTTTAATCCTGGCAATATCACGTCTGACGTTAATTAAAGCTTTAGAATTCTCCAGCTTCTCCGTAACCGCCTGCGAGCGCAAATCAAACAAATGCCTCTGCATTTCCTCAAGTTTGTCTCTAAGCTCATCCGGACCCATTTCACGATACTGCCGGGCTTTCATCTGGCGCTTTCCTTTTACAAGGGTCCCATTTGCCACTTATTGCAAAATGGCAACCCTACAATGAATGTCTTCGCTTAATAAACCTGCACCTAATCGGCATTTTATGAGCGACTCTGCCCAATGCCTGCTTTGCGACGTTCTCACCTACTCCACCGATTTCAAAGCAAATCTGCCCGGGTCTGACTCTGGCGACCCAAAATGCGGGCTCACCCTTACCTTTGCCCATTCGCGTCTCCAACGGCTTGGCGCTTACCGGCTTATGTGGAAATATCCTAAGATAAACCTTTCCTTCACGATGCAAGAAATGGGTTGCCGCAACCCGCCCGGCCTCAATCTGCTTGGCGGTTATCCAACTGGTTTCCAGCGCCTGCAAGCCGTATTCGCCAAACGCTACAAAATTGGTTCGACAGGCCCTACCCTTCATTTTGCCACGCTGGCTCTTACGGTACTTAACCCTTTTTGGCATCGTTGCCATTTTTTAAGACCCTTGCAAATTAACAATTGATCATTGATTACTGATTTCTCGGGGGCTCTCCGTGTCCTTTACGTTCTTTTCGGTTAACTGTTTCTTAGCTTCGGTGGCGCTTACACCGTCTTGTGCCCTCGCAGTTCCACTCCGGCTCCTAACACCCCGCCCTGTGCCAACATGCCTCGGCGGACGACGACGAATCTGCTTTGGCTCAATTTCCTCACCGAATTTGCCTTTATAAATCCAAACTTTAATACCAACTGCTCCGTATGTTGTTCTGGATGTTGCCGTGGCGTAATCTACATCGGCATCCAAGGTCTGTAGCGGGATACTACCGAGTTTCTGGGTATCCTTACGCGCCATTTCCGAGCCTGCCAACCGTCCGGCGCAGACAACCTTAACCCCTTTGGCGCCAGCGTTCATCGCCAATTCGCAATACTGTTTCATCGTGCGCCTAAACGAGGCCCGCTTACTTAGCTGCTCAGCAATTGCTTCAGCTACCAAAGTAGCATCAAGGTCCGGCTCTTTTATCTCGATAACATTGACGCTCATCTTCCGACCTGTCATCTCCTCAAGCTCTTCTCGCAACTTATCGACTTCACCACCTCTGGGACCAATGACTATACCGGGCCGAGCACTGTGCAGTGTTACTTTCACCTCATTACGTGTTCGGATTATTTCAACCTTTGCCACTGCGCCCTTGGGCATCTGACGGTTAAATTTCCTGTCAATGCACTGACGTATCTTCTGGTCCTCGACAAGAAAATCACCGTAATCGCCCTTGGAAGCAAACCATGTGCTTTGCCATCCACGTGTTATTCCTGTTCTAAAACCTATTGGCGATGTTTTCTGACCCATAATCTCGTATTTCGTATCTCGTGTTTCGTATCGCAGCTGACGAGATACATTTCATACTTCCTGCGCTTTTGTTACTGTTATATGTATATGACAGGCCCTTTTGTTGATAGGATACATTTTACCTCTATCTTTTGGTATCCATCTTTTGGTGCCAATGCGCCGCCCTGCCTCGTCAACACGAGCTTCACTGACATAGAGATTATCAACGTCAGCCTGCTGCTCATCGGCATCCGCCACAGCACTTTTTAGAACTTTGTCAACCATTGCTGCAGCTCGTTTTCTTGTGAACTTCAAAATATCCATTGCGTCCTGGACTCTTCGGCCAACTATCAATTGTGTAACCAATCTAACCTTACGAGCGGAAGTTGGAGCAAAGCGACAAGACGAACACCAGTCAACCAAATCATTTACCTCAACAGATAAGGCGGTCGCCAGACGGCGAATATCCTCTCTACGGGGCATAGGCTTAAAAAGGCCTTTCTGCCAGTTTTTAACGGCTGCAGCCGCTTTTTCCCTGTTCAGTCCGCCACTGACAAGCTGGCCAGCCAACTGCTCTGTGCTCATCCGTCGCTGTTCGCAAAGCTTTTTTAACTTATTAGAACTTAACATATCGTATCTCGCCCCTCTCCTGACGTTCTATGGTTCGACTTCGGACATTCGGCTGAGCTCAGTCGAAGCCCTCACCATCCCGAGCGGAGTCGAGGGATTGCTATTTTATTTTCTTGCTTGAATGACCTTTAAAGACCCTCGTCGGCGAAAATTCGCCCAGCTTATGACCAACCATATCCTCGGTAACAAAAACCCTATGAAAAACTTTACCATTGTGGACCATAAAGGTAAAACCAACGAATTTGGGAATTATCGTGCATCTTCTGGCCCAGGTTTTTATCGGCTCACGAGAGCCAGATTCAATTCGCTTGTTGACCTTGACAAAAAGCTTTTCATCAACATACGGCCCTTTTTTAAGAGATCTTCCCATTCGAATTTACTCAACCTTCAAACTTCACCATTTACCATTTACCATTCACCAAAATTACGCCACGAATTGAAAACGTCCGCTTTTTCGTCTTCGAATAATCCTTTTGCTGCTCGGCTTTCTTCGGTTTCTGGTTTTCCCCCCTTTTGCCAGGACGCCTGTGGGCGAACAAGGGTGTCTGCCGCCGTTCGCCCTGCCTTCGCCACCACCCATCGGGTGAGAAACTGGATTCTGCGCCTTGCCTCTGACATGAGGTCTTCGACCGTGATAACGTGTTCGTCCTGCTTTGCCCCAGCTGATATTCTGGTAGTCGGGGTTACTCAGCCGACCAATTGTAGCCCTGCATTCTTTGCGAACCATCCGCATTTCACCGCTTGGCAAAGCGATGGTGACCCAATCGCCTTCTTTTGCCACAATTTTTGCAGCACTTCCGGCGCCTCGGACTAACTTTCCGCCCTGGCCTGCGGTCATTTCAATATTATGAATCTCAAGGCCGGCAGGAATCGCCGTCAGCGGCATCGCATTGCCAATCTTGGGCTCACATTCAGAACCACTTTCCACCCGGTCCCCCAGCCTTATGCCCAGCGGTGCCAATATATATCTTTTTTCACCGTCGGCGTAGTGCAGCAGTGATATGAAACAATTCCTATTAGGGTCGTATTCAATCGTTGCCACTTTTGCAGGAACACCATCTTTATCACGCTTAAAATCGATGAGACGGTAAATTTTTCTTGCCCCGCCGCCTCTGAACCGTGTGGCAGTGATACCACTATGATTTCTGCCGCCGTTCTTATTAATCCGCCTGCAAAGCGACTTATCAGGCTCAGGTGTCGTCAACTCGGCAAAGTCGTTGACCGAACTGTTTCTTCGTCCCGGACTCGTCGGATTGTAAACTCGAATACCCATTTTAATCACTCCATCTTCTTTTACGCAATACGCATCACGCAATACGCACGACGATTTCTATATGCCTGTTTTTTTAGAACAAATCTATATGATAGTCCGGTTCCAGAAACACAACGGCTTTTTTCCAACTTGCTGTCATACCGAAACTTCTGCCTTTGCGGCGGTATTTGCCTCTGCGATTGGCCGTTCTAACCTTGCTTACCTTAACGCCGTATATTTTTTCAATAGCGTTTCTTATCTGGGTTTTATTGGCCTTTTTGTTTACCTCAAAGGAGTACGCACCTTTTACATTCGCAAAGTGCATCCCCTGCTCTGTAATCAAAGGCCGAATTATTACATTACGGTCGTCAAGCATTCGCCGTTAATTCTCACCTGTCTCGTCTCTCTTCAAGAGGGACAAAAACGCCTCATAAGTTATCAGTATTTTGCGGTGGTTGCAGATATCACCAGCGTTTAATTCAGCCACAGGCATAACAACTACCCCAGGGATGTTTCTGGCTGATTTATAAAGATTGCCATCATAGCTGCTAATCGTCACCAGGCAACCGCGCTCAATTTTCAAATTACCTAAGACACTTACAAAATCGCTGGTACGCGGCTTCTCAAATTTCAGCTCATCAACCACCACAATATCGTTGCTCAAAAGCTTCGCCAAAATCGCCGAGTCTCTGGCTAATATTCTCTGCTTCTTAGGCATACGTTTGCCGAAATCTCTGGCGACTTTGGCAAAGGTAACACCACCGCCGACACGTTTGCCGGTTCTGATGTTACCAACACGGGCTCTTCCAGTACCTTTCTGCCTAAAGAGCTTTACGCCCGAGCCGGCCACCATACTTCTACCTTTTGTTGCCGCCGTTCCCACGCGTTTGTTGGCGTGGTACATAACGATTGCCTGTTTAAGCAACGGATATCTAACCGAGCCGCCAAGAAGTGACTCGTCGACTTTTAAGATGTCAACTTCTTGACCATCTCTGTTGTAAACAGATAAATCAATCATTTCTGAATTCCATTTTCCAAATATATCAGGCTTTTTGGGCGCTACGGATGAGACAATAGCCGCCAGAGGGGCCTGGTACAGAACCTTTGACCACTAATAAATTTTTCTCTTCATCTATTGCCACCAAGCTATGGTTTTTTGCTGTAACTCTGTGGTTACCCATATGCCCCGGCATTTTCTTGCCTTTTTTGATGCTCCCGCCATGGCCACGATCGCTGGCAAAACTTCCAATTGAGCCCGGCGCTCTATGTTTTCGTTCCGTACCGTGCGAGGCAGGGAAACCATGAAAACCGTACCGTTTCATCACTCCGGCAAAACCTTTGCCTTTGCTCGTACCCACAACATCAACATATTTGTCTTCCTTAAAGACCGAGACCGTAAGAGAGTCTCCGACTTTATACCCCGGTTCGGTATTGTTCAGCAGACGCATCTCTTTGACGAATTTCTTTGGCACCGACTTGGCTTTCTGAGCATGTCCAATTTGCGGATTCTTTCTGCGCGACGGTTTTACATCGTCATATCCCAACTGAACAGCATTGTAGCCGTCTGTATCTACCGTTTTGACCTGCATAACAGTGCAAGGACCAGCTTGTATGACTGTAACAGGCAGCAGTTTGTCCGCCTCGTTATACACCTGAGTCACCCCTACTTTCCTGCCCAGCAACATTGCCATTATCTCGTACCTCGTATCTTAGGCTTTAATCTTCACAAAGACGCCGGCTGGCACCACCAAACGGTTCAACACCTCAACCGTTCGTGCGTTGGCTTCGTGAATATCTATCAGGCGTTTGTGAGTCCTCAACTCAAACTGCTCACGCGACTTTTTATCAATATGGGGACTTCGCAAAACGGTGTATCTTTCAATCCGCGTAGGCAACGGCACCGGACCACTGACACGGGCATTGGTCCTTCTGGCGTGCTCTACTATCTCCTTAGCAGATGCATCAAGAGCCCGGTGGTCGTAGGATTCCATTTTAATTCTTATCTTTTCAGTTTCAGCGGGCACAGTTTTCCTTCCCGTTTCCGATAAGCCGCCTCTTTACTTTAAATTCCTATATCTGAAAACTTGTAAAAACCCTGAATTATACATACTTATAAACAAAATGCAAAACAATTAT
>Ga0307380_10013281_pt1 | contig 10188 bp, 10 predicted proteins | sample UN3MG_FD_202239 | JGI IMG/M metagenome (GOLD analysis project Ga0307380, IMG submission 202239) | Soil microbial communities from Risofladan, Vaasa, Finland - UN-3 | ecosystem: Environmental > Terrestrial > Soil > Coastal area > Acid sulfate soil | place: Finland: Risofladan, Vaasa | collected...
GGGTGACCTGGAGTGGAATGCTGCGCTGGATCCGCAAGCCTATCTTCGCTTGATGGAATCCAATCTCCCGATCTACTGGTGCCCCTGCCTGGGGGCGGAAGGTAGCTACGAACTGATGGGAGCTGGCAAGCTCAGGATCCAGCAGCATCAAACCTATTGGATGTTCCGGCAAAGTGAACTTCTTGATGCCCTGCCGGCCCCACTCCAGAACTACTTCCTGTATGCGACAGGCGCAAAGGACTCGTCTTCCGAGGACCCGGTTATCTACCTGCAACGGACCCCCGACAAGCCACTGAAGGAGCGTGACGGTGCCAAGGTTCGTGAAATGTTTAGCACGGCCTCGATCATCCACGCAGCGGGACGTCAGTTGTGTCGCCAAGGTGACTCATGGCAGGCGCTGGCGTCCCCGACGGCGGAATGTCGGCCTTGGCCCGTGTTCGACTTCGTGCCAGCCACGGTGAACATTGACCGGGATCTGAGGACCCCAGTGCAGATCTCAGAAACAGATGGAAGGTTTCGGATTTTCCATCTCCGCGACCTCGAGAATTACGAGGCGGCGATGAGAACCTCTCTCCGGCAACTACTGGCCGAAATGAAAATCGTTCTCGCCGCTGGGGAGGCACGAGGAACACGAAGCTGTGCAGCGGTGTGACGCCTCTATCTCTATCAACGTGCATCGTCCCTCCAGGCGATGACCGGAAGGACCACCCGGCGTCTACGGGCCCCGGGCGAAGGAATCCCAAATTTCATGTCAAAGGAGGAGTGATGATTGCCGACAAGCCTCAAGCCTGGCCTGATCTTGTGAAGGTGTTTCTGCTCATCCTTATACTTGAATTGTCAGTTTCTGCTGCAGGGGCTCAGGAGTCTCGGGCCCCCTATCCTCTCATTTATTCGACCGATTTGTACTACGACATCCAGGACATCGACGACCATTTCGATGCTGCGGTGCTGCTCAAATGCCCTGAGGTGGATCTCAAGGGAGTTATCCTCGACAACCACTTCTACCCGTCTGATGGCAGCAAGGTGATGGCGAAGCTGATGGAGTTGACCGGCCGGAAGGTGCCGGTGGTTGAAGGTCTGGGTCTGTTTCAATTGCGGTCTTTCGAAGATAAAGGCCTTTATGTGGACGGGCAAGACGGCGTAGAGCTAATTCTCAATACGCTGCACAAGTCGGACCACAAGGTTGCGTTGATCGCCGTTGGCAGCATGACGGACCTTGCCGCCGCGTATCTTCGCGATCCTGATCTTTGGCTACAGAAAGTCTCCGCCGTCTATGTGGTAGCGGGTTCCGCCGAGAGCCCCGTGCAGGATTACAACGTCAACCTCGACCCGAAAGCCTTCGTCGTTCTCATGCGATCGAAGCTCCCCATCATCTGGGTCCCTGTGGACTCCTCCATGTGGTATTTCCCGGCTCAACAGATGCTGGCGCCACCAAAGAATCTGCTCTCGCATTTCCTGCTGCAGGAGCTGCAGTTCTGGTACCTGCGGAACGACTGGAAAGCGAAAACGTACAAGGACCGGTATGAGTACTACGAGTTGGGCCGTTGGATGTGGTCCACGCCGGCGTTCGTTCATGTGATCCGTCATCCAGACGCCTCGAAAATGTTCGATCTGGTCTCGGCCGACGTGGAGTTCGACGACCGCGGTGTCCTGAAATCAATCCAGCTTGGCGTGTCGGATTCAAACATTCGTGTGGTCAAGAACGTGAACGGGACAAAGCTCAACGAATTCATCGTTTCGAGAATCAACCGCCAGCCCTAAGAGCCACAGGAGCCCCGTCTTGTGAGGACGGGATCTCGGGAGGTCAGCGAATGTACCAGCCTGAAGCTTACGGAATCGCATTGGCGTTCATGTTGATCAGCATGATCTGTTGGGGTTCGTGGGCCAACACGATGAAGTTGACGCCTGGATGGCGTTTTCAGCTATTCTACTGGGACTATACGCTCGGCGTGTTGCTGATGAGTTTGGTGTGGGGCTTAACGCTGGGCAATACTGACGATGGTCCGCTTAGCTTCTTCCGCAATCTTCAACAGGCTGGTACGGCGAAGATTTTTCTTGCCTTGCTGGGTGGGGTCGTCTTCAACGTGGCCAACCTGCTGCTCGTTGCAGCGATTGAAATCGCGGGCCTCGCTGTGGCTTTTCCCATCGGGATCGGATTGGCCCTCGTGGAGGGTGTTGCGCTCAACTATATCCTTGCCCCGCGCGGCAATCCCGTGCTGCTTTTTGGCGGGCTGATACTTGTGATTCTGGCCATCGTTTGTGACGCTCTAGCCTATCGTCGCAAGGAAGTAGGACGATCAGAGACCAGCCGGAAGGGGATCGCTCTCAGCGTGGCGTGTGGCGTTTTGATGGGTCTCTTCTATCCATTTGTGACCAAGGCTATCACCGGTGAAGATGCTCTGGGTCCCTATACGGTGGGCTTTGTCTTTGCCGTGGGAATACTCATTTGCACGGTCCCTGCAAACTACTTCCTGATGCGATTTCCGGTGGCCGGAGGAGGCCCGGTTAGTTTCAAGGAATACGTCTCAGCTCGTGCTTCATGGCACCTGTTCGCCTTGATTGGCGGGCTAATTTGGTGCACCGGCACGGTGCTGAATTTCGTTGCCGCGAACGCCCAACTTGTTGGCCCTGCCGTCTCGTACGCCATTGGGAACGGGGCAACCATGGTTTCAGCCATATGGGGTGTGTTCCTCTGGAAGGAGTTTTCCGGGGCGCCTGCGGCAGCGCTTCGGCTGTTGGCCTTGATGTTTGCGCTTTTCATCGTTGGCCTGGGCGCGATCGCTGTGGCTCCCATCGTCAAGTTCTAGGCTAGTCTTATGCTGAAGCCGATCGTAGTTGTGGGGAGCGCTAACATCGATTTGGTGTGTACCGCCAAGCGGATTCCGGTTCCCGGTGAGACGATCACAGGCAATCTGTTCCGGATCTTTCATGGCGGGAAGGGGGCTAATCAAGCGGTGGCCGCGGCCCGCCTCGGCTATCCCGTAAGGATGGTCGCCAAGGTGGGGGACGACGAATTTGGACAAAGACTCCGAAAGGGCTTGGAGAGCGAGTGCGTCGACGTGGAGTATGTCACCACGGCGAAGGTTTCTTCATCCGGTGTGGCGCTCATTTCCACGGATCACTATGGCCACAACACCATCGTCGTGATCCCCGGCGCCAACGGGAGGTTGCTCCCTGTTGATTTGCAGAAAGCTCTGCCCGCCCTTCGATCTGCGGGGTTGATTCTCACCCAGCTCGAAACCCCCCTCAGGACCGTCCGATTTCTCGCTCATGTGGCGGAGCGCTTCAATATTCCACTGATGCTGGATCCAGCGCCAGCGCGGAGGCTCCCGTCGAGTCTGGTCAAGCTCGTGACCTATCTCAGTCCGAACGAGACGGAAGCCTGCATTCTCTCCGGCATTCCTGCCCACGCCCTGAATCGCGCGGAGATCGTCCGAATCGCTCAGCGGCTGACAAATCGCGGCGCCCGCAACGTCATTGTCAAGATGGGAGAACGAGGCGTCTGCGTGGCAGAAGAAGGGGGCCGCACTACTTTCTTGAAAGCGTTTAAGGTCCGCGCCGTTGATTCTACTGCGGCAGGGGACGCTTTCAACGCGGGGCTGGCAGTGGCCTTGATGCAGGGAAAAAGGCTAAGTGATGCCGGGCAATTCGCTGCTGCTGTTGCCGCCCTCTCCGTGACACGTATGGGGGCTCAACCCTCGATGCCGAGGGCGCCGGAAGTCAATCGCTTCCTGAAGAAACACGGATTTGGTGTTTGAAACGACCAGGAGCTTGCCATGAGGCCAGTTTGCGGAGGGGGAAGGCCCGAATCTTGTACAGGGTTTCTGCACAACGTAAAAGCGGCAAATCGGCTAGTTGTCTGTAGGAAGGGCGGGTGGAACTTCATGAGCTATGGAAACAACTGGAATGTGCCGACCTTTCGGTGCCATTGTCGGAAGACTTTCCGGTAACTTGGCCCACGCTTCCACCATTTCGCAAACACATTGTGAATTGGTTCAAGGATTTTGTGATCCCCAGCGGCCAACGCTTCCGCAGCCAAGGTTTCTACTATGCTCAATCACTGCAGATGGATGAGCACACTGGAACCCATGTGGACTTCCCCTTGCACGTTCTTCCCTTTTGAAGAGTTGGAAGAACGCATGTCCGTGGATATCCAACCAGCCCTGGAGAGCTTTGCGGGCCCCGCGGTGGTGGTTGACGCGACCGTGTGTTTGGACCAAGCCCCTCCTGGGAAGAGTCCCCGCATTCCGGAGGAGATCCTCCTTGATTGGGAGGCGCAACACGGGGCCATCCAGGCTGACGAGATTGTTCTTTTGAATACCGGCTACATGGACCGCTATTTCGCACCGCTTCCTGAAGGAAATCGCCTCGTGCGCGAGGGCCTATTCTCGGGAACTGTGCCGGGGTGGCCGGTGCCCTCAGATCAAGTGTTTGAATTGCTGTCGTCGCGCGGAGTCAGACACGTCGGAGTTTCCTCCCCGAGTATCGGTGCCTTGGACGATCCCTCTGGTCCGCACCGCGGCGGGATCGAAAGAGGGATGACGTACGCTGAGTGCCTCATCCATCTTGACCAACTCCCACCACGGGGAGCCCTATACGTCGGATTGCCCCTGAGAATCGCCCAACAGAGCGGGTCGCCTGTCCGAGCTGTGGCATTCAAACCATCGCGTTCAAGGAGGTAGCGTTGCGTCTCAAAGGGAGAGTTGCTGTAGTTACCGGTGGGGCAACCGGGATCGGTGAGGCCATTGTCCGTGCCTTTGTCCGGAAGGGGGCCTCCACAACCTTCATTGACATTAATGAGGAGCGTGGGCGGGCCCTCGCCACCGAGCTTTCCTCTGATGGCCTCTGTCATTTCTACTGTGGCAGCGTGGCAAAGGAGAGTGCCTGTGCAGCAGTGGTGGGCGAGGCACAGGACCGCTTCGGCGCCGTCTCGATCCTGGTGAACAACGCCGCCCAGTTTATCTATAGGTCAGTGGAAGCTACCGTTGAGGAGTGACGCACATCGCTCGACGTGAACGTTGTGGGGACTTCGTTGATGACGCGTTACGCTGTGGAATCCATGAAACAGGCTGACGCAGGCGCAATCGTCAACATGGGCTCGATCAGTGCCTTCATTGCCCAAGCGGGAAGTATGACTTACAACGCCACGAAAGCTGCTTTGGTGGAGATGACGCGATGCATGGTACTGGACTTGGCACCCTTCAATATCAGGGTCAACTGCATATGCCCCGGGTATGTCCTCACGCCGGCGTTCTATTCCTACGTTGACCGGTCGGGCGTCGCTCTGACACAGATGGAAAGAGACCTTTCAAGGCAGACGATCTTGAAGCGACTTGGAAGACCGGCGGAAATCACCAACTGCGTGGCGTTTCTCTGTTCAGACGAATCTTCTTATGTCACTGGCACCTCGTTGATGGCCGACGGCGGGTTAACTGCCTTGTGACGTCCCAAGACTCAGTGGTGCCGCAGGACCTCGGGTAGCGTGTGGACATGCCAGACTCCATAGGGTATCGGGGGATGCATAAATTCTCGGAGCTCGCATGAAGATTACCAAGACGGAAACCTTCATCGTTCACGCCCCAATTGGACTGGAAATCGCCGACTCGCACTATCGGATGGGCCATTGGGGGTTTGTGGGTCTGAAGGTATTCACAGACGAAGGACTGGTCGGCACGGGCTATACGGGTACGCATTGTGCTGGCGACGAGATGATCAAGCAGACCATCGACCGGTACTTCTCCCCGCAGCTCCTCGGCGAGAATCCCCTCCACGTGAAGATGCTCTGGGACAAACTTCATGGCGGAAACCTCCATCAGGTCGGCCGGACCGGGCTGATCCGCTACGCCCATTCGGCTGTGGATGTCGCGCTGTGGGATATCTGCGCCAAGGCAGCCTCATTACCCCTCTGGGTGCTGCTGGGTGCAGCCCATGCCGGGTCGACCATCCTCACCTACAACACGAACGTGGGATGGCTGCATTTCAGCACGGCCGAGCTGATCGAGAACGTGGAACGTGCTGTGGAAGCTGGATGGACCGGCGTCAAGATCAAAGTGGGCGGGCCCGATCCTGCCCAGGATGTCGCGCGCATCCGCGAGATTCGCACTCGCTTTGGGGATTCGCTGAGAATCATGATCGACGGGAACGAAGGGTGGGATTTCAACACCGCCATGTATTGGGGCAAGCGACTCGAAGAGTACAGCGTTTACTGGTTTGAGGAGCCGTTGCACGCCGATGACGTTGAGGGCCACGCCGTCCTGGCGCGCGAACTGAGTATCGCTATCGCCGTCGGCGAGAACCTGCTTACTCGTTTTGCTTTTCGAGACTACATCAAGGTGCGAGCGGTGGAGTTTGTTCAGCCGGACGTAACTCGCGTTGGCGGGGTCACAGAATGGCTAAAAATAGCCGACCTCGCTGACTGTTATAACCTGCCCGTCGTCCCTCATGTTGGTGACATGATGCAAATCCACCAGCACCTGGTGGCAGCAACACAGAACTCTCCTATGTTGGAGTATATCCCCTGGGCTCAGGAGCTCTTCGAGCATCCCGTGCAAGTCCGCAAGGGACATGCCGAACTACCAACCGTTCCCGGGGCCTCAACCGACATGCGCCAGGATGTGTTTTCCCGCTATCGGGTGGATTAAGTGAATGGCAGGCATGCGCGAGACGCGCAGGGAAGAAAGAGGTGCACATGTACCATCCCTTGAATGAGGAGTCTGCGCCGGAGTATCTCAGGAAGTGTCCCGTCACGTCAGAAATCTTCTGTGGGCACGACGATCTCAAGGCGGTGGATTTGGCTGAAGGTAACATCAATCTTATCTTTCGCGTTTACAGCGAGAGCGATCCGATCGGCCGATCAGTCCTGATCAAGCAAGCCCTTCCCCACTCTCGCCGGTACCCTTCATTCAAGATCCCTCTTGACCGCGCGAGGATCGAGCACGAGGTGCTCGAACTCGAAGCAAGGTATTGCCCGGAGCAGGTCCCCAAGGTCTACTTTCACGACCCCGAGATGCATTTGAACGTCATGGAAGATCTGAACCGCCATCTGGTGATGCGGTATGGGCTGATGAAGCAGACGAGATACCCGAACTTCGGCCGACACATAGGGACTTTCCTGGCTCGCACTCTCTTCCACACCTCGGACCTTTACCTCTCCCCATTCGAGAAGAAAGCTACCGTGCCGAGATTCATCAATCCCGTGTTGTGCAAGATTTGTGAAGATCTGGTATTCACCGAGCCTTACATCGATCACCCAAACAACCGTTGGACCCGCCTGCTTGATCCCCAAGTGGCCCAACTGCGTGCGAATGATGAGCTTCGTAGCGAGGTGCTCCTTCTCAAGTTCGAATTCATGTGCAACGCCCAGGCCCTAATCCACGGTGACCTGCACACGGGCTCGATCATGGTGAACGAGCAGGAGACCAAGGTTATCGATCCCGAGTTTGCCTACTTCGGGCCGATGGGATATGACATCGGGGCTGTCCTCGGGAACTTGGCCCTCAGCTATGCATCGCAGGAATACCACGCGCAAGACCCGCGGGTCCGCGCCGAATATCGAGAATGGCTGCGCGATGCAATCCGCGAGGTCTGGACAATCTTCGAGACGGAGTTCGGCCGGCTGTGGGAAACTGAGGCGAACGACCAGTGGCCCTCCTTGACTCTCCGCAGCAAGTACATCAAGAAACTCTTGCAGGACACAGCAGGGTTTGGGGCCTGTAAGATGATGCGTCGCATCCTGGGCCTAGCCCACGTTCCGGACCTCGACTGCATCGAGGACGAGCACGTGCGGGCCATCGCTGAGAGCCTCGCCCTGAACATCGCACAGTCCTGGCTGATGAACCGGCACACCTACAATTCAGTGGAAGACCTAGTTTCAGCGATCGGGACCTCGAGGCCAAGCTATCCCTTCTAGTCACTAGCTAGGAAAGGATCCCTCGGGAGGCATCAGGTACGTTTTGCGGACCACGCGTCGCCCTTGCTGAAATGATTGGCCATCATGGAAACCTCACGCGAGCGAATTCTAAAGGCCATCGACCACATCCAGCCTGACGTCACACCTGTGAACCTGGGAGGCATTTATGGCTTGGGCCCCTGGCTCGAGCGTTTTGGCGCTCGAACCCAGACAGAGCTGCGCGAGAGGCTGGGCTTGGACGTCGAGTATGCGCGTGCCGTGTACGTGGGTCCGAAGGCAGGAGATGGCGTGGGTGTTTTCGGCACGCCGGTGGAGGGGGTCTACGGTGCAGAGGGAGTCGGCTACGGCGGCGCGCGTGGCGGATATCCTTTGGAAGAAGCAGACAGCATCGCCGACATTGAAAACTTTGCTTGGCCGAACCCTGATGATTTCGACTACGCTGTCCTGCCTACCCTTCTCAGAAAGATTCCCGATGACAAGGCCAAGCGCATCGATCTGAAGTACGGAATCGCACATGAGGGGCAGCCGATCGAGGAGTGCGCGGAGAGTGGGCCCTGGATTCCCCTTCTGTGCACCCTCTTCGACCTGTTTGGCTTCGAGAACGCTCTCGTAAGGCTCTCGCTGGAACCAAGAATCATGGAAGCAGCGATAAAGAAGACAGAGGAGTTCACCCTAGAGTTTGCGCGCCGCTCGCTGGAAGCGGGCAAAGGGTTGGCCGACATCTTGTACTACGGAGATGATTTTGCCACTCAAAGGGGATTGATGATCTCCCCCGAGCAGTGGCGCCGGTTCCTCAAGCCTACTTACCGGAAGGTTTTCGAGCTCGCAAAAGGTTACGGACTCAAGGTGTGGTTTCACTCCTGCGGGACCTTCCGTCCGGTCCTTCCCGATCTCATCGAGTGTGGCATGGATGTCTGGGAGACGGTGCAGGTGCACCTCAAGGGGAATGAGCCACAGGTTCTGAAGCGCGAATACGGAAAGGACATCACCTTCTACGGCGCGATCAGCACGCAAACCACGCTGCCCCACGGAACGCCTGAGGACATTCGAGCTGAGGTTCGCGAACGGATACGCGTTCTCGGAAGGGGGGGCGGGTACATCTGTGGCAGCGACCACGGCATAATGCCAGACGTACCGATCGAGAACGTCTTGGCGATGCTCGACGAGGTTCGGCGATTCAGATTCTGAAGCTGGCGGCCCTTGAGAGTCCAGCGGCATTACGGCACATAGCTGGCGGGGGCTGTACGATAAACGTCTCGTTACCCCGGACCCCTCTCGCAGTCTCCAATGCGCAAACAAAGATTAAGTACGGGCAAACCTCCTCCTGTGGGGGGATCGTCTTTTCCGGATTGTGGCGTCATCAGCGCCAAGTCACTCGCGGATAAGTCTCCCACTTGAATCCGGTCGGGAGAGAAGGGAGAGAAGATCGAATATAGGCAGGTAGCGGTATTAAAGGGCGGCGTAAGACGGGAAACACGACGCTGAGGGATCGAGCCGACCTTGGCTTTGAGCAAAAGCTCTGGCATGCTGCGGATAAGCTGCGCGGCAACGACGGTGAATCTCGAGCACTTGCCGCCATGCGCCCGCTCGCCGAGGCGTCCTGCGTGAAGTCCATGGTCCAGACCTGATGGGCTCTCACTGACAACCTCAGTGGGATCCGCGCCGCGGCCTTCAGTCGCTTGCGTTTCCGAGGTCGCAGCACCAGCCCCTCTCTTCAGTATAGCCGATTCACTCGCTGGCAATTCTCCCACGATCCTCCCTGGGGGAGCAGCACCGTCAAGCTTGGGTAGCCAGGGTGGAGTTCGAGGGGCTTTTCCCCACCCGATCGGACGGGATCCTCCAGGTTTTGGCGTTTATGAGTGATCAACCGAAAACCGAAATCTTCCGGCCCTCTCCAAAGTGCAGCCCGCGGTGTGGCGAGCGGAACTCTCTTGCTTAAGGGGCTGCTACAATGCATGGCCGAAAAGGAGAACGCGCATGACCGAGGAAGCCATGATTCGCAGCGTTGCCAAATCCAGAGGCGGTGACTGCATTAATACACTAACAAACGGAGGCCGCCTACCGGCGGCACTCTGGGCTCCTTCTCGATGAGCCGTCGCAGACTAATGCGCAAATCGGCCGGGCGGCCAATCGGCCCCTCACGAGTGATGGCGGCTCCCCGACCATATCATCTCATCATAATAACAGCCGCCAGGGTTTCAGAGTTGACCCAGGACGTGCCGCCGAGGGAGAGCGCGAGGGATGCTCTTGCCGCTTGCCCGCCAGTGTGCAAAACACTG
>Ga0307380_10013282_pt1 | contig 10187 bp, 9 predicted proteins | sample UN3MG_FD_202239 | JGI IMG/M metagenome (GOLD analysis project Ga0307380, IMG submission 202239) | Soil microbial communities from Risofladan, Vaasa, Finland - UN-3 | ecosystem: Environmental > Terrestrial > Soil > Coastal area > Acid sulfate soil | place: Finland: Risofladan, Vaasa | collected...
GGATTTTAATCGCTATATTTGTTCCAAGTTCAGTATCAGTAGCTTTCCAGACTTCCCCCATCCCGCCGGAACCTAAAGGTTCATCGCCAATAATTCGGTACTGTCCAGCTAACAACTTACCATTGTAAAGCTGATCCCCAAAAATTGTCTTTGCTTTGTCAATCGTATCGTCAGTATTTAATTGCCGCTGATTACGTTCGGTCACAGCATGATCCAATGTATCGAAACCGGCTTCAGGCTTTTTACTGGATCCCCACTTATCAAACACTCTTTTTAGCTCGTCGGCGTAAAATGTATCATTGTCCTCGTCGGGTTTTTGCTTACCAAGCTCCCTTGCTAAATCGAAAAAACGCTGTCCAGGCTTTTTGTCCTTTTTATGGACAACCAACACTGAAAGAAGAGGCCGGCCGCTATCATGTTCGGCAGTATTGATTTGACAAAGAATATCTCCGAGTTGAGTCCGATGGTGCGGATTCTTCATAGAAAGATTTGCCTGTTCACCAACCTCCGAATAGAATATAAACTTTCTATCTTTCGCGGCTTTTATTAACACCTCTCGAATTGTTTCTTCAATACTTATTTTTATTTCTCCCTAACAATCACACAATTTATCCTGATGCTGTTTATATGTCTCAAATAAAAATCTCATATTCTACTATCCACAATTTTCAAATTTTTTATCGAACAGGGGCTTCGCCCCTGTACCCCTTTGCAAAGTGTAAAAGGGTAAAGTGCAAAGGGTAATTATTGAAAGTCCAGGACGACAACACGAAACCCGAGGTCGACGTACCGGTAGCCGGGCCCGTTCCTGCTGCGAACCGCAGAGCGGCAGCGCCTCGGATAGCCGTACCAGGACCCGCCGCGGAGAACACGGGCCGTGCCCGTGTTAGGACCTTCAGGGTCAACACCCGGACTATTCGAGTAATAATTCTCATCATACCAATCCTGACACCATTCCCAGACATTGCCATGCATATCATATAAGCCAAAGGCATTCGGTTTCTTCTGGCCCACGAGATGTGTCTGTTTCCCAGACTTCTTGTAGCCACACCATGCATACTCATCAAGGCCGGAATCACTATCTCCAAAACAAAAACGTGTCTGTGAGCCAGCTCTACAGGCATATTCCCATTCCGCCTCTGTCGGCAATCTGTATGTCTTGCCTTCCTTACGGCTCAACTTCTTACAAAACTCTGTCGCATCATTCCAGCTAACTTCTTCTACTGGCAAATTGTCGCCCTTAAAATAACTGGGATTGCCGTCCATAACAGCTTTGTATTGCGCCTGAGTAACCTCATAAATGCCCATATAGAAACCTTTGCTTATCTTTACTCTATGCTGCGGGCTTTCGTCACTTTCCCTTTGACTCTCCGAAGAAGGGCTGCCCATCATAAACTCACCGGCTGGAATAAAACTGAGCTTCATTCCGATAGAATTAGTGATTACATCTCCGGCCTTAGAACCTGAAATTATTCTTGATGCAGCAATTGGTTCCGGTTTTGTTTGAGTCAATAGCTTAACTAATTCTTCTGCTGTCTTTGGCCTTTCACCGGAATCCTTGGCCAATATCTTCCGTATTGTGTCGTTCGTATAATCTGGAACTCCTTCTATGAAAGCGGGCTTTTCGTGGATAATCTGGTATGTCAGTTCACCGGTATAAAACGGCACTTTGCCATTCAAACATTCGTAACAAATGATCCCAAGTGAATATATATCCATCGATGGTGCTGGCCTTTGGCCTCGTACCTGTTCGGGCGACATATAAGGCAGCGTGCCGGAAGTATCGCCTTTGCCTGTGATAGTAGTATAAGAATCGTGGATTTCCCTGGCTATGCTGAAGTCAAGGACTTTAACACTGCCATTTTTGTCTATCATTACATTGGATGATTTTAAGTCCCTGTGAATAACCGGAGGGCTTTGGCTGTGAGCATAATCCAATGCTTTGGCGACCTGTTCAGCTACCTCGATTGTCTTATCAAGATTTAATTTCTTTGAGGGACTATTGAAGATTTTCTCTTCTAACGTTACGCCATCAATGTATTCCATTACCAGAAATCTAATATCGCCATCAGAGTGAAATCCGTACAGTCGGACAATATTAGGATGATTGAGTCTAATTGCAGTAATGGCTTCGCCGCGGAGATTTTCAACAGCTCTTTTATTTCTTGAAAGTACAGGCGGCAGAACCTTTATCGCTACAGGCCGATTACGCATCTCTGTATCTTCGGCCAGGTAAACAACGCCCATCCCCCCTTCACCTATCTTTTCGATTATTCGATACTGGCCTGCAAGAATAGCAGCTTCGCCGCCTGTGGTTGCCGCTACATCGAGGGTATCATATTGAGGTTGCCCGCTGGTTCCTTCAAGAGTGACTGCTCGATCAAGAGTATCCGTGTCTGTACCGCTGAGTCTCGAACCGCAATGCTTGCACTTGATCGCATTTTCACGAACTTCCTCATCGCAATATGGACAACGCTTCATGCCTTGCCTTCCTCTAAAAAAGGGGCAAATAACAGCAACAAAGTACCAAACACACCAACAAATGGCCAGAAAATTACATAATACCGGACCAATTTCCTTTTTCCCAGAAGACAGGCAAAAAGCCCTGCCAGCCATGATCCAGGCTAACTGATCTACACTTACAGTTGCCAAAAATAGCACCAAAAGGGCGTTTTGTCAAGCATAATCCCAGAAAATATAAGAAAGTGAAAAAAAAGTAAATAAAATCCAATAAAATACTTGACAAGGCAAAGAAAGTTGTCGATAATTTGTAATAAATGAATTGTTCGAACGTCGAACAAGTAGAATTTTTGGCTCTTTAATTTAGGAGGTAACGATTATGTGCAAGAAAGAAAAAACATTCGCCTTGCCATTCGTTGTGCTGTTGCTGGCAATGATTGCCGGCTGTACGAGCCAACGCAGTGCAAAATTGATGACTGCTGGCGACAGTCAAATGCTGGCGGGCAACTTCCCATCGGCTACCGAGCAATACCAAAAGGCACAAAAACTCAAAGAGACCGATAAAGTCCAGCTAAGACTTGCCATGGCCACTATAAAAGAAGGCAAGTTTACCGAAGCCCTCGCTAAGTTGGATAAGATCACACAGGCCTCACCGAAAGCTGACTATTTAAGAGCAGTTTGCTATCTGGGACTTAATGATGTTGCAAAGGCTCAAGGGAATCTTGAAAAGGCACTTGGAGGTAATCCAAATGACAGCATTGCATTAGCCTTGTTGGGCCGAATCAAATTCTTGCAGAAACAGCACACACAAAGCATTGAAGCATACCGTACCGCATTAGCTACATCTTCTGATGAGGGTGTTCGTACTAAACTATACTACAATTTGGCAATGGCGCAGCTTCTCGCCGGGGAATTTACACAGGCTGACAATAGCTTCAAAAACTATCTTGTAAAACAAAACTTCGTAACTGCTGATGATAACAGACTTGCAGGAGCGATTGCCTATGCAGTTGGTGATCACCAACGAGCATTAAGACATTGGCAAAAACTGAGTGGCAAAGAAAAACAGGAAATATTAAACGCTATAGCAGATGAATCCCAAATGTATGAAGGATTGGCTGTAGCCAAATAAAAAGAAAGGTAGGCTAAATTATGAAAGCTAAATTATTCAAGGTGCTTCCAGTATTTGTGCTGGTCACTGCTGTCTTGAGTTCACAAGGCCTGGCTGAGCAGGCAATTGAGAGGACCAGCTATCTGCCACAATTCGAAACTACAAGAACAAACGTCCAGGCCCTGGAAGAAAACCTGGCAAAGACTAGTGAATTGGCAGAAATACTCAAAAAGGGCAACGATGAACTCAGTGAGGCAATAAAACAGTATGGCCAGGATCACAGCACTGAAACAAAAGACCGTATATATAATTTACTCGGTAACTTAGCCGGTACGACAGTGAGACAAATTGATGATATAACGGCTAATAAAGACAAGATGAAGGATGGCGTAACCCAAATCCTCTATAAAATGGGTCACATCAAGAGCACACTGAAAAACAAACAGAGTAAATTTGTTGATTACACTGAAAAAACACGAATAGAGGCAGATAAGGTAAAGGATCAACTCCGCCAATTGGCGAGAAAAATAAAATCTGATCCTGAAAATGCTGATCTTCGCAAGGAATTCCGAAGTAAATTGTTTGCATTGAAAGGTCTTGATAATAAGTACAAAACCTATCAGGCTTACGACAGACTGAATGAAAAATTTACCAAACAAGTTGAACTTGCTCAACAATTTTTCCAGCAGTTGGACAATAATACAGACCAGTTAATTGCCAACCTCCAGGAGCAAAAAGAGTTCCTTGTTATGAAAGTTGCTTTGCTCAAGGATGCTGCTGAGATGGAATCATGGTTAAGGGGAGAGGGTCAAAGCAACGTCTCTGCCTTTACTATGATGAAAAAGATCGGCGAACTTTCAAAAGCTTTGGAAAAATTCAACGCAGCCACTGATGTCCTTATCGAAACCAATGATATCGGTACACTCATAGAAAGCTTGCCTGATGCAAGTGAGATATTCGGCATTGATGGCGGTTCAGAAAGTAAAAGCGGGAATTTTGAAGACAAGTATGTGGAATACTTCCTTAAGAACTAAAAATAAATTAAAGGAGATATGAAAATGAAACGGCTACTAACTCTAATAATATGTGTTCTTTTGCTGATTCTGACTGGTAATCTACAGGCTAAAGAAGATTCACTCTTTCCGAAAGCCGACGCAGTCAACACGGACAAACCGTCGCTGGATTCTGCTATCGCCCAGTTTGAAGGAGTCATCGGTAATTCAACAGATGGTGATATAGACAGCCTTACAGCAAACGATAAGTACAATCAGCAAAGAACTCAAGAATTGGAACAGCAACTTGCCGAGAAGAAAAAATACATCGAAGCCATTCCTGATATTGTAAGCCAGCAGTTTGAGGCTCTTATGAAACAGTATGCAGATTCTGACCAAAAGACAAAGAACAAAATGGCAGATGACCTGCACGCTAAGTGGAAGGCCAAAGAGGCAAGTGTGAAACAGGAAATCGCCGAAATCGAGGAACAGCTTGCAGTTTCAAATAAACGCTTATCGGAATCGGCGGTAAAAGGCCAAATGCTTCAGATTACAAATTCATTAACTAAAAGTGAAAATGCTCTTCGTTATAAAACACCGGAGAAGACTGATCCCCGGGCAAAAAGTCCAGCATTTCAGAGTATGCAGGAACTTTCGCGTAGAAGAATTCTCTCGAAGATTCAAGGCTTGTGTCCAATTCAAGTGAAACCTCTCGATACAGAGCTTTCTATTCGATACCTGGATAATTAGGAAAGGCGATAAACGTGCAAACAGTTTTAGATCTAATACTGGGCCAAAATCCTTTGATGCTGCTGTTGTTTGGTCTTTCAGTAATAACTGTGGCGGTTGTTTTTGACAGAACGCTGTTTTGGGTATTTTCTGTAGTTCAGTACAGACCTATACCGCCGGCAATTTACGAAAGCGACGAATCCAAAAGAAAGCTCGTTATCGCACAGCTAAAGATGAAAAACCACAAGCACTATACCAAAGAACTCCTTCTCACGTGTTTGCAGCCTCTGGTTAATAAGGAGCAGATTGCTCAGGCAGTGTCGGAGCAGGTAGACATGATGTCCTCTCGACTCGGCATGTTGGACCTGATCGCAAAAATAGCTCCGTTGGTAGGTATACTCGGAACGGTAATTGGAATGGCGGTTAGCTTTGGCGGAATCAGCGCTTTGGTTACTGCCTCACCTGCTGCTATCAGCAATGGCATTAGTGTAGCACTCAGAACGACTGCCTATGGATTGATAATCAGCATTGCAGCAAGCATCGCCTCTGCCACGTTTAGAAAATTTATTCGTCGTGCAGTTTTGAAAATGGGAAGGATAATCTGTGAAACACAACACAGCCACAACCTCAATAATGTCTGATTTAGGATTGGATCTGGAAACACAGCCAACCACTGCTGACTTGACACCTATGCTCGATACTATTTTTCTAATCATTCTGCTGCTCTTGGCTACACTGATGAACAGTTCGATTGTGCGAGGGTTTCCGGTCAACTTGCCGGCTTTTTCAGAAGAAACCGCCATTCAGAAAGAAAACAACTCGATAGAGATTTCGGTAGACAAAGATGGCTCTGTTTATGTCGGTAAAATGCTCCTTCGCAAAAGATATTGCTACGAGCTGACAATTCAGCAGCCTATGGCCGAGTCGCACAAGTATTGTGTCACGTTTCCAATTGTTTACCAGATAAAGAGGTTATTCTGGTTACGCAGAAAGGTTACTCGAAAACTATCGAATCTGATAATTCCCCGAAGGTGGTAAAAAAATGAAACTAAGATGGCTTATATGTATATTGATTTCACTGGCGGTCCACATCGGCTGGCTTAGCCAGTCGAGCTTAACGAAGCAATCACAAGCGAAATCTATGGTACCGTCTATTACTATCGCACAAGCCGAGCCGGTTCCTCCTCCGCCGGCTCGGCCAATGCTTCAAGCAAAACCTGAAGAAATAAAAAAAGACGCTGAAGCACAATCGCAAAAGTTTAGGCCTAACATAGAAAAGGAAGAACTCGAAAAAGATAAGGTCCAGGAAACAACCCAAAAACCTCCTGTGGCAGAAGAAAACAAGCCTGAAGACATAATGCAACCAAAAGAAAAACTTGCCCAAGAAGATACCGCCGAAAACCCAGATTTTCAAAAGGATATTGCTCAGTATCGTAAGCAGTTGTTTACTGAGTTCAAAGACAACTGGCAAAAAGTTCCTGAGCTTAACACCACAATTAAAGATTTGACACTGCTGCCGAAAATAGATGCTCACTTCGGTGTAAAGATTTTAGCTTATAGCTTTGTAGATAGCAAGCCAGGCCCACCATTTATTATCTTCAACATCAGTGACGATACTTCTCAGAAGGTTGATAGCTTTGACTTTTCTGGTTTTTCAAACCGCATAAAGGATCGAATGCTATACACACAATACCGCGAAAAACTCGAAAAAGCTCGCCAACAGTACAAAATAAACTCTTTGATGAAAGTTATAGGCCTCATTCCAACAGAAACAGACCATTACTTCTCTGCCAAGCAATTGCGGGCTGTCCAATTAGCTGGCGCAAATCTCGATCAGACCACATCTACTAATGCCCATTATGAACCGAACGGCGCAGACGGCTTTAACCTGATAATTGATAATGTTGTAACAACCACCGGCCGTACTATCCCGATTAGAGACGAAGAACTTAAATTTTCAATTGTAGCAATGAACTAAAGAAAGGCCTTATAATGCTTAAAAAAATAACCTATATCACAATAACACTTGTCCTGTTTACATCCTCAGCTAATGCATGGGGAACCAAGCGTGCTCAAAGAATAACTTTGCTACCCATTGAGCAAACCAACATCTCCGAAAGTGCAAAAATATCAGATGAGCAACTGGTTGACACCATACTTGTTCAGTTAATCAGACTCGAAAACTTCCAACTTGCTGAATTCTCCGAACTTTCAAACGCTTTTGACGACAAACTTGTTGACGATGCCGTTTTTGAACTTTTGGTTACAGACGACCTTAAAGGAACCCTTACCAAACTTGATTCTATCGAAGCAAGATCAGCTTTATTGGCTGAATACTGCGAAGTAGGGAAAGAGCAGAAAATTGATTTCCTGGTTGATATTTTAATCCAGAAAGATCACACACAACTGAAAGTAACTTACAAAGTAATTAATACCAAAACGGCTAAAATTGTAATGGCAAAATCTTTTTATGATGTGCCAAATGATCCTGTCGGCGTATCTGATGAAATAGCCAAAAAAGCCATCCGCAGTCTATGGCGATTGCAAAACAAATAAGAAAGATTGTAATCGTAGAAGGGCAAGATGAAAAAATTTATGAAAATTTTGAAAAAGCTGGTAAGAAAGTATTTTTTTGAATAGGCCGCAACCACCATTGTATAACCAGATTGATTCACACCCTCTGAAACTTCTGCTAAAAGCAAACCACCTTTTATTTTGAGTTGATTATTGCGTAAGCATCAGCATCCATCCAGCGTAAACCATTCCAGTATTCCTGACGGTGAGTTGTTTCATAGCCAACTGTATGTAACCGCCCATGAGAGCCGCGTTTTTCAAGTATTGGTTTACGATTCCAATGAAGATATAATGGCTGCCTTGGTTTGACCTCAACATTATTATAGTATTGGGTTTCTGGGCCCTTTCCTTCACGAAGGTCAAGCCTGATTGCCACATTGTATTTACCGGGTGGTACAAGAAAAACTATGTGATACTCACCAAAGCGTTTTGTTTTTCCACGGGCCTGTTTTTTTCCATTAACAATAGCATATTCAAGGTTAAAGTATTCATCTGCCTCAATAACTATCTGACCATAGTTTTCGTCAAGAACAAGAAAAAATACTCTCTCATAGTAGTCTTCAAGGTCGACATAAGGCCAAGATCTTACTTGACCAGGTTTTAAAATGATTTTTTCTTCAACTTTTTCTTCTGTCTTGATGCCATTCTTTTCTACTGTTTCGTATCTCTCAAGCACGTGGGTTCCGCTCGGCAATTTGAATACGAGGCGACCACTCGGAGAAGTAATATAGCGAAATTCAACATAATCCGTCATATCAGTTACCTTGAAATCATCTACTTTGACGCCTTCATACACACATAAGATCCCTGGTTTTGTTCCAGCTCCAAGTTCTTTCCCACACCTGTAACAAAACTTTGCACTTTCCTTGTTTTCAGTACCGCATTTATCACAATAAAGTGCCATAACTAGAGACGGAATCAGAAAAACAAGTACAATGCTTAATAGAATAATTTTTTTCATGCTAGTTCCTTTCATCTCAACAAGTTATTTGTTCCAATTTTCAAAGTCCCGAGAACCAAAGTTTTTTGTTTGGTTATATTTAATTGTAAAATAAGTCCATCTTCCCAGGCAAGATATTCTATGTTTACCAGACTTGATTTTAAAAGTCCATACAATTTCTTTCCAATTGCCTTCAGAGCTGTCTTTTATCATTTCTTGAACTTTGGGGAATTGAGTAAGTGAAATGGAGTCAATTTGCCATTTATCCACATCCATATCCCTTTCATGAGGTCTGTCACTATAAATATATCCAACAGGAAGTGAAACAAAGGCAAATTCTTCTTCTGCGACAGTCTGTTCAATTGCTTTTTTAGCTTTACGTTTTTGTTCTGCTTGATCCTTGGCAAGACGCTCTTTTTCCAACTGTTGCAGATGTACAATTTCGGCCTGCTGTGCTTTGAATTTTTGCTCCACTTCCAGTCTAGTTTGATGTTCTTTTTCAAGTTGCTCTCGTCTTTCGCGTTCCGCTTGCTGCTGCTTTAGCTTTCGTCCGGCCTCAAGTTTGGCCTGTCGCTCTCTCTCTAAATTCTTTTGTTTTTCAATTTCGCCCTGGTCAGTTCGCGCAGTCGGTAGAGGTGTTTTAATTACTTCATCTGTAGTGACATTCTTTGTACGACCCACCAGCAAAACAACTGCTGCAACCACGATACATACCGCCGCGGCCAAATAGATCTTTTTGCCCCCCGCCCCCACTTTATCCGTTGTTTTGTCCGAGCTTTTCAGATCGCCCAGCAGTTCATTAACCGAACCGTAACGCTCCTCCGGTTCATGCTCTATGCATTTATCTATCACACCGTCCCACTTTTCACTAAGGGTGCTTACAATATCAGTCACGGACTTGCGGCCTACAGGCCTTCTGCCAGTAAGCATTCGGTATATCATAATACCAAGCGAATATATGTCGCTTCGCTCATCGACAACCCCGCCTTCCCGCTGTTCCGGCGACATATAATCATAAGTGCCGAGAATACCAGTTGAACCTGTAGAACGCCTTCGAGGTGTTGGCGTTGCTTCAATCGTATCAGCGATATCAAGGCTATCCGCCCCCAATTGACGCTGTCGTTCTTTATCAACAATCGTCCGCTGATCTCCTAACGATAATGATTGCTGAATGGAAGTGTGAATCTGACTTAAAATAAATTCCGAACCGATTGCTTTAGCCAAACCAAAATCGGCGATTTTTATATCACCATCTGCGGCAATTAAGCAGTTACCTGGCTTGATATCACGGTGAATTACCCCACGCTTATGAGCGTGTGCCAGGCCCTCGGCAATCTGTGTTACCCATTTATGTGTTTTTTGCGGCTCAATTCGCCCATCT
>Ga0307380_10013283_pt1 | contig 10187 bp, 6 predicted proteins | sample UN3MG_FD_202239 | JGI IMG/M metagenome (GOLD analysis project Ga0307380, IMG submission 202239) | Soil microbial communities from Risofladan, Vaasa, Finland - UN-3 | ecosystem: Environmental > Terrestrial > Soil > Coastal area > Acid sulfate soil | place: Finland: Risofladan, Vaasa | collected...
CCACACCCTCACGGTTGGGGGGCTCGGCGACCACAAGACGCGGTGATACCGGGCGGCCGGAGAACCTCTTGCCAGGCTGCCTCAGAAACGCATAATGCGACGCGCCAATGCACGCCACCCCGCCAGCCCAGGCCGCTCATCGACCGGATCGCCGCCGCGCCATCCTCCTGGTCGGGCCGACCGGGTCGGGCAAGACGCCCCTGGGCGACCTCCTGGAGACGACGGGCCTCTGGGGAAGGCCGTGCGTCCACTTCGACTTCGGCGCTGCCCTGCGGGCGTGTGCGGCAGGCCGGGACGGGGGGGCAGGGCTGACGAGCGACGAGCGCGGGTTCGTCGGCCGCGTGCTGGGGTCCGAGGCGCTGCTCGAGGACGAACAGTTCCCCATCGCCGAAAAACTGTTCCGCTCGTTTCTCGCTCGACGCGCCGTCGACCCCGGCGCCCTGGTGGTCCTCAACGGCCTGCCGCGCCACGTCGGCCAGGCGACGGACATGGAGCCACGGGTGGCGATGCAGGCGGTCGTCTGCCTGTCGTGCACGGCCGAGGTCGTCTGGCACCGCATCCGCACCAACGCGGGCGGCGACCGGACCGGCCGGGTCGACGACGGCTTCGACGCCGTCCGACGCAAGGTCGACCGTTTCCGCCGGCGGACCGAGCCGCTGGTGGCGTATTATCGGGACCGCGGAACGCCCGTCGTCCTGATCGACGTGGCGGCCGACACCACCGCCGGGGCCATGGAGCAGCGGCTCCGGCAGAGCAGGGCGGAGACGCCCCAGGCACGGGAGGCACACGGAATGCTGCATGTCGACGACGCGGTGCTGGTGGTGGTCGACGTCCAGGGCAAACTCGCGCGGTTGATGCACGAGTCCGAGGCCCTTCTCGCCGACCTGGCGAAACTCATCCGGGGTGCCCACGCCCTGGGCGTGCCCATCATCGTGACCGAGCAGAATCCGGCGGGCCTCGGCCCGACCGTCCCGGAACTGTCGGACCTGCTGCCGGCCCAACGGATTGCCAAGACGGCCTTCAGTTGTTGCGGCGAGGGGGCGTTCGTCCACGCCCTGGAGGCCACCGGCCGCCGGCAGGTGCTCCTGTGCGGCATCGAGACGCACATCTGCGTGTACCAGACGGCCCTGGACCTGCTCGGACGGGCCTACGAGGTGCACGTCGTGGCGGACGGCGTCAGTTCGCGGACCGCGCGGAACCGCGACATCGGCCTCGGGAAGATCGAGCGCGCCGGCGGCCACCGGACGAGCGTCGAGACGGCCCTCTTCGAACTCCTGAAGGTGGCCGAGGGCGATACGTTCAAGGCCATCCTGAAGATCGTCAAGTGACCGATTGGCCGCGCGGCCGCCTGGCGCGTGGGGGCCGGCGGGTTCGCGGGGACCGGGCGCGGCTTTTTTGGTTGACTTCGGCGGGCCCAGGCCCAACAATAGGGCTCTTCCTGTGATCGTATCTGCTGAAATGGAGCGGTTGGGCCACCCGTGAATCTCTTCGCGGTGTCGGCGGTGTTTCTCCGGTCGTGGGATCCTCTGGGGCCCCTCGGAACAGAAAGGAGTCGACAGGACGATGGCGAAGGAAAAAGCGATGGAGTCTCTGATGACGGAGAAGCGGACGTTTCCGGCGCCGGCCGCGCTGGCCGCCAAGGCGCATATCAAGTCCTTCGACCAGTACCAGGAGATGTACGACCGCTCCGTCAATGACCCGGACGGGTTCTGGCTCGAGCAGGCCGAGACACTCCACTGGTTCAAGAAGCCGACGAAGGCCCGCGAGTACACCTGGGACTCGGCTTCCCGCAAGATCGAACACACCTGGTTTGCCGACGGCCAGATGAACGTGGCTTATAACTGCCTGGACCGCCACCTGGGCACCCCTCGCGAGAACAAGAGGGCCCTTGTCTGGCAGGGCGACGAGATCGACGAAGACGCCTCGATGACGTACAAGCAACTTCACGCCGAGGTCTCGAAGTTCGCCAACGTCCTGAAGGGCCTGGGCGTCGAGAAGGGCGATCGCGTCTGCATCTACATGGGCATGGTGCTGGAACTGCCCGTCGTCATGCTGGCGTGCGCCCGGATCGGCGCCATCCACTCGATCGTCTTCGGCGGTTTCAGCGCCGACGCCCTTCGCGGCCGCATCAACGACTCGGACTGCAAAATCCTGATTACCTCCAACGTGTCGAAGCGCGCGGGCAAGAGTGTCCCCCTGAAGAACATCGCCGACGAGGCCCTCAAGGCGTCGCCCACCATCCAGAAGGTCGTCGTCGTCCGGCGCAGCGACGAATCGTGCCACATGCAGGACGGACGAGACCTCTGGTACCACGACCTCATGGCCAAGGCTTCGGACCAGTGCGAGGCCGAGGTCATGAACGCCGAGGACCCGCTCTTCATCCTCTACACCTCCGGCTCCACCGGCAAGCCCAAGGGCGTCGTCCACACGACCGCCGGGTACCTGATGCACGTGACGCTGACGCACAAGGTCATCTTCGACGTCCAAGAGGAAGACGTCTACTGCTGCGCGGCCGACATCGGCTGGGTCACCGGTCACAGTTACATCGTGTACGGGCCGCTGGCCAACGGGGCCACGAGCCTGATGTTCGAGTCGACGCCGCTGTATCCCGACCCCGGCCGGTACTGGCAGATGATCGACAAGTTCAAGATCACCCAGTTCTACACGGCCCCGACGGCCATCCGGGCCCTCATCCGCCAGGGCGACGACTGGCCCGCCAAGTATAAACTGGACTCGCTACGGGTCCTCGGCTCGGTGGGCGAGCCCATCAACCCCGAGGCCTGGATGTGGTACTACGAGAAGATCGGCCGCAACCGTTGCCCCGTCGTCGACACGTGGTGGCAGACCGAGACGGGCGGCATCCTGATTACCCCGCTGCCGGGCGCCCATACGCTGAAACCGGGCAGCGCCTCGCGGGCGTTCTTCGGCGTCGAGCCGGTCGTCCTCCGCGACGACGGCACCGAGTGCGACCGCAACGAGGGCGGCAAACTCTGCATCAAGAAACCCTGGCCCGGCATGATGCGGACCATGTGGGGCGACCACGACCGGTTCGTCGAGACCTACTTCACGATGTACAAGGACATGTACTTTACCGGCGACGGCTGCCGCGTCGACGCGGACGGCGACTACTGGCTCATGGGCCGAATCGACGACGTCGTCAACGTCTCCGGCCACCGCATCGGCACGGCCGAGGTCGAGAGCGCCCTGGTGAGCCACGAGAAAGTGGCCGAGGCGGCCGTTGCGCCCATGCCGCACGACATCAAGGGGCAGGGGCTCTACGCGTTCGTCACGCTCGTCGAGGGTGTTGAGCCGAGCGACGACCTGCGCAAGGAACTCGTCAAGCACGTCCGCAAAGAGATCGGCCCCATCGCCACGCCCGACAAGATCCAGTTTGCGCCGGCCCTGCCGAAGACGCGCTCGGGCAAGATCATGCGGCGGATTCTGCGCAAGATCGCCGAGGGCATCACCGACAAGGGAACGCTCGGTGACACCAGCACCCTGGCCGACCCGCACGTCGTCGATGCCCTGATTGAGGGGCGCATCAACTAGGCGTGGCCGTGTGGGACAGGTGTTGATTCGTAGAAGGTCACGGCGGCGGCCTTCCAAGGTCGCCGCCCTCTTATCGGGGGAATGCGAGGCCGACGGTCGGCCCTCGTCCGACGGGGGAAGCGTCCTCCCGGTCACCTGCCGCGGTTGCAGAACGGAGTGTGCCATGAGCAGTCTTGCCGCCGAAGTACCCGCTGCCGAGAACCACGGCTGGCGCGTGACGTTTGCCGGCCTGGGCATCAACCTCGCCCTGGGCGTCCTGTACTCGTGGAGCATCATCTCGGGCGGCATCCCCAAGGAATGGGGCTGGGACCAGAGCGACAAGCAGTGGCCATATTCGATCGCGTGCCTCGTGTTCTGCCTCATCATGGTGCTGGCCGGCCGGATGCAGGACCGCTTGGGCCCGCGCCTGGTGGCGACGATCGGCGGCGTGCTGGTTGGCATCGGCATGGTCCTGGCGGCGCTGTGCGGCCTGTACGTGCCCGACCACGCCCTGCTGGGGTTTATCGTCGGATTCGGCGTGCTGGCGGGCGCCGGCATCGGTTTCGGTTACGCCTCGGCCACACCGCCGGCGGTCAAGTGGTTCGCGGCGGCGCGGACCGGCCTCGTGGTGTCGGGGTTCGGCCTGGCGAGCGTTTACGTGGCGCCGCTGGCCACGTGGCTCATCGGCACGGTCGGCCTGTCGGCCACGGTCATGATTCTTGGCATCGGCTTCCTGGTGGTCGTGGTCGGCCTGGCGCAGTTGCTGAAGGTGCCGCCCGCGGGGTACGTCCCGGCGGGTACGATCGCCAAACCCAAGTCGACCGGCGGCCCGGTGAAGAAAGAGGACTTCCGGCCGGGCGAGATGCTCAAGACCTGGCAGTTCTACCTCATCTGGTTCCTTTACGCCTGCGGGGCGGGGGCGGGACTGATGGTCATTTCCGTGGCGAAAAAGGTCGGGGCCGAGGCCGGCGTGTACGCCGTCGTCGGGCTGGCCATCGGCAACGGCGCCGGCCGCATCGTCGCCGGCGTACTCTCCGACAAACTGGGCCGCAAGGCTACCCTCGTGCTGTTCTTCGTGTTTCAGGCCGTCATGGTGGTGGGCCTCTCGCTGTCCGGGCCCAACACGCCGCTGGGCAGCGCGGTCGCCGTCGTCGCGATGGCCACGTTAATCGGGGCGAACTACGGATCGAACCTGTCGCTCTTCCCGTCGATCACCAAGGACTACTACGGCCTGAAGAACTTCGGCGTGAACTACGGCCTGGTGTTCACGGCGTGGGGCATCGGCGGGTTCATGCTGGCGCAGTTTGCCGGCTGGGTCTACGACGGACGGATCGTCGAGGCCTGGAAGGGCGGTTTCACCTTCGCCTACTACACGTCGGCCGCGCTTCTGGTTGCGGCGGCGATTCTCACGTTTGCCCTCAAGGCGCCGCAGCATCAGGAGCCGCAGCCCGCGGCGTAACGCCGGTGTTCCGCCGGGACGTGACGTTTGAGCGCGGCCGCCCGTGCGTACGTGTTTCGCGTGTGCCACGGCCGGTCTTGCCCGGCCGTGCTCTTAGAGCAGTCTAATGCTGCGTGTTTGCGCGGCGGGTCCCCGCACCCGCCGCGAAGGAATGCCGGTGGCCATAGGCGCGGTGGGTACGGGGACCCACCGCGCACGATCTGTGCTGTGAATACGCAATCCTAAAACGCTCTAAGCGCCGCCGCCGTTACAGGTGCCAGGGCGAGCGCATCGCGCGGGCGAGCCAGCGGCAGGCCTCCGCATCGTCGGGGAAGACTTCCCGGGCCGGGTCCCACGCCAGCGACCGGCCGGTCCAGTGGGCGATGCAGCCCAGGTGCGACACGATGGTCGACCGGCACGCACTCTCCACGTCCGAGGCCGGTTGGTGCCGCGTCCGGATGCAGTCGAACCAATTCTGGTGATGGCTGCGTGCCGGCGGCCGGCCGTACGGATGGAAGCGGCTGTTGTACGGGTGCCAGAGGGCCGGGCCCAGCCAGAGGTCCCAGTCCAGGCCGTCGGGCACCGGTTCGGCCGGCAGGTCCACGTCGGCCACCGTGCCCGGGTGGTTGACGTAGACGACCCGCACCTTCCCGATTGCCCCGGCGCGGACCAGGTCGCAGGCCCGGATGAACTCGCCCGATGACCGCTGCTGGAGTCCGCCCTGGAAGACGCGACCGTAGCGCCGGACCACGTCGACCATGGCCCGCGCTTGGCGGACGGTGAGCGAGACCGGCTTCTCGCAGTAGACGTCCTTGCCGGCCTTGACCGCCAGGCTCGTCGCCAGGGCATGCCAGCGGTCGCCGGTGGCGATGATGACGGCGTCAATGTCATCCCGTGCCAGCAGGTCGCGCAGGTCCGTGTACGCCTCGCATCCCCGGTACTGGCCGCCGGGCCGCTGCTCGGCGTACCGGGTCTCGACGGCGGCCTTGGCGTGTTCGCGGCGCCAGCGATCCACGTCGCACACGCCGACGATCTGGGCCTCGGGCAGGTCCAGGCAGCACCGGAGGTGTCCCTGCCCCATCGCGCCGATGCCGATGAACCCCAGGGCGATGCGGTTACTGGGCGCGGCCGCGCCCTCGCCACCCAGCGCGAGCGACGCAGCCACGTATGGGGCCAGGGCGATCGCTCCCGCCCCCTTCAGGAGCGCGCGACGGGTAAGGGCGACACGTTTCGTCGGCATCCTTTGACTCCCGTGCCGGCCGGCGCATGGAAGTCACCGTGCCTTTCTGGAAACGGCACTAGCGCGAGGCCGCCTTCTTCGCCTGGTCCAGCAGTTTCTGGGCGCGCTGAGCGACCTGCTTGCTGGTCGTCGCCGCCGGCACCTTCTGCATGGCTTCGGCGACCTGGGCGGGGTGACTCTGCACGATCTTCTCGGCGATGCCCACGGCGGCCATGGCGGCTTCTTCCTTGAGGTCCGGCGCGGTCAGATGCGGTGCGACGAGCGCCAGCGCGCCGGCGGTGTGGATGCCGCCCAGCGCGGCCAGGGCCAGTCGCTTCTCTTCGGTGCGGCTGGCCAGGGCCATCGCTTCCTTGAGCGACGCGAGTTTTTTCTCGTCCGGCACGTTCTGCTGCGGAATCAGGCGGATGGTTCCGCGCAGGGCCAGAATCTTGACCTTGGCGTCGGGGGAAGTCCTGGCGAGCCGCTCGAGATCGGGCAACGCCTCGGCCGTCGACCACTCGCATAGCAGACGCAGGGCCGCATCCTTGACTTCGGCGTTGGTGTCCTTGGTGGCGTCGCGCACGACATCGAGGGCCTTGGCCCCGCCGACCGACACCAGCACCCGTATGATGGCGAGTTTCGCCGGTCCTTCGGCCTTCGCTATCGCCGCGCAGAGGGCGTTGACGCAGGCCGGCGGCGCCACGCTGGCGGTGATCGTCAGGGCGTCGTTCTCGGCCACCTTCTTGGTGACGTCAACCGTGGGGCCGTCGGGCAGGGCCCCGTAGACCGCCTTGCGGATGACGACGTTGCCGGCCACGGGCCTGGCCTGGCGGGCGCAGATGGCCGACAGTGCGCCCTCGGCCGCCTGGGTCTCGGCCGGCGTCTTGGCCTTGACGAGCAGGGCGAGCATGGGCTGCAATTCCGGCTCGCCGCCCAGGGCGCCCAGCGTCTTGAGGCTGGCGACGCGGACCGATTCCTCGGGGTCCTCGGCGGCCTTCAGGATGGTCGGGATGGCGCTCGTGATCCGCCGCCGGCCGAGCAACTCGACACCCGTGCAGCGGACGAGGGGGTCCTTGTCCTTGAGCATCGCCGCGATGGCGGCGTCGACGGCCGGGCCGGACAGGGCGGCCAGGCATTCCTGCGCGGCCTTGGCGACGTCGGCCTCGGCATCTTCCATCAACTGGACCAGGGCGGCCGCCGCGGCGGCGTCGCCGATCATGGGCATGGCGCGGATGGCCGCCAGGCGAACCGGCTTCTCGCCGCGCTTGGCCGCAGCGAGCAGGGCGGGCAGCGCGGTCTTGTCGCCGAGTTTGCCGAGCGTCTGGATGATCAGGATCTTCTTGCCGGCCGGGAGTTTGGCCAGTTCGTCCGCCAGGGCCTTCGCCACGTCGGCGCCGCCCATCTCCATCGCCGTCCGTGCCGCGGCGGCGACCAGCACGAGGTCATCGCCGCGAAGCGCCTCCAGGAGCAGCGGCAGACCGTCTTTGCCGCGCACGAGGATGGCCCCGCGCAGGCCGGCGGTACGCACCTGGTGCGGCTTCTTGAGCCCGCGGAGCCGGTCGTAGATGTCCAGGGCGTCGTCCCGCTTGCCGTCGGCCGCCAGCGTCTCGGCCGAGCGCAAGATGCCTTCGCACAGCGCCGCCCGGTTGGCGTCGGACACGTTGGCCAGGGCATCGAGCAGCGCCTTGACGGCGGGGGGCGTGCCGATGGTGCCCAGCGCCCGCGCGGCCGCCTGGGCCACGTCGTCGTCGGCGTTCTGGAGCAGTGGGGTCAGCGGTCCGACCGCCTTGGTGTCGTGCCGCACGCCCAGACTGCCGATAACGCCGACGAGCAGCCGGCCCTTGAGTTTGCCGAGGGCATCGCGCAGGGCGACGCCGGCGGAGGGGTCGGGATTCGGTTCGAGCCCGTAGCGTGCCATGTGCGCGAGTTTTTCGTCTCCGAGCAGGGCGGCCAGGGGCGCCACGGCCTTCTTGGTGCCGACGTGTCCGAGTTCGCGGCAGGCATCGGCCTTTTCCTTTTGCGGCGCGTCGGACTTGAGGACGGCGATGAGTTTGGCCTCTTGCTCCGTGGCGGAGGACGGGGCGCCTAGCGCGAGCGACGCGGCGACGCCCACCAGGCACATCGCGGCAAGGAGCACGTGACACGTCTTGGACGTTGGCATGGCGTATTTCCCTTCGGGGCTAAAGTTGACGGTTAGTAAATCCACGGTTCGCGCATGGCGCGCGAGCGCAGGCGGTTGGCCTCCGGGTCGTTGATGAACTCGGCCTTGACGGGGTCGTACTTCATGTCCCGCTTGAGCCACATGCAGATGTTGGCGGCGTGGACCGTGGTCATCGTGCGGTACATCACCTCGGGGTGGGCCACGGTGAGTTGTCGCGACTTGATGCAGTCGAGATAATTGCGCATGTGGTTCAGGGCGCATCCGGTCCGGGCCACGTAGTCGCCGACGATCTGCTTGTAGTCGGCCAGGAAGGCGGGGTTCGAGACGTCCGGCCTCGCATAGCCGTCGGCGGCGGCCACCCATCCTTCGGGGCCGTCGAACCGCATGCCGCACGAGCCGCGCCACCACTTGTCGCCGCGCGATAGAATCATCTTGGTGCCGTTGGCGAAGGTGGTGACCATGCCGTCGCCGGTCTCGTTATTCACGTATTGGTATGCCACCGGCGAGGTGTCCAGGGCGTCGAGACCGGCCTGGGCCTGGGCGAAGGTGTGGGCGCCCCACTCGCCGATGCAACTGGTGTGGAAATCGTAGTGGCCGCGCCACCCGCCCGAGATGTACGCCTTGTTGAACGGCCGCCACGGACACGGCCCGAGCCAGGCGTCCCAATCGACTTCTTCCTTGGGCGGTTCGGGCTCGGCCGGCAGCCAGTCGTGCCGCATCTCGGCGGCGTCCCACGGCGCGATGTGGGCGTAGGCGGTGTGCACCTTGCCGAGGCGGCCGGCTCGGGCCATCTCGATGCAGAACACGAAGTTGCCTTCGCTCAGCCGCTGCGTGCCCGTCTGGTAGACCCGCCCGTAACGCCGGGCCGTATCGACCACGGCCTGGCCCTCGGCGATGGTCATGCAGGAGGGCTTCTCGGTGTAGACGTCCTTGCCCGACCGCATGACCAGGATGGACGCCAGGGCGTGCCAGCGGTCTCCGGTGGCCTGGAGGATGGCGTCGATGTCGGTCCGCTGGGCCAGAAACTCGCGGATCTCGGGGTACATGGCGCAGTCGCTGTTTCCGTAGCGGTCGTCCACGACCTTCTTGACGCGCTCTCGCGGCGCCTTCTGGGCGTCGCAGATGGCGACGAACTGGACGTCGCTCTCCGGCAGCATCCAGCCCAGGTCGCTCATGCCGCGGCTGCGCAGTCCGATGCCGCCCATCACGATGCGCTCGCTCGGCGCCACGGCACCGTCGCGGCCCAGTGCCGACGAGGGGATGACGGCCGGTGCCATGAGCACCGCGCCGGCGGTGGCTGCCGCCCGGAGAAACCCCCGCCGCGTCAACCTCGTCGACAGCGGCCTGTTCGTGAGACGTCCTGGTTCGACCATGCTGGTGTCTCCTTTATCGGGTCCTGACCGGATGCGCCTATTGTGCGCGCCGCTCAGGCGGTGTCAAGGTGTTGCTGTTGGCCTTTTGGCCGGCGTCCGTCGCAAGCCATCGTGTGTTCGGGTTGCCTGAACCGCGACCCCTCCAGGCTTTGAACCCCGTACGGGGGGCGTGGTTCCGATGCGGCGGCCGATACGTGGCCAGGCGGGGAATTTGACAGGCGGCGGACACCAGGGCGGTCTAGCAGCCCGTTGAAGAAGTCGTTGTTTTGAAGTTGACGCTCACGCCGCCGCAGGGAGGCGGGCGAGCGGTGCCTGATCGGTCCGGAAGCGCTCAGAGCGACCCCACCGCCGCCGGAATGGCCCCAGCCGGGCCATAAGCCCGGCAAGAAGGTCCCAAACCCCGGCCGCGAGGCCGTCCTGCACCCGCCGCGGCTTGCCGATCCCCACCCACGCGCGCATCACCAGCCC
>Ga0307380_10013284_pt1 | contig 10187 bp, 12 predicted proteins | sample UN3MG_FD_202239 | JGI IMG/M metagenome (GOLD analysis project Ga0307380, IMG submission 202239) | Soil microbial communities from Risofladan, Vaasa, Finland - UN-3 | ecosystem: Environmental > Terrestrial > Soil > Coastal area > Acid sulfate soil | place: Finland: Risofladan, Vaasa | collected...
AGACGGAGCTTGAGGGGCTCATGGTCAGGGTGCGCGACAAGGCCATTGCGAAGGGCATGAGGCTGATCTGGTATACGCCGACACAGTACTGCGAGTTCCATCCGGTGGAACTTGAGCTGGGAGCCAAGTTCTGCACCGCAGCCAGGTACAACATGTGCGTCGAGCCGAACGGAGATGTAATCCCCTGCCAGAGCTACTACTCAAGCCTGGGTAACATATTGCGAGACGACTGGGACTCCATCTGGAATCATGCCGATGCGGTGAGCATGAGGGACCGGGACTGGGTGATGGAGAAGTGTCGTACCTGCGATGATCTCGCGTTGTGTGGCGGCGGATGTCCCTTGTACCTGCAAAACGAGGGTACCCTCTGCGTTGAGAGCAGCTCCACCGCAGTCTAGACCTGGGGCTACTTCACCTACGGCCAACGGGTGGGTGCAGCTGCGCTACTGGATGGAGCGTCAAGGGTGAGTCTCACCGTCGAGCAATGGCATCAGCAGTTCTTGCGTCAGACTCGCTGGACTCAAGGCGTACGCTCTCATCTCTATCGGCAGGCGGGACTCCTGGGCGCAAGAACGGTCCTGGATGTAGGTTGCGGCACGGGGGCAGTCACCGCAGAGGTGTCGCAGAGGACCGGAGGGAGGGTGTTTGGCCTGGATCTGGATCCAGCCATGATCGACTTTGCAGCTGGCTGGGTTCCAGATGTGGAGTGGATTGTGGGGGATGCGCACAGTCTACCTCTCGGAGATGGGAGCTTCGATCTGGTGCTGTGCAGCTTCCTTCTGCTCTGGGTTGCCAAACCAGAAGTGGCGGTGCGGGAGATGTCACGTGTAGCTCGGAAGGGGGGCGTGGTCCTCGCTACCACAGAGCCTGACTACGGAGGGCGAATCGACTATCCAGAGGAGATCAGGCTGGGTCCACTGATGGAGGAATCGCTACGTCGCGACGGAGCAGTCCCCAGAATTGGCCGTCGCCTGAAGGCCCTCTTCTCGGCGGCCGGGCTGGAAGCACAGTCGGGGATTATCGGCTCGATGTGGGACGACCGGCAATTGAGAGAGGAGTTTGATGCAGAGTGGGGTTTCATATTCCAAACTCTCGGCAGCGTCGCCAGCGAAACACAGTTGGAGAGCTACCGTGACAGGGCGTGGAGGGCTCTGCAGCGAGGAGAGCGTCTGGTCTTCATGCCCCATTTCTGGGCTCTGGGCAAGAAGCCAGCCGCGAGTCCATAGAGGCGGACCCCGTTTCCCTTGGAAGGAGGAATGGCCGTGCCCATGCTGAAGCATGAGGACAGGGAAGGAGTCCGTAAGCAGCTGATGGGACTCGCGAGCCCGGTGCGGCTGGTTATGTTCACGCAAGACTTCGAGTGTGATTTCTGCGCCGAGACGCGGGAGCTGGTGGAGGAGATAGCTGCTCTCTCCGATGAGGTGGACGCGGTGATCTACGACTTCGCCACCGATAGGGACGAGGTCGACCGCTACGGGATAGACAAGATCCCGGCCATCGCCGTCGTGGGCGAGAAAGACTATGGGGTGCGTTTCTACGGGATACCTTCGGGCTACGAGTTCGTCTCCTTGATCGAGGCCATCAAGATGGTCGCTTCGGGGAAGTCTGAGTTGTCCGATGCTACAAAGGAAGCATTCGCACAACTAGACGAGCCGGTCCACTTCCAGGTATTCGTCACGCCTACTTGACCATACTGCCCCGGCACGGTCGTGCTGACACATAAGATGGCGATGGAGAGTGACCAGGTCACGGCGGACATGGTAGAGGCCACTGAGTTCCCGCAGTTAGCCATCAACTATCAGGTTCGTGGCGTGCCGCGCACGGTAATCAACGAGGTTCACTTCGTGGACGGAATGGTGCCCGAACCACTGATGCTTCAGAGCGTATTGAGTGCTCTCGGCAAAGATGAGGAGGGCGCGGGTCCCCCGGAGTGAATGAGCTGTGACCTGCGGAGTCCACGAACTTCGAGGTGCGACGCGATTCGACGTCGCCACCATGTTCTGAGGAGTACCTTGCTCGATCTCTCCATCATTATCGCCAACTGGAATACCAGAGACCTTCTGCGCGATTGCTTGACATCCATATACAGCAGTGAAGGAGACTTCGCGTTTGAGACTGTGGTGGTGGACAATCGCTCTCACGATGGCAGCTGTGCCATGGTACGTGAGGAGTTCCCTCAGGTGCACTTGACAGAAAGTGAGATCAACGGCGGCTATGCCTACGCCAACAATCTCGGGCTGCGCCAATTCCACGCTCGCTACTATCTGCTGCTGAATCCCGATACGGTCCTTCCGCCCGATGCTCTCCGCCGGATGCTTGAGTTCATGGACACCCACCCCCAGGTAGGCATGGCGGGGCCAAAGCTGATTATGGCCGACGGTACCCTGGATATGGCCTGCCGGCGTAGCTTCCCGACCCCCGAAAACTCCTTCTACAAGCTCTTTGGTCTGAGCCGGCTCTTTCCGAACAACAAGCGATTTGGCCAGTACAATCTGACGTATCTCGACCCCGACGAGACCGCGGAGGTGGACTCGGTGGTGGGGGCCTTCATGGTGGTCAGGAGTGAGGTCGTGGATCAGGTGGGAGGTCTGGACGAGGAGTACTTCATGTATGCCGAGGATCTGGACTGGGCGCTCCGGGCCAAGAAGGCTGGCTGGAAGGTCTGCTACTTCCCTGAGGTCACCGTGCTTCACTACAAGAGACAGGCCAGCGAGCAGAACAGGGCCAAGGCCCACTATGAGTTCTGGCGCGCGATGTACATCTTCTATCGCAAGCACCAGGCGCAAGAGACACCTTTGTGGGTTCACTACCTGGTCCTGGGAGGACTGGCGATGCGCGGGGGAAGGAGAATGCTGCGAGAGATCATGCGCTCGGAAAGGCAGCGGGGAGCTGTGGAGGCTTGACGATGAAGGACAAGAGCTCGGTCCTTTTCACAGGACTCGTCGTAGTCATCGACACGGCCATGATGATCCTGGCCTTCGTCTTCTCCTACTATTTGAGGCTATGGACCGAACAACTGACCCCCGCGGACATTGGCACCTTGGGTAGCTTCCTCGGTGTCATTCTCATCCAGGTACTGACCCTGGTCTTCGTCTTCTTCTTCACCAGGCTCTACCACAGACAGCGAGGTCTTTCCCATGTGGATGAGTTCTACTCCATCTTCGTGGCTGTGTCTGTGGGCACTATCATGTCTGTGGCCTTCAACTCTTTCATCATCAGAAACGGCCCCGACTACACAAGGCGCATGATCGTCTTCAGTTGGGCGCTGACCATCGTCCTGGTGACACTCGGGCGACTGCTCTATTCCCGATTAATATGGAGCTTGCAGAGCCGGGGGGTCGGAAGCTCCAGAGTGCTCATCGTGGGTACAGGAGAGACAGGCCTCATGATCCTGAACGCCATCCGACGCTTGCCCGGGCTGGGGTATGAAGTGATCGGCATGGTGAGCCAGCGCTCCTGGGGCGAGGGGCTGGAGATCCCGGTTCTGGGAACGACGGACGAGCTGACTTCGCTCATTGCTTCCGCGCGTATTGACGAGGTCATCATCGCTCTGCCTGAGGCTTCTAGCAGCGAGATCCTTCCCATCATCTCCGATTGCCACCGGGCCAAAGTTGCCACCAGAGTCTATCCCAGTGTCTTCCAGCTCATTACGTCCGATCTGAGCATAGGCCACCTGGGCGGGCTGCCGCTGCTGACGGTGAGGGACACTGTTCTCAGGGGTTGGAGGCTGACTCTCAAGCGCGCCATGGACGTCGCCGGCAGTGCTGTGAGCTTGGTATTGCTCTCTCCTGTCATGTTGCTTGTGGCCGTCCTCATCAAGCTGGATTCGCCGGGGTCCGCGTTCTATACACAGGAGCGAATGGGTCTGGACGAGAAACCCTTCCACATGATCAAGTTCCGGTCTATGGGCGAGGGAGCTGAGAACGAAAGTGGTCCCGTTTGGGCTGTCAAGGAGGACCCTAGACGAACGAGACTGGGAAAATTCATACGTCGTTTCTCCCTCGATGAACTTCCGCAGTTTATCAACGTCTTTCTTGGGGAGATGAGCCTCGTAGGGCCGAGGCCCGAGCGACCGGTTTTCGTGGAACAGTTCAAGCAGATCATCCCCCGATACGTGGAGCGGCACCAGGAAAAGGCGGGGATGACTGGCTGGGCTCAGGTGAACGGTCTGCGGGGCGATACCTCCATCGTGGATAGGACCAAGTACGACCTGTACTACATTGAGAACTGGTCGATCCTATTCGACTTGAAGATCATCATCAAGACGTCCTTCACTTTCTTCCGCGACAAGGCTGCCATCTGAACCCTCTGGTAGCCATCGGCGACTATCTGTCATCGCCCCGAGGAGTTGGGCTGAGCAGGTGAGGGAGGCAGTGCACTGCCTGAGCCTACTGCTTGGCATGTGATGATCAGAGACGCTTTGTTTCCCTACACACTGCAGCAAGCCACGGGGCGCACTGGGGCGTGTGCGAATGGTTGGGATGTGCGTCGAGGGGAAGACATAGTCTGCAGGAGCGCAGCGCATGGTCGAGGGTGATTTGCCGCGCCTCTTCGAGCCCTTCTATTCTACACCCGAAAGGGCGCTGAGCCGGGGTTGGCGGGTCAGTTGCAGGATTGTGGAACAACGTCACGGAGCTGGGCAACAGCCATGCACAAGCCAGTGCGCAGCCGGACACGACGGTTGATTCGGTGCGGAACCCTCTAGGTCTCGACCATGGCGTGCCAGGTCAGCCTGAGCTCCCTGATAGCGCGGTTGGTCAGTTGCCTGTAGTAGCGCTGCTTGCGGGGCACCACAACCGCCAGGATGAAATCCTCGCCGTCTACGCGGAAGGAGCGGCAGACAAGTCGCACCTGATCGCTGGCTCTGACGGAGATTTCGTCGAGCAGAGCCAGTCCCACATAGTCCTGAGTCTGCTGTGCCACACTTCTCAGGAGGGCCACCATGGCGGCTGTGATGTCGGGGTCATAGTCGGAGGGAGCGGTGGCGATGGGCAGGCCATCGGGGCTCGCCAGCACCGAGGCCTCGAAGCCGCCTTCACGATTGATTCTCTCCAGGATCTCTTCGAAGGATACCTTCGGCATGCACTTACAGCCTGGACACCACCATGTTGATGGCTGCTTTCAGCGTCTCCAGGACGCCGACGCCCTCAGTGGCCACCGACTGGAATTGGGGCACGCCGTCGCGTGCCAGCTGCATTCGCAAGAGAGCAATGGGAGCTATTCCGGGAAGATCTCGCTTATTGTATTGCAGTACAAGGGGAAAATCCATCGGGCTCAACCCCAGGGCCCGCAGGTTGTCATCGAGACTGCGCAGTGTAACTATGTTGGCCTTAAGACGGTTCAATTGGGAATCCGCAACGTATACCACGCTGTCGGCTCCCTGGAGAACCAGTCTCCGACTGGCGACATAGCAGGGTTGTCCGGGAACGGTGTAGAGGTTGAATTTAGGCTTGAGGCCCTTGATGCGCCCCAGTTCGAGTTGCATGAAATCAAAGTAGAGCGTGCGATCGCCGCGGGTCTTGAGAGATATGAGCTCTCCCCTAAGCTTCGGATTGGTTCTGGCGTGGATGTACTCGATGTTCGTGGTCTTGCCGCTGAGGGCTGGCCCGTAGTACACGATCTTGAGGTTGACCTCGCGTAGTTTCCAGTTGATGAACATCGTGTTACCTGCGGGAAATGGCGTTACTCCTCTCGATCAGATGAAGGCTTCGTCCAGCCCCTCGGCTACTGCCTCTCCGAACTCGCGATCCACCACTGAGCTGGCCTGCTCCAACCACGGCTCTAGCTCGGCGGCGACATCGAGCAGTTCGTTGACCGCGAGCCTGGCGAAGATGCGGACCAGACCCACTTGCGACAGCTCATCGAAGATTATGACCAGCAGCATGGTCTCCCCAACTGCCGAGATGTAGATGCTGCGTTTCTGTCCCTCATGGAATAGGTAAGAGAAGGGCGCCACTTCGCCCATTTGACGGGCCACTTCGGCGGTCGCTGCCATGTTGCCTGCAGTCACAGCCGCAAGGGCTGGTGTGTCCAATCCAGCGTCTTTGCCCGTCTCGCCTATCAGCTGTCCGCTGATGTCTGCCAGCAGCACACATACCGCTCGACTCCTATCGAGCAACCGCTCGAGGCAGTCATCTATGCGAACGAACAGCGCCTCAGGGGGGCTTCCCGTCTCCATTTTGCACTTCCCTCAGACCTACTGGCTACTCTTCAGGCAGATCGTACCAGCGCTTGGCCTCACCAACTCTCGCCCTCGCTTGCCAACGCAAAGATTTGGGGATGGCTTCAATGATCTCCATGAGTCGACGAGCCCGCGAACTGAACACTTCCTTCTCCGGTTCGGCCAGGAAGTCACCCACCAGATCGATGCTCTTGTCCAGGTTGATTGTAGCTGTCTTATACCAGCCCCAATCGTCGCTGCAGATGGAAGCCACGTAGTCAGCATCCACCCTATCCACGTCCCCCACTTGGCCAAGCTCGTGATCGCACAAGATGGCGTAGATATCTCTGAGGTCTTTCTCGTCCAGCTGGACTATCTGGAGCTTGGACAGGAGCAGGTCGGCCAGTGGGATGGTCAGCTCGGTCAACTCCAGGCGGTCAGCGAAGGGCAGCCGATGACACATGTGAAAGGTATCCACAAACACGTCGAGCTCGATGCCTTCTTGGGCTTCAGAATACTTCAGCCGTCTGTGGCCGTGAAGGGCGTTGAAACGTCGAAACGGCTCATAGCCCAGGCTTTCCATCACTTCGTCCAGCTGTCTGCGCTGGCGGCCGTAGGCCGCCAGGTCCAGATCAAGGCGCTCCGGTGGCAACGTGATGCTGGCTGCGCTCTCGCAGGCTGCTTTGACGGCCATGCCCCCCAGGAGGCGCAGCTGTACGCTTCGCCGCTGAGCGGATGTGATGACTTCCTGCGCGCGCGTGAGCAGAAGGGCGGAAGTGTCAACAGGGCCCATCTGCTCGGAGGTCGCCGGTTCCTCTTCTACGACCAACGCTGGCCGGCCCGGAGCCGCGGGATGCGCGGTCTTGAGCATGTCGGTGATCTTCTTGGCGGCCACGTTGGCGGTCAGATTGAGAAGGGGGACATTGATGTTGCGCGCACAGACAACGTACAGGCAGCCGACACGCAGGTTCTTGACCACCATTCGTGCGTCATGGAAGACTATGTCCAGTTCATGGATCCGGCGACGTCTCGTGGTTTCCAGGCCTTCAATGGTCTGAAGCATGGTGCGGGCTGCCGGCAGCAGCATAGTCTCATCGAAAGGTGAGGGCACGGCTTGCGCCACCAAGACACCTCCCGCGTCACAGACGAACGATCCTTTGACACCAGCTACTGCGTTGATGTCGCCCAAGAGCTGCTCCACGGACCTTCCCCCCTTCCTAGCTCAGAATCTTGCCAGCCTCGGCACTCACAAGGGCTGGCGACGCCCTGTCACTCAGCGCCAGACCGACAAAGAAAGTAGGCCGTTCAATAACCAGCATTCTGTCCTTGCCCATGGTGATCAGCCCCCAGTCGAACGGGGCAAGCCTCATAGTGTCGCCGACTTCCTTGGCCGCATTGCCCACGAACACAGCTACGGCCCCTTCCTTCTCGGGGTTCCCTGCTATGTCGCTGGCGAAGACCACGCCATCGTGAGAGATGATCACCGTGCCTTCCACACCGCTAATGGTCTTCAGTTCGCGAGCCAGCCTGGTCATGTCGTCGCCGTTGTCGGAGGGCTCCGCCGCGGGCTCTACCTCAACCGACTCCCATGTTGGGGCCTGTTCTTCATCCAGGCGGCGAATGCCTTCAAGAAGGAGGCTGTTCCAGTTGCTGGAGATGGTCTTCTCCGCGGCCTCCTGTCCTTGCTGCACGACGAAAGAGCCATCGGGCCAGCTCAGCAGCTCGTAGACGGCTTCCTCACCTACTACATCCCCAACCGCAGCGTGCACGATGGCACCTTCTGCGAAGCAGATGATCCCCTCCTTGCCCTCGTGCAGCAGACAGACCGTGGCGGTGTTCATCTCGTTGCAGTTGAGCTGAATGATGTTTGTCAGACTCAGTTCTTTCAGGCTTCCCTCCAGCGGCATCTACACCTCCTCTGTATCGGGCTCCTGTGGTCCCTTGGTCCTCCAACGGACCAGGTCCTGCATTCGTGCCTCGTCCCAATCGTCACTGCGGGGGGCGGGCGGCTTCCTTTCCTGGAAAAGGCTATCCAGCTCCTTGCTGAGAGATTGGGCAAAATCAGAGGTCAGGGTCTCTTTAGGCTTTGCGGATGTCGTCCGGGCTGCAAGGCGCAGCAGGTCCTGGATGCTTCTCTTGATGTAGAGCCAGACCATCCCGATCTTCGGGGCGTAGGTGCGCTTGTCGAATATCAGGACCAAGAAAAGACCGCTGGCTATGTTGGAGGCGTAGATATCGTACCTCTCTCCCTCGTGAAAGGTAAGGTTGAAAGTCCTGTGAGCCTCGCGCAGTTGACGCGACATCTCGGACGTGGTAGCAAAGCTGGCGGCCAGGAGGGAGACAACAGTGGTGACGTCCAGGTCGCCCGCATCCCCTGCCTGTGCGATGATCTGTCCCATCGTGTCGACCATGACCACGGCAACAGCGTCGGCATCAACGAGCAGCTCGCTCAGCCTCCTCCCGATGACCTCCAGGTACTCTCCTGAAAGCGAGGAAACGACAGGTCTCTTCATGTAGTGCTCCTTGACCTGGGCGAGAATCCAAGAGAGGTCAGCCCTCTATTCCATCTCAACAGACTTTGACCTCCCAGCTCGTTGCCATCATCGACGACCAGCATTCTCCCCCTAGCCCCGGCCGATGGAAATCTGGTATTTTCCAGGTACTCGTTGAGCATCTCCAGGCTGTAGCGCCTATGTCCCCCGGGCGTGCGAAATGGCACGAGGAGCCCTTCTTTTTCTATCCTGCTCAGGGTGAAGAGGCTGACGTGCAGATACTCTGACGCCTCCCGCGCAGTGAGCAGAGCCATGCCCTATCCTCCAGAAATGATGTGAAACAGTGTGAAAACAGGCATAGTCTAGTTTACGAGGTTGCCTGTCGCTTGTCAATAGGAAAATGGTACCCTTGAATCCCGCACGGGCATCGGAGCGCATTGTGCGGCAGGCTTTGTGGCGGAGCCGGGGACGGTGCTGCCCTTGGCAAGCGGCTTGATTGGTCTGGGCGGCCACGCGGGATTGCGACTTCGGAGGAAGGGGATAAGACCCTCCCGAAGGCTTGAAGCCCCCGGACGATTGCTCGGACGAGCCACCATCTCAGTGAAGGTGGCCCTTCTTGGTCTTGTTGTTGACTGGGTAGCGTGGGCTTTGCCGAGATGCCGGCGGTTCGGCTCCTACTGTGGGCGCTGGCAGATTGACACAAAGCGATGCTCACGCCATGGCTGCACGACGCGTAGCCGGTGTTGAGCGCGCTGCCGAGAGACTTGCGCCTGTTCACACTCGCCTCGACTGAGAGGGAAGGTGTACAGTGAAGGTTGAGCCTCTGCCCACCTCACTCTTGACTTCGATCCTACCCCCGTGTCTCTCGATGATGCCGTGGCTGACTGAAAGACCCAGCCCGGTACCCTTAGGCTTGGAGGTGTAGAAGGGATCGAAGATGTTGCCCAGGTCAGAGAGGGGGATTCCCTCGCCGGTATCGGTGAAACTAATGCTCAACTCACCAAGCTGCTCATCCCAAGCTGTGCCGATATACAGGTCACCACCCGTGGGCATGGCTTCGACAGCATTGATGATGATGTTGAGGAAGACTTGCTTCAGTTGGTTGGCCACGCCCTGCGCCGGAGGCAAGGGCGCTGTGGCATCTCGATGAACCACGACGTTTCCGTGTTGTATCCGCTTTCCGACCAGGGTCAGGACATCGTCCAGAGCCTCCTGTATGTCCACAGTTTCCTGGCTTTCGGTGGAGGGGCGGTAGAAGTCGAGCATCCGCTGCACCATGTCGATGAGTCGCTGCACCTCTTCCTGGGCCATGGAGAGATACATCTGACGCTTGCTGTCGTCTAGGGAGCGCCTTTGCGTGACTAGATGCAAGGAGTTCTGTATCGCCTGCAACGGGTTATTGATCTCGTGAGCCAGGGAGGCGGCCAGCTTGCCGGTGGCTGCCAGTTTCTCGGCCTTGACCAACTGTGCCTGGGACTTCTCCAGTTCGCGCGTGAACTCGGCAAGCTCTGTGTAGAGGCGCGCGTTCTCCAGGG
>Ga0307380_10013288_pt1 | contig 10185 bp, 10 predicted proteins | sample UN3MG_FD_202239 | JGI IMG/M metagenome (GOLD analysis project Ga0307380, IMG submission 202239) | Soil microbial communities from Risofladan, Vaasa, Finland - UN-3 | ecosystem: Environmental > Terrestrial > Soil > Coastal area > Acid sulfate soil | place: Finland: Risofladan, Vaasa | collected...
TCCTCGGCATGGACGAACTCTCCGAGGACGACAGGCTGCTGGTCTCACGCGCCCGCAAGATTCAGCGCTTCCTGTCGCAGCCGTTCTTCGTTGCCGAGCAGTTCACCGGCATCCCGGGCAAGTACGTCCGCCTCGAGGACACGATCAAGTCCTTCCAGGAGATCGTCGATGGGAAACACGACGACCTTCCCGAGCAGGCGTTTTACATGGTCGGGACGATCGAGGAAGCGATCGAAAAGGGGAAGAAATTTCTCGAAACGGTGTAGCGGGAGATAGGCAAAGATGGCGTCGAAGATCAAGCTGGAACTGGTGACCCCGGAGCGCCTCCTCGTCTCCGAGGAGGTGGACGAGATCATCGCCCCCGGGTACGAGGGAGAATTCGGAGTGCTTCCCGAGCATACCCAGTATCTGGCGATCCTTTCGATCGGGGTTCTCCGCTACCGCAAGGGAGACGAGGTGCAGAAGGTGGCGGTGGGCGGCGGGTTCGCGGAGGTGACGCCGGACCGGGTGGTCGTCCTGGCGGACGTCGGGGAAAAGGCGGAGGAGATCGACGTCGATCGCGCAAGGCGGGCTCACGAGCGGGCCGAAGGCACCATTAAGGACCTGTCCCTGGACGACGCATCGTACTTCAAGATGAGGGGGGCCCTCCAGAGGGCGATCGCCCGGATGGAAGCTGCCGGGTAGCCGGCCTCCAGGGCTCCATTCCCGTAAGATCCCGGCATTCGAGTCCCGCTGCATCCCTGCCGGCTTCGTTGCCCTCCCTCACCGTACCGCTGTGGGTACGCCTCGGTCCGGCGCCTCGCCGGACAGGGCGCATCGGCCCTCTTGCCCCCCTTCGCCAAGGCTTCGGAGGGCGACCCTCCGTAGCTCCGATGCACTGTCCTTCGGCCGATGCGAGGAGCGAAGGACGGGTCGGTGCACGGCCTCTTCGGGAACGAAACCCTGGAGGCCGGCGGCCTCCAGGGCTCCATTCCCGTAAGATCCCGGCCAATTGCTCAGCGCAATCCCGCCTTGACTTTCGGTTTCCCTCCTTCGATGGTGACCCGGAACTCGACCTGACGGGTGCCGGATCGGTCTGCGAGTTCGGCCGCGCGGCCCTTAAGCATCTCCCGGAGAGCGGGGAGGTCCTTCTCTTCCGTTAAGATCCCGCACTCCCGCCGGGCGTTCTGCAGCTGTTTAAGCACCTGATCGAGGTGATCCGGGGGGACCGGTTCCCCCGCAGGGCCTTTCGTGCGGACGAAGTTCCCCCCGGTGTCCCGCGCGAGACGCCCCTCCTCCAGATCCCGGACCATCCGTGTCCACAGATTGAGATAGGAAAAGAACCTGCTCTGCAGGGCGCCGAACCGGAACTGTTCTTTCGTGTTCGGGAGTTTCCGCTGTCCCAGCCGCTTGACCATCCATTCGAGAATCCTGCGTTCTTCCTGGGGCTCGGTCCTCCTTACCCCCTGGAAGAAAAGGTCATACTGGCGCTTCAGATCGCCTAAGTCCGACTCTATCCTGTCCAAAGCGTCCTTGATATTTGTCACTTTTAGCGTTCCCTTTTTCCGGAGAAACCGGGTAAACTTACCTACGGCAAGACGGAGCCAATTCTACCATTACGGAGAGGATGCGGTCCATGGCGGAGATCTCCTCGATCATTCTTGCGGCGGGCCAGGGGAAGAGAATGAAGTCCTCCCTCCCCAAGGTGGCGCACGCCGTTGCGGGCAAGCCGATGGTGTGGCACGTTGCGCGCGCTGCCCGGGAGGCCGGGATTTCCGAGATCGTCTTCGTGCTCGGACAGGGACGGGAGAAGGTACTCGGAACGGCGGAGGAGTTCGGAGGGAAGGTGGCGTTCCAGGACAGGCAGCTGGGGACCGGGGATGCCGCCCGCTGCGGGCTTTCCGCGCTTTCTTCCAGGGCGAAGGAGGTCGTCGTCCTGTGCGGGGACGCTCCGCTCATTTCCCCCCGGACCATCCGCGCTCTCATCACGACGAGGAGGCGCAGGAAGGCGGTCGCGTCCGTGCTGACCGGAATTCTCCCCGATCCTTCGGGATACGGCCGTGTGGTGCGGAACGCGGACGGCACCATCGCCCGAATCGTTGAGGAGAGGGACGGCGGCCCCGAGATCCGGAAGATCCGGGAGGTGAACTCGGGGATGTACGTCTTCGACCGGAAGTTCCTGAGGAGGAACCTCCCGCGCCTGACGGACGTAAACGTACAGCGGGAATTCTACCTGACCGACCTCGTCGTGCAGGCTCTCCAGGAGGGGAATATCGTCGTTCCCGTCGTCGCGAAGAACCCCGACGAGGTGCGCGGGATCAATTCCCGGAAGGAGCTTGCCGAGGCCACCGAAGTCCTTAGGCGGGCGAAGATCGACGCCCTTCTGGACGCCGGGGTGACCGTGGTGGCGCCGGAGTGGGCCTACATCGAGCCGGAAGTCTCCGTGGGGGCCGACTCGCTGATCGGGCCCGGTGTGGTGCTGCTCGGGAAGACGAGGATCGGGAAAGGGGTCAGAATCCAGACGGGGTGCGTGGTGGAGAATTGCCGTGTGGACGACGGCGCACAGCTGAAGCCATACTCGGTGCTCACCGATTCGCATGTGCGGAGAGGCGCAATCATCGGTCCGTTCGCTCATTTGCGCCCGGAGGCGGACATCGGGGAAGATGCCCGCATCGGCAATTTCGTGGAGGTGAAGAAAAGCCGGATTGGAAAAGGGTCGAAGGCGAACCACCTGGCCTACATCGGCGACTCGGTCGTGGGGAGGAAGGCCAACATCGGCGCCGGGACGATCACCTGCAATTACGACGGGCTCGCCAAGCACAAGACCGTGATCGGCGACGGGGTCTTTGTCGGCAGCGACACGCAGTTCATCGCACCGGTCACGATCGGGAAAGGGGCCATCATCGGGGCGGGCACGACCGTCACCGGGGATGTACCCCCGTACGCCCTCGCCCTGTCGCGGGCGGAACAGGTGGTGAAAGCCGGCTGGGTCATCCGGAAGATGCCGGAACTGCTCCGGAAGTCGGGGCTGAAAGTCCCTTCGGGGAAGGAGAAGAAGTAACCGTGTGCGGGATCGTCGGGTACACCGGCCCAAAGCAGTGCGGGGAGATCCTCCTGGACGGTTTGCGCAAGCTGGAGTATCGGGGATACGATTCCGCCGGGGTGGCCATCCTCCAGACGGGGGAGATCACCATCCGGAAGAGCGAAGGGAAGATCTCCCGTCTCGTGGACCTGGTAGCGCGCAACCCGGTGACCGGCACGTGCGGGATCGGCCACACACGGTGGGCTACCCATGGCCGCCCGTCGGACGATAACGCCCATCCACACAAGACGGGGTTTGTCGCGGTTGTCCACAACGGGATCGTCGAGAACCATGCCACGCTCAAGGAACTCCTGATTGCGAAGGGTCGGGCGTTCTGCTCCGAGACCGACACCGAGGTGATCGCGCACCTGGTCGACGAGTACGTCTCCGGGGGTCTGGGGCTCGAGGAGGCCGTGCGGAAAACGGTGGCGGCGCTGCACGGGTCGTACGCTTTCCTGTGCCTTTCCGAAAAGGAACCGGGGAGATTGGTGGGGGCCCGTCTCAACTGCCCGATGGTCGCAGGGGTGGGGGAAGGAGAGACCTTTCTCGCCTCGGACCTTCCTCCCCTGCTTTCGTATACCCGTCAGGCCCTGTTCCTCGAGGACGGGGAGATCGTCGTCGCCGGGCCGGAAGGATTGCGGCTGACCGATTTCTCCGGGAACGTCCTGGAACGCGACCCGGTCCACATCGACTGGTCTCCCGTCATGGCGGAGAAGGGCGGCTACCGCCATTTCATGCTCAAGGAGATTCACGAGCAGCCGCGGGCGATCCTGGACACGCTGGCGGGCCGGGTCCTCCCCGAGACCGGCGAGATCTTCTTCGACACCCTTCCGCTCCGGGAGGAGGAGCTGCGTCATCTCTCGCGGGTGCTCATCGTCGCCTGCGGCACCTCCTGGCATGCGGGCCTGATCGGGAAATTCCTGATCGAGGAACTCGCACGCCTGCCGGTAGAAGTCGATCTGGGTTCCGAGTACCGGTACCGGAACCCCGTGGTGGAGCGGGGGACCCTATGCGTACCGATATCGCAATCCGGCGAAACGGCCGACACGCTTGCGGGCCTTCGGGAGGCCAGGGGAAAAGGCGCGTTTTCGGTGGCCATCTGCAACGTCGTCTCCTCCACGATCGCCCGGGAGTCCGACGGGGTGATCTATACCCATGCCGGCCCGGAGATCGGAGTGGCGTCCACCAAGGCGTTTACGACGCAGCTTGCGGCGCTCTACCTGCTGGCGGTTCATCTCGGGCGGGTCCGCGGGGTGTTATCCCCGCAAGAGGCCTCCAACCGCCTCATGGACATAAGCGAGATGCCGCGGAAGATCGAGGAAGTGCTGAAAAGGGAGGACGAAATCGCGGCGATCGCCCGCAGGTACAAGGACTCCCGGGATTTCCTCTACCTGGGGCGCGGGATCTCCTATCCGATAGCGCTCGAAGGGGCGTTGAAACTCAAGGAAATCTCCTACATCCACGCGGAAGGGTACCCCGCCGGCGAGATGAAGCACGGGCCGATCGCCCTGATCGACGAGCAGATGCCGGTGCTGGTCCTCTGCTCCCGGGGGGACACGTACGCGAAGACCCTCTCCAACCTGGAGGAGGCGCGCACCCGGGGGGGACGGATGATCGCGGTAGGGACGGAAGGGGACACCGACCTTCGCCAGAAGGCGGAGGAGAGCTTCTTCCTGCCGCCGTGCGCAGAACTTGTCCGCCCGATCCTCGAGGTGGTCCCGTTGCAGCTTCTGGCCTACCACATGGCGGTGCTCAAAGGCACAGACGTCGATCAGCCGCGCAACCTCGCCAAGAGCGTCACGGTGGAGTGACGGGGACATAACGCCCGGCGCGGGAAATCTCCCGGCGCTCTTCTTATTGCAAAACATCTCATGGGAAAAAGGGCGGGGACCGGTTGCTTTAGGCCCCGCCCTTCGGAAATTTCGAACGGGCGGTTCGCGGGAAAACGGTTCCGCCTACTTCTTCCCCTTGGGAGACGCCGGCTCCACGGAGATCGCCATCGCTTCCGTGTAGGTGAGCTGGACCTGATCACCCACTTTGACGTTTTCCAGGTTCTTCGGGTTCCTCACCGCTATCCTCTCGGAGTTCCCCTGCGGACCCTTGAGGGTCACGTGCTTCTTGTCCTTGTCGATCGCCTCGATATCTGCGACGATCGTCACCTGCTTTCCCATTGCCCCCCCGGGTTTCTCTCCCTTCTTGGCCCTTTCCACGGCGCTGGTCTCGCTCATCCCCTTCGGGGATGTCCCGGGCTTCATCACCTGCCAGGCGACGGCTTCGTAATACTTCACATTGACGAAATCGCCCGCATTGACCTGGTCAAGGTTCTTCGCCTCATCGCTCGCGCGGAAGGTGACCATGTTCCCCTCCGGTCCCTTCAAGGTCACCATCCGGGTGGAGTGGTCGATCTTTTCCACGGTTGCCGTCATCTCCTCGACGTTCGCAATTTCGCCCGAGGGTTTCATTTCGTGACTCTTCGCGAATCCCGGTGTTGCCGTTCCCAGAGCCAGCAGCATCACGAGAGCTGCCGCTGTTGCAGCCAGAACCAGGTTCTTCATGGGGCACATCCTCCTGTGGGGTTTATATGGAAGAAGATGACCGTTGGGGGGTAAAAGTTTCAGCACCGGATCTGCGGGAAGCAGGTGTTGCATCCGAAAAGGAAAGAGGCGCGATTTTCGCCGGGCCAGGTGAAAGGTTTGCCGCCCGCGTGCGACGATAAAGACAAGGGGACAATTTTCCCTTCGGAGGTAGAACATGGAGATTCGGCGATCTATTTTGTGGATTGTTTGCCTCGTTCTGGCCGTCATGGCGGGTGCGGATCGTGCCCGCGCGGCATCGGTGATCCGGGAGGGTGGAAAGACGACCATCCAGGACCTGCGGGGGGAGCGGTGGGACGTCACCCAGGCGGAAACCCTGGGTTTCGACCCGGGAGGGTTCCAGTACGGGATCGGGAGGAACGCGTTCACCCCTTTAACCGACGCGCGCGTCCGCAAGGAGGATAAGGGGCTCCCCGGGCGCCTGCGCGTCATCGGGGTGGCACAAGGGGAGGAAAAAAGAGCGTACTCCGTCCCCCGGCTCAGCGGGCACGAGGTCGCCAACAGCACGCTGGGAGGGAAAGAGATCGCCGTCGCGTACTGACCGCTCGTCGACCTAGTGGCTGTGTACAGCCGCCAAATAGACGGCCGGACGCTGACGCTCGTTCCCACCGGGTGGACCTACCGGAACACCTTCGTTCTGTACGACCGGGAGACGAACACGTTGTGGTACCCGTACAGGAAAGGGCTCAAGGGGATCCAGGGGAAGTATTTCGAGAGGTGGCTGCCGAAACTTTCCTCCGACGACACGACGTGGGAGAAGTGGAGGGCGAAACACCCCTCCTCGGAAATCCTGGAATAGCGGAAAAGGGTGCCGCCGGAATATCGTCCCGCTGCAAAACGGGAAAAAGGGAAGGGGGGTACGCTCCGGTTCAGCGGTTTGATGCGACCGTTTGTTCCACGGGTTCGGGACCCGGCTCTCGCGAGGCGGGGACGATCGAGGCGAGCTCGAGCCCGAGTGTGTGCCGGCTCTTGTGGAAGTCTGCGAGAAGCTGCTTCGGGATTCCCCCGCGGCGCGGGACGTTGACCCGGAGCGGATTGACGAACCGGCTCCCCTTCTTCATCCGGAAATCGAGGTGGGGTCCGGTGGCGCGGCCGGTGGCCCCGACGTACCCGATGACGTCTCCCTGCGAGACCCGGGCACCGCGCCGGATCCCCTTCCGGATCTTATGGAGATGGCCGTAGTAGGTGGTGAACCCTTTCGGGTGCTTGAGGATCACGAGATTGCCGTTTGCGCCCTTGTAACTGGCGAAGCTGACGGTTCCGTCCCCTAGGGCGGAAACCGGAGTTCCCCGTGGGGCGACGTAGTCGACGCCAAGGTGAGGCCTGCGGATCTTCAGGATCGGATGCCTCCGGCTGTAACTGAACCCGGAACTGATGCGGCGGTAGCTAAGCGGAGCTTTGAGGAAGGAGCGCTGCAGTGATTTCCCCTCCTCGTCGTAATACCCGGCTCGCCCGTCGGGGTCCTCGTACCGGAAGGCCCGGTGCGTGTTCCCGTCGTTTACGAACTCGGCAGCGAGGATGGGGCCGAGTCGCTTGAAGCGCCCGTCCAGCCACAGCTCCTCGACGATTACCTTGAAGGTGTCGCCTTTCCGCAGGTCGGTCGTGAAGTCGAAGTCCCAGGAGAAGATGTCGGAAAGGAGGTAGGCGAGCTGGGCGGGATTTTCGCTATTGCCCAGGGAGTCGTAGAGATTGCTCTCGATTACCCCGCCGAACTTCCCGATCTTCTTCTCGTATGGAATGTCGATCTTCTCCGCCCGGAAACCGGGATCGTCCCGCGTGATGCGCAGCAGCGCCTCGTCGTTAATCTGATAGGTAAAGGACAGAACGTTGTTGTCGTTGTCCAGCCGGAATTCATAGGGCTGCCCCGCCACGATCTTCCTCAACCGGTGGATGTCGGCCGAGGCTTTCCGGAGGAGGAACAGTTCCTTGCCGTTCAGGCCGTACCGATGGAATATGCCGGACATCGTCTCGCCCGCCTTCACGACGTCCCTGATCTCCTGCGGGATTTCCTCGGGGTGTTCCATGGAGGAGGATTCGGCCATTCCCTGCGGACGGAGGGAGATCGTGAAATAACCGATGAGGAGCACGGCGGAAAGCGCGGTAAGAATAACGACTCGCTTTTTCATCTTCCTCCCACGGAATGAGGAAATCGCAAATATTCTCTTTGTTTGCGGGCCGTAAGTCAATCTTTCCTTAATAAAAATTGCCCAACAATCAATATTTCATTTCGTTTATAAGAGCGAAAACCGGTGAAATCCCCGTGAAAGAGGAAGCAGCGATTCCTTTTTCAGGGGACCCGTCCGAACGGGCAGAGTGCGGAATGCAGCGAAAATTTCCCCCTTGGGCTGACCGCGGGAACTTCATCGAATGGATGGGAACCTGAAACGAACGACAATGGGACGGCATTAATATTCTATATGACCCGTGGTCCGTGATTTTGGGGGAGAAAGGAAGAGCGTGGCATGGCGAGATTGACTACTCACAGGCCTGATGATCGAAAGTCAGGTCCCAAAGATAATCCGGATCTGCTTGGGAAAGTTGTCAAGGGGAAGAAAGGCGGCCAACTTGAGTTCCTCCTGCTGGGACTTATGTCCGCCTGCATCGGTGTTTTGTTCTTCCTGATTTTCTTCAGAGGGTGAGGGCCGATCGAAGAGCGTATGCCTCCGTTCGCCCGCCATTCGGCAATCGCCGTATCTTCCCCTGGAGGAAACGGCGATTGCCGAATCCAATGCACTCTTCCTGCCGTGCCCGGGAAGCCCTTGCCCGGGCAGAGGGCCATTGTGCGGACGGGTGGCCGTGCTGACCGCTAAGTCGATGCGCTTGCATCACCCCGCTTCCGGTTAAAGGAAGAGCGTCGTAGCGGCGTTCTTACGACCCGATGAAGAGTTCGAAATCCCCCTCTCTTTCCCCGCCTGTCGGGCGGGAGTAAGGGTGGGGCGATTCGGTCCTTTCCCGCAAGACCACGGAAAGGAAGAAGGTGAGGACCCCGGCGGCCAAGAAGGCGGCGAGGAAAAAACTGCTCCGGTGCAATTTCACATATGTCTCCCGACGTGCCGGGAAAAACCCGGCATTTTCTTTGATTGTAAGGCAAATTTCCCCCGCGGCCAAGCACGAATGGAGAACCGGAAGGATGCGGCTGCCCCCTTGCACCGGCGGGGAGAAACGTGATAATCGTTGAATTCCAGGGACACATCCGAAACCCGATCCCCGTGGTCGAATCTAAGCTGGAGAAGAGCATGCCCGCTGAGCAGTTGCTCGACGACAACGTTCTTCTGGAGGAACTTCGCAAGGGCTCCTCCGAGGCCGTGGAGGCGCTGTTCGAACGGTTCCACGGAAAGATCTACGGCCTCTCGATGTCGATCCTGAAGAATGAAAGCGACGCCGAGGAAGCGACCCAGGACGTGTTCCTGACGGTGTTCCAGAAAGCGCACACATTCAAGGGGAACTCGGCGCTGTACTCCTGGATCTACCGTATCTGCGTGAACGCCTGCCTGATGCGGCTTCGCGGGAAGCGCAGGCAGGAGACGGTGTCCATCGAGGAGTTCATGCCGGTCTTCACGGATGAAGGGATGCACAAGAGCCCCGTGGAGGACTGGAGCAAGGAAGTCGAGCGGAAGATGCTCGACAAGGAGCTGGGGAAGGTGATCAAGAAGTTTACGGACGAACTTTCCGAAAAGTACCGGGTGGTTTTCGTCCTGAGCGACGTGGAAGGGCTATCGAACGAGGAAACCGCGCAGATTCTGGGCCTGACGGTCCCCGCCGTGAAATCGCGTCTCCATCGGGCGCGCCTGTACCTGCGGGAGCAGCTGGGCCGATACCTGCAGGAAGGGAAGACGGCATAGAAGCGATGAATTGCAAGGAACTGGTCTACCTCCTGGGGGAGTATATCGACGGTTCGATGGAGGAACAGCTCAGGAGCGACCTGGATGACCACATCTCGATGTGCGACTCTTGCACGAATTTCATGGTCACCTACGACAGGACGCGGCTCATCTCCCGGCAGGTCCAGCTTGACGAGATCCCCGGGGAGTTCCGGGAACGGCTGAGGTCGTTCCTCGCCGACAAGGCGAAGGAACATCATCAGGGAATAGAAAAGTACCGGAAGATGGCCGCCGAGGAACAGAGAAAGCAAGTCGAGGCCCTCCTCCGGGCGTTTCGTGAGGGTCGGCTCTCCCCCTCCCTTTCCCTGTTGTTCGATTCGCACCGTGACCGGTGCGAGAAATGCGGGGCGTTCCTTCGCTCCCTGAACGGCGGGGAAGAGACAAAGCCCGTTCCCCCGGAAATCGAGGAACATCTCGCCGAGTTCTTCGAGGCGCTTCCTCCGGGGGAGGAGCCGTTCCGGTCCTGATCCGTACCGCAACATCTTCGTGAATAACCGTGGCGGGGCCACTTTGTCTCCCTTCTTCTCATCCTGCGGCATGAGGAAGCAGATGCGTCTTTTTCCGTTCAGCGCGATCGTCGGTCAGGATCTGTTGAAGAAGGGTCTGCTGGTGAACGCGGTGGACCCCTCGATCGGCGGTGTTCTGATCC
>Ga0307380_10013289_pt1 | contig 10185 bp, 9 predicted proteins | sample UN3MG_FD_202239 | JGI IMG/M metagenome (GOLD analysis project Ga0307380, IMG submission 202239) | Soil microbial communities from Risofladan, Vaasa, Finland - UN-3 | ecosystem: Environmental > Terrestrial > Soil > Coastal area > Acid sulfate soil | place: Finland: Risofladan, Vaasa | collected...
ATTGAAGAAATATTTCCATTGAATACAATTGATTGGGGGATCCTGTATTCTTGGATTGTGATCCATCCACTTGGAAAAATCGTTTCCAATGAGGATTATGAATTAAGAAGTCGTAGCTGGATTGATGAATGGTATTTATCAAAATATATTCAATTAATACTTCAACAATTAAAGAAAGATGACGTAGTAGATATTTCAGAATCATTAGCATTAATTAAATTACTTATAATTCACCAAAATTGGTTTAATAAAATTCAAATGAAAGAATATGATGAAGTAGCAATCATGAACGTATTTTTCAAAAACCCTGAGGTACAGGATTTTCTACGATTTAATAGATATCAAGATATTTTATGGTTCAACGCAGAAAATTTTGAGGTTTTCACTAGGTGGCTCTCAATAATAACTATCATTAATCTTCTAAGTAAAGGAGACGATTTAACTAAATCACTACAGTTATTAACAAATTTATTGCTAAGATGGAGGAAAACTGCGAAAACTGCGAAATATCAAGTTAATCGTTTTCTAGAAAGTCTGCAAAGTTTGTTATAATAGTCTTTAGTTTAAGCATTATCTAGAAAGGAGTAAATAGATAAAAACCTTCCGTAAATATTACACCAAAGAAGAACAAGATGCTTATATATAATATGAACCTTATTGCTCTTTCACTTATCGCCACGATAATCGTTACTACTAAGGAACCCCAATATTCTTTCTTATAAAAAGAATGTACGATAAAAATTCCAATTACAACGTTTATTAGAAAAATTAAAAAACCAATTATTAGATAAATTGAAGTTATCTTATCCATGGTCAAACTTAATCCAATAAATAGAGGAAGCGTGATGAAAATAATTAACAAGTTTATGACAACTACTAAGACCATCCATACTAAATTAAGTAGAAACCCCCTTCTAAAAGAGCTTTCCCATCTTAGCTTTGTCGCAAGCCAGTTAGTATATAATGCTCTTAAAATTAATAACATTATAAAAATAACGATATCTACAAGAATACTAATAGGATCCATAATCACATACCTTTATTGATTTTTAATTTTTGTTTAATTTTAATTATTTGAAATCAAACATATTGAAAAACATAAAATATTATATATCCCCCTGTTGTTAAATTAAAAATAATGCTTAAAACATTAGCTAATATAATTTGAATGAAAACCTGGATGGATATTACAGCTAAACTTATAAAAATCGCGTCTTTAAGTCCATTTTTGTAAAAAAAATTGATTAACAGTGCGATAACTATAAAATTAACGATTAATATTGTTATCGAAATAATATTACCAACTAATGCAATTAAATCAAGATCTACGCCAACAGTCATTAAGTAACCCATTATCAAACTGTTCAAAGAACTAAAAACCAAGAATAAAATCAAAAACCAGATCATATTAATTAAAATTGCAGGTTTATATGATTTGCGACACTCGAATTTGTCTGTAAAAAATTTAGTTAAAACGATACCTCCAAAAAGGACTATATAACTAAAAATACTATATAAAGTAGTGTAAATTAAAAATATATCTGACATAAATGTATGATTAAGCTGTATATATTAATTGATTTCTCTTCTTTGAGAAAATAAAGAGTAATATATAAAGATTTTCTTAGTCAAGCCCCACAATAATCCCCAAATACCTTTTAGCATGTTAATTTTCACTCTTACTATTTAAAAAAAGACATGAGTTTTATTATATACTCGTACCAAGATCAAGAGTTTTATCTCGAATCTGTGAATTATCACTTACTTGACAATTTGGGGCAATAACACTACCCACCACCACTACGTTGTCTCCTATTGTGCAATCATTGCAAATAATAGAATCCGCGATTATACATCCCGCTCCAATATTAACATTATCCCAAATAATGCTTTTCTCAATTACCGTGTCTTCACCAATTTTAACTTGATTTCCAATTGACGTCAATTCTTTGATTTTAACTCTATTTGAGAGATGTACTAATTGACCAAAACAAGTAGGCTTTTCTATTATAGTATTTTGACCTGAATCAATCACTCCCATGACGTAAATGTCATCGTATTCATCCCCGTTGGGTGTGATGGGCCACGCGTATTTACGTAATAAATCCCAATTTGCCCATTTATATGTTTGAATATTTCCACAATCCAACCAATAGTAATCCTTAACATAACCATATAGATCGTAATTATTTTCAAGCAAGTATGGAAAAACTTCTCCTCCAAAATCTATGAGGCTGGTATTTTCAATGATGTCTGCAATTTTATTTTTGAAACAATAAATACCTGTATTTATGATATTTGTATTAAGAAATAAATCTGCTCTTTGTGCCATGCTACTTAGATATAGTTCCATTGGTGCTGGTTTTTCTAAAAATAAGTAGATTTTTCGGTTATTATCTAATAAAACTACACCATATTGACTCGTGTGACTTTCGCTTTTTTTCATTGAAATAGTCGCAATTCCTGCTTTTTCAGAATGAAAATTCATGAAATCTCTCACTGGAAGATTAGTCACGATATCTGCCATGCTAACTACTATATTCTCCGAATCAATTCTATCATCCAACATTCTGTAGGCATCAGCAGTCCCCTTGCTTTTTTGAATCTCACATTCCAATTCCACGTCTCCCAGTTTGTCAGCAGTCCATGTTTTTTCAACGTACTCTTTCATTTGTTGACCCTGATAAGCTAACGCGAGTATAATATGTTTGATATCTGCATAAATCAAATGTGCAATTGAATAATCAACCATTGGTTTATTCGTGACCTTTACTAATGGTTTTGGTATCTGTGATGTTAATGGCATGAGTCTTGAACCTTTACCACCAGCAAGGATTATCGCTGACCATTCTCGCATGTTGAATCTCTCAAATTATTTCTATCTATCAAATTATTTCTAGCTATAAATTTAATTTTCATTGAAATTTAAAAATTGTCAAAATTGATCATAAGATTACATTATAAATACGTAAAGAAATTAAATCTAGCTAATTTTGAATATAAATCAAGATAAAATGTTAAAATAACTATAGGTTCTGTTCTTCTAATGCTTTCCGTATTTCAGCAGCAGCTTTATGAGGTAATTTTCGTGCGACCCGCATGTCATCAGCCATTTCTGCACCTCCTATAACTTCATGTGGTATGATATCGCCAAACATGTGGAAATTCGCATCGTATCCATAAGGACAACAATTGAATAAGATGTTACGATTCTCATCTATCTCGATAATATCAAGAGCTTTAAAGATTAGTTTCATTGATTTAGCTAAATCTTTCATTTGGTTTATATTTAATTGAGAGAAGCGTCTGATATGTTCATTTGGATGAAATCTCATGTGATAGTTTCTAATGGGGCTTCCAGCAGTATAAAATGTCCAAAATTTCGTTTTTAATATAATCCGGTCGGTATCCCCGTGTGTTGTTTCACATAAATGACAATTATCACCCATTTGTTTGAAAGCTTGTAGATGTCCTTCCAACCGTGAACCGTGTCCATCACCATTAAGGTCAATATATACTTGGCTATGGATTCTAGGTTGACTTCCGCCCACTTCACTTCCGATGTTAAAAAATGGGGCTACTGGAATATCATAATAATCTCGTTCGATAGCTTCTAAAATGCAGTAAAGTATGGCTTCTTTCATTGATAAAAAGATTCCTGTTAACACATCATCAGGTATTAGATCCCAGCATGAGGAAGGGTAGAAATTTCGAGATATTGTTACCAGATTAATTCCTCGTGCCAATTTTAAGTGTGGAGGTAAATTTTTCTTAATATAATCATCAATTTCTGGATCGATAACGCGTGCCATTGCTGGATAACGATTAATTAATGTTAGTGCCTTACATTTTTCTGAAATCTTCTCAATTTCAGAAGGTGAACCTGAAAAGGGATTTTGCTTTCTTTTTTCATCTTCAGTAATGATTAGAGTATAATAATCATTACGATCGTTATCTGCATCTTTATTTAATGGAGTTCCTTCAGTAGTTGCTGTAAAGACATCTTTAAACTCCTTCCAATATGTTTTTGAACATTTTTGAATGGAACTCTTCTTTTCGATTGACTCATAACCCTTGGGTCGTTGACCTCGAATAGGAGATAGATAAGCATAATGTCCATAGTATCGTTCTTTCTTTTTGTGTAATCCAAATTCATCAGTCGTTCTTGTAATTGTTGATAAGGGGTCCCATCTTTTAATCGGGACATCATAAATATCCTTGAAATTTTCTTTTGTAATTATTCCAAATTCCATGAATCTTGGAGAATATTCTATTTTATCAAATTTCGCTGGAATAATTCATACCTCATTAGAATAGTTAATAACCAATCAGAAAACAAATTTTAAATATTTAATGAATTTAGAAATCTGAAAAAGAAAAAAAAAAATAAAGAGGATTTTATTTATTATATATTTAACGTTTTTTAATAAAATGATTTTTTTTTGAACAAAAATCTAATCACCTTAAATTGACATGTAAGTATAAAAAAAGGATAAATTTAGAATATATTGGTATTTAAAAGAAAAAAAAAAATAGAAAGAAAACGCTTAAGACTTAACATCTAATCTCTTCACAATTTTATATGTTTTAAAAGTTTGGATGGGTTCAGATTTTTCATTCATGCTATCCATCGGAACGCGAACAAAATTTTCATCGTCAAAATCTTCCAAATTGCTAAGATCGCCGATTTTTGCCATCTTATTAGCTGCAGACAATTCTTTTATTAAAAATTGCCGTACTGCACATCTTATAAGCTCGGATCGTGAAGGATATAGGCCATTCTCCCCAATTAACTTGTTAATGGCATCTATATAACTTTCAGGTACGTTGACTGTTACGATTTTCATGTTCTCACAATCCATCTATTATGAATTAAGTCAGAATGATCATATGGAGAAATCCTTAGGATTCCATCTATTTTAAACTGCCTTAACCTTTAAAAATTACTTGTTTGGTGATATTATAATTTATGGTAAAATTATATTTAAATCTTTTTTTTTAACCGATTAACATGTTTTAAAAAATAAATTTTTTCCCAATTGAAGAAATCTAATATTTAAGATGAGATAATGTAATTTGAGAAGATGATGTAAAAATGCTTCTCTTTTACGGCAATATAACTTATTTTGTTTTATCAAGTATAAATAGTTCAGTAATTGTTAATTATATTTTATTAAAAAATTTAATATTTGTTCAGTTATATTAAAAAATTTTCAAAAATAATTTCATTTGCATGGTTTTCTTGTGAATAGTTGGATTATTAATACATAACATTTCTGTGACACTTAGAACTAATATTCTTCAGCTAAATTGACTTGGTTAATAAAATCATTTTTATATTCAGATAGTCGAGACAAATTTTCTATAACTTCATCCCATCTGAGTAAATCAATAAACGGAGAATTACTTCTATGAGGTGAAAGAATTATGTTATCAAGTTCATGAAAGGGATAATTATAAGGGTATTTTTTGCCGTTAATATCCTCATCAGGTGAATAATTATACCATACATCAATTGCTGCTCCTGTAATTGTTTTATCTTTTAAGGCATTGTAGAGAGCTGACTCGTTAATGATCTCTCCTCGTCCAACATTTATTAATATTCCCTCTTTTCCTAATAAGTTTAGTTGTTCCTTTCCAATCAAATCCTTTGTCTGTGAAGTATGAGGTATCGCAATTATTAAGATATCTATTTCATCGCAGAATTCATTAACCTGATATTGAGAAAACTTTTTTACCGGAATAATCAATTGCTCATTTTCTTTATCCCAATGTTTTCGAAGGATAGAGAATTCGATATTGAAGCCTTGTAACATTTTATGGATTTTTTTGTTAATGGCTCCATAACCCAATAACCCTACTTTTCTGAAACGTAAGGGTATTGAAGCTGCTTCCTTATCACCCGTCCTCCATTTCCCTTGTTTCATCCATTGATGATGCAAAATGGTTTTATTCATAAATGTCAAAAGCAAGGCAACAGCATGTTGCGCTACAAAATAGGAGTGTCCATGTCCATTGATAAGTTTTACTTCTCTTTTTTGGTTTAATTCTCTAAATAAATCAATTAAGTGGGTTACACCGGTACCAGGATTTATAAACATTTTTAATTTCACCGCATTTTTTAAAATTGCTCTAGTAGGACGCCACCCTATTAATACGTCAGCATCTGAGACAAGAGATAAAATACTTTTATTTGAAGTATCAGTAGGGAATAATAATTTTAGGTTCCTAAATTTATTCAGATTTGTTAATAAATATTCCTGTATAGGTTCAGCTATTTGGGAAATGAATAATACAGTTATTTTTTCAGATCTATTTGACATGATTTTCCCTATAATTTAATTTATCACATATTTATTTTTATGAAAATAAATATTTCTAATTTTTGTCCTAAGATAGGTGAAATACATGTTCTATACACAAAATGCGAGTATATTTACCAGTCTAAAATAAATTTTTATCATCACTTTTATCTGTCGGTCTCAAATAAATTTTTATATCCTTTTTGTTGATATATTTATAATTAAAACATTTAAAATGTGTCTGAAGTAAAAATTTGTCTGAAGTAAAATTATTTTCAATGTTTGTTGAGAGCATCCAATTAAATATCGATGATTTTTTAGTAGATGAACTTACGGAAATGCAAAAGGAAATCATAGATGAAGCCACGTTTATTTTCAAGGAAAATATAGTTGGTGATATTAAATCCTTTGGAGGAAATATCAAAAAAAACGAGGAAAAATATAACGAATTGGTGAAACACGCAGAAGAGGAACTTAAATTAGAGAAATATAAGGATATTAAGAAACATTTAAAGGATTATCTTAGTAAACTACCGGAATTAATCATTAAAACTTGTGGAGCTAAAATTCCCGTAAAAGAATTTCCATGGGTAGATATTATATTTCGAACTGTACCTCGTATTGTATATGATGAAAAAGTGAAGCTCTTAGACAGTCCAATTGCTTATTATGGTGAAATCAAGTGTTTCATTGGTAGAACTACACTCTATGGGAAAATCAAGGATCAAGAACCCTTATTTGCACCATTTACAGGAAATCTTGATTTAGGAGGATATAAGCTTGATAGTACAGCAAAGGAACCTAAATCGGAAATATTCCCTTATGTCAATGCCATAATAAATTCATTTGACTCAGCCATCACAAAAAGTCAATTGGCTAAGTATCATGAAGAATTCTCTCGGCATGGAGATCCACTCTGTGACTTTTTTATGAAGGAAGATGAATTAAAAGAGTCATTATCGAACCTAACCTCCGCTTATGAAAGTGGTAGAACAAATTCTGATACTGCGGTCTGCGGTATAGCGGTACCACTACCTTCAGATAAAACAACATTGGTAATTATAATTGATGAAAGTGATGATAGCAATAGATATACAAAATGCTTTGAGGCACAATTAAAGTTCTCTGCAGCAGCATGTAATGCACCCGTTCCAATGATGGGCACTACTCCTGTTCAAGGACAACAAACTCCCGGAACCGTTAGTACACCAGGAGGTCAAGAACTTAAAGTATGGTCCGCTGAGGAATTAGCAGCACAAGCCCAATCAAGAATGAACGCTCAACCTGATATGCCCGTTTGGACCGAAGAAGAATTAGCTAAGCATATTTCTGATCGGGGAACTGGACTTCCCGATGGAATAGAGATGTGGACTGAAGAAGAATTGCTAGAATTAGCGAAAGAGAGAGGCAGCAGCGGATTAAATATACCGGAATGGGAAGATCAAGAACTACCTGAATGCAAGAACTGTGGATATGCTCTAAGACCGGGATGGGAAAAATGTCCTGTTTGTGAGACTCCTGTAGGAGAACAAGCTCCTGAAAAAGAGGAAGAAAACCTTGAAGAAGCCTCTGAAGAATCATCGGAAGAACCAGAAGAACCAGAAGAGTGAAACCAATACTAAATATCAAGCTAAAGTTTCTTTTCAATCAAAATTAAATAGATCCACAAAAATAACACGCTTAAAAAATTAAAATGTATTAAAAGAGCTTTATTTTCCTCCATTCAAAACTTTTTTTAACTAGATCTTATTTACTTCCTTAAAGGCATCAAGAAATTAAAGAATTAGGAAGATTAATTGTTATCCAATATCTTTTTATTAAAAGGTAAAAATTTTCATGATTTGAATTCCCTTGATATCTTTAGTTATCCTGATGATATCCTAAAGAATGGGAATAGAGATTTTGTAAGAAAAGTCATTTTTGGGCACGATCATGGTGTTATTGTAGAGAACTATCGTACTGGTAATGACTCTTCAAATCTAAAAGAAAAACATGAATTAAATCAATTTGCCCTAGATTGCCCTGTTCCTCAAGTTATTGATGGTCTAAATGTTTATACATCTTGCATTAATTCAAAAATGATAATCGGATTAATTTTTGATAAAGATGATAACCCTTATGATTATAAAGAGATTTTTGAAGATTTATTAAATGAAATGCTTAATAACGAAAGATGTTGCAAGTTTGAAGACGAAATAGAGACTGAAAACTTTTTAATAACTCTGTTTATAGATATAAGGAGATATGGAGATGAATTTGTAGAAAACACTTCTGAAATTTCTTTCAAGCCAACAGGGATCTTCATAAAAGTATTTTTATTTGGTATTGATGACGTTGGTAAAACTTCATTTGCACGTCGAATTAAAACAGGAGAATTCATCAACAATTCTTTCACTCCAACCCGAAAATTTAATATTGAGTATATTCAAAAACAAAACGGATATTTAGCAGTCTGGGATATGCCAGGACAACGTGCATTTAGAGAAAAATGGTTTAAAGGTATTCAAGATACAAATATTATTATATACATGATAGATGTTGCAAATCAGTTGCGATTTGAAGAATCTAAAAGAGAACTATGGAACTTTATAAATAAACACGACTCTTCTGGAATCCCGTTAATAATTCTGGGAAATAAAACTGATCTAATCAAAAAGCCCGAAGAACAAGATAATACTCTTATTAGAACTAAACAAGAAATTATGGATTTCTTTGAACTTGACAGAATTAACGATCGAGATTATTTTTTCTTTTTTACATCAGTAAAAACTAACTATAATATGAATGAAGTAATGAACACTCTTTTTAACATGGTTTAATAACTTCAGATTGGGTTTTTTTAGATGCAATCCTTAAAGATTAAATTTATAAATCTAAAAGATTAAATTTCTATTATAATAAATGAGATAAATACTACAAAAAACGAGTAGATGCTCACAATGTCTAAAAGATTAAAAAAAGATTTGAATATCAACATCGAAGAAAAGGATGGGCATTTGTTCTTAGGTGATAAAAAGAAAGATATGCGCTTAGTAATGCTCCGGCCCAATGAAATTATGGAATTTTGTGAGTTTACTGGTACAAACGCAGAAGATATTCTGAGTTGGGTAGGGAAGACTCTCGGAAAGAGTTTTATGGAACAATTTTTCTATCAAAAGGATTGGAGTACTGAACCTATGGCTGTAAAGAAAGAAGTGGTTCTTGGGACATTGGAAGCATTGATGCTCATGGGTTATGGTGCGGTGACAGGCCTTTTCAAAAAGGATCATATCTTGATTAATGTATATGGATCATTAGCACAAGAAGAAAAAGAAAATATAATGGCTAAAAACTTATGCATTTTATATCTTGGTATATTCACCGGATTCTTAAGCGTGCTCGGAATTGAGACAGATGCAAAGGAAATTGAGTGCGTTTTAACGGGTGGCGAAAAATGTACCTTTAAATTTGACTTCATCGGGGAAGAAATTGACGATGGCTTAGTTGACGAGGATCCCTCCGAGGAAACTGTAACAGAATTTTTAGCATCTCTATGAATTTTATAATTTAAAATCTCTATTTCTCATCAAATTTAATCAATGTTCCCAAAAAGATATTAAGGATATTCAAAAAACTAAAAATCAATTTGGATTAAGAAAAATCTAATATAACATTTTTGATAAAATCCCGCATTTCCCTCACGTTTAAACTGATTTTTCTCTTCATAAAGTAATTATTTAGTGTGAAGGTTCACACTTATTTTCTAAAAACAACCAAGCTTTCTGGCTATTAAAAGTAATTATAAAATTTAAAATATGAGCGTTAATAATTTCACTTATAGTAATTTAACATTATGAATATTAATTAATTATTAATTAAAAAATGTGAAAAAAAAAAATGAATG
>Ga0307380_10013290_pt1 | contig 10185 bp, 7 predicted proteins | sample UN3MG_FD_202239 | JGI IMG/M metagenome (GOLD analysis project Ga0307380, IMG submission 202239) | Soil microbial communities from Risofladan, Vaasa, Finland - UN-3 | ecosystem: Environmental > Terrestrial > Soil > Coastal area > Acid sulfate soil | place: Finland: Risofladan, Vaasa | collected...
GAAGGACATCCAGTTGTCGGTTTCCTGCCCGGCGAAGGGATCGCGAAGCTGGGCGTTGCTGATGTAGGCAACCGGCGTCGACAACGCGATGCCCGCCGAGACGGACGGCGTATTCTCTGGAAGATGACGGGCATACATCTGGGGGTACGTGTTGTAGTCCGTGAAATAGGCCTCCAGGGCGAGGGCGAGGGAACGGGCGTCTTCCCGCACGCGCGAGACCTTCGCCCGCACCTGCGCCTCGAGGAAGTTGGGAACCGCGATGGCCGCCAGGATCGCTATGATCGCGACGACGATCAGGAGCTCAATCAGCGTGAAGCCCGCGGTTTTCTTTGGTCTCGAATCGTTCATGGCTCTTTCCCCCTTTCCTGAGCAAGGATTCATCGACGTTTCCCGTGGGGCCGTTCACGGCGTCGATGTCTTGCTCGAAATGAGGGAATTCTCCTCGCATTCCGTGTGGGGTTCAACCGGAATGTGTGTCCGCGAATAACGCGGATAACGCGAATTGGGCCGGCAAGGAGACGGATCCGCGGGACCGGGACAGAGGTTGGATGTCGTTCCGATAAAGGCTTCAGTCTGTCTTGAACGAGATCCGCCGCCTTGCGAGAAGGCGGCGCTTGAAGCCCGAAATCGCGGGTGGTTGGAAGGGAATGCTCCGGGGAGGGCTGACGGTTAGGCTTCCAGAAGCCCCTCGCTGACGGCGTTTTCCCGGATCGACTCGAGGGTGGTCTCGAAGAACTTGGCGAGCTGCCCGCGGACCAGTTCTTCGGTCCGGTCGATCGACCGGGTCAGCTCCGGCGTCATGACTTGCAGGCCGCTGAGGATGTCCTTGGCGTCTTCCAGGCCGGCCTCGAAACCGGTCAGGACCTGTTCCTGGAAGTTGAGAAACGCCTCCTCGGTCATTTCCGGGCGCCGCATCTGGTAGGCCTTGAAGATGTAGCCGGTGATCCCCTCGACGATGCGGCCCGCAGTGGCTTCCGGGGAGATATCCTTGGCTGCCGCCGCGGCACGCGCCTCGAACTCGGCCTTGCCCGCCGCGGCGAAGAGATCCTGGGCGCCGGCCGATGAGGCGAGGGCCTCTCCCCGCTGGGCGCCGGCCGTCAGGCGCGCCTCGGTGCGCGAAAGCACGCGCTCGACGATCATGCCGTTCAGGGACGCGACCTCGGCGGTCCCCCGCAGGGCGACCTCGTCGATGGTCGAAGCGAACGGGGGCGCGGCGGCCGACTCTCCCGCTTCGCGCAGGCGCTTCTCGCCCATCTCGCGGCCCCGGACCTGAAAGGAAGTGGAGGGGTCAAAGGGGATATTGGAGATAGCCATCCCCGCATCCTCCATGATGGCTGCGGGATCGCGCCGTCCCGGTCGGCCCGGAATCCGTTCCGGGGGCGCCCCGAGCGGATCTTGGGCGCACTGCGCCCTTTCCACCCCAATGTATCGTCACAATTGGGGGAAACTTGAGCCGGAAAAGGGGCGATCCCGGGGGCTGGATGTCGGTTTCGCTGGGTCTGGGGCGGGGCGCGGCGGGGCGTTGCCCCACCCCACGGGTTGGGCGCCCCTGAAGCGCCGCAATCTAGAGATTGCGCTCCAACTAGAGATTGCACTCCAAGCGGGAGGCGTCTAAAGATGGTAGGCCCCCCCGGCGTGCAGCGATTGCGCCGAGCGCAGGAATGATTGAGAGGGAGGGCGGTATGTCTCGAGAGCCTATCACCGCGAAGACCCGTCTGCTCGGTGTGGCGGGGTGGCCGGTCGAACATTCGCTGTCGCCCCGGATCCACAACGCCGCCATCGAGGCGGCGGGGCTCGACTGCGTGTATCTGGCCTTTGCTGTTCCCCCCGATCTCTTCGAGGAGGCGGTGCGGGGGTTTGCGGCGGTGGGGATGGCGGGCCTGAACTGCACCGTGCCCCACAAGCAGGCGGCGCTGGCGCTGTGCGACGCGGCGAGCGACGAGGCGCGCATGGTCGGCGCGGTCAACACAATCCATTTCCGCCGCGAAGGACTCTACGGGACGAACACGGATGTGGAGGGTTTTGTCGAGACGATCCGCCAAGACGCCGGATTCGACTTCAGCGAGGCGTCGGTCGTTCAGTTCGGCGCGGGCGGCGCGGGACGCGGGATGGCTCTGGGCGCAGTGAAGGCGGGCGCGCGACGACTGACGATCGTGAACCGCACGTTTGGGAAAGCCGTCGCGCTGGCGGATGAACTGGGAGGACTCTACCCAAAGGCGGACATCGCGGCCCTTCCGGCGCCTCGGTGCAAGAGCAAGGCCGAAGCCACGGAGTCCGAGCCCGAAGGAGAAGAGGATCGCGAAGCGGAGGCAGTTAGGAAAGCGCTCGCTGTGGCCGATCTCGTGACGAACTCGACGAGTCTCGGCCTTGCCGAGGGCGATCCGATGCCGTGCCGGGCCGAGGACCTGGCGCCGCGGTCGCTCGTCTTCGACGCCGCCTACACGGCGCGGCGCTCGACGGCGTGGCTTCGGGCCGCCTGCGGGCGCGGCTGTCGCACGCTCGATGGACTCGGGATGCTCGTGCGGCAGGGGGCGGCGTCCTTTCGGATCTGGACGGGGGTCGAGCCGGACCTCGAGGCGATGTTCGCCGCGCTGCCGGGGGGAGTGGATAGTGGATAGTGGATAGCAGGCGGATAGTGGATAGTAGGTAGTGGCGAGTGGTGAGCGGCGGGCGGGGGGCGATGAGCGAAGAGCAGGAGGCGCAGCGAGCGGGACACGGACCGGCGAAATCCGAATACCGGAATCCGAAACCGATTCAGAGGCTCTAACAGAAAGAGAGAATGCGGAGGTGGCATGGGCATCTTGCCCATGAAACGCGGGCGGGGCGTCCATGCCACCTTCTTTCTGTTAGAGGCTCTCAGAATCCAAAATCCGGAATCCGAGACTCTTGGGCGGGGTGGCGGCACAGGGAAGGATGGCGCGGGATGAAGGTCCATTGGGAGAACGCGGAAGCGGGGTCGGCGACGGGGACGGAGAGAATCCCCGAGCGGGCGGAGATCGACCCTGGGGAGAAATGGGACGTTGAGGCGCTGTACGCCGACGACGCGGCGTGGGAGGCGGACTTTCAGAAGATCGACTCCCTTGTTGCGCCGATCGAGACGATGCGGGGGCAGTTGAACTCGGCCGAGGCGATCCAGCGACTTTTCGAGGCGGAGACCGCCCTCGAACGCCTCATGGCGAAAGTCCGCGTCTACGCGCATCTCCGCGCAGACGAAGACACGGCGAACGATGAGAACCAAGGTCGCGAGTCGCGCGTGAAGAGCAAGATGGCGGAAGTGGCGGGGCGCCTGGCCTGGATTCTGCCTGAGATTCTCGCCCACGACGAGGAGAGGTTGCGCGCCTGGACCGACGCGGAAATCCTGCGGCCGGACCGCATCAACATGGTGCGGATTCTGCGCCGCAAGCCCCACACCTTGTCGGACGCCGAGGAATCGCTCCTTTCGCGCGCCGGCGAGATCCTGACCGCGTCGAGCCGGACATTCAGCCTCCTCACCAACGCCGATTTCCGCTTCCCCGCCATTGTCGGCGGCGACGGCCGCGAGAGGGAGTTGTCCCAAGGCCGCTACGTCACGTTTCTGCTCGACCCGGACCGCCGCGCGCGGCGCGACGCCTTCAACGCCATGTACGACGCCTACGACGGGCACCGAAACGCCCTGGCGTCCACCTTGAGTGCGACCGTCAAACTGCACAACTACATGGCCAAGACCCGCCGCTTCCCATCCGCCCTCGAAGCGTCGCTCCATCCCGACCACATACCCGTCTCTCTGTACGAAGCCCACATTGAGAGCACACGGCGCGCTCTGGCCCATTTCCACGAGTACGTGAGTTTGCGCAAGAGACAGCTGGGCCTCGAAGACCTCGGGATGCACGACATGTACGTCTCCGTCGTGCCGGAGTGCGAGATGAAGGTGTCCTTTGACAGGGCGCGCGAATGGATCATGGAGGCGTGCCGGCCCTTGGGCGAGGAGTACGTCGGCGCCCTGGAGTCAGCCTTCGAGAATCGCTGGATCGACGTCCGCGAAAACCGCGGCAAGCGCTCCGGCGCCTATTCGAGTGGGTGCTACGACAGCCTGCCCTACCTGTTGCTCAACTACCAGGAGACCCTGGACTCGGTTTTCACTCTCGCCCACGAGCTCGGCCATTCCGTGCACACTTTCCTGGCCAACCAGAGCCAACCGCCACGCACGGCGGAGTACCCGATCTTCATTGCCGAGATCCCCTCGACCGTCAACGAGGGCCTCCTGCTTCGCCATCTGCTTCGGACGGCTGAGGACCCTGCGTTTCGGGCGTACTTGCTGAACCATCTGTGCGATTCCTACAAGGGCACGGTCTATCGTCAAACGATGTTCGCCGAGTTCGAAAAGGCAATCCACGAGATGGACGGCGACGGCAAGCCTCTCACGCCGGACGCGCTTCGTGAGATCTACTTCAAGATGAACGCCGACTATTACGGGCCGGAGGTCCAATACGACGAACGGATCGGCCTCGAGTGGTCGCGCATCCCCCACTTCTACTACAACTTTTACGTTTACAAGTACGCGACGAGCTTCTGCGCGTCGCGCATTTTCCTCGACCGGATCCTCGCCGGCGGGCCGCAGCGCGATCGCTACCTGAATATGCTGCGCGCGGGCGGGTCGGACGATCCCCTCGACCTCATCGAGGCCGCGGGAGTTTCGCTGACGTCGCGGGAGACCTTGGAGAAGGCTTTCGAGGAGTTTGGGCGAACGGTGCGCGAGCTTGGCGAGGCGCTGGAGGCCATTTCATAACCGTTCCGAGGGGCCCCCGCGGTTCCTGCAGAACCGAGACAGGGCGTTTCACACACGCGCTCTAAGCCCGCAAGAGCATTCTAAGCGTTTCGATCAAGGTTTTCAGCAACTCGAGCTTGCTCTCTCCCCGTTTGCGGTCGTAGCGCAAAACGAAGGGCGCCTCGGTCATGACGGGCCTTGGGTCAAGCCGCGCCAGATTCACGAGCAGTTCGTCCGTGCACGCGAAGCCCGCGCGCGTGATGAGCCGGTCGCCGTAGGCGTCAAAGGCGCGCCGAATCGTCTCCGCGCGGTAAGCGCGAAAGCCGCACGTATAGTCGCGCACGCCGGGCAGACGCAGGAGCCAGTGGAAAACGCAGCGCGCGCCCAGGCTCAAGAGTCGCCGCTTCAGCGGCACGCCGACCTGCCGGGATCCGGGGCGGTAGCGCGAGGCGATCACCACGTCGGCGCCTCGGGCGAGCTGCTCGAGCATGGCCGGTATCGTTTCGGGCGGGTGGGTGTTGTCGGCGTCCATGCTGACGATGACGTCCCTTGGATCATTGCTCCGGTCGAGGGCGGCGCGCAGGGAAGTGATGATGGCCCGACCCAGACCCCGGTTCGTCCCGTGCGAAACCACCTCAACCGGAAAGGGGGCCTCATATCGACGCACCACGTCGCCCGTGCCGTCTGTTGACCCATCGTCCACAACGATCACGCGAGGCGTGAATTCCGCCATCTTCTCGAACTCCCGAGCCGCCGCGTCGAGGAGATCGATGATGGCGTCCGCCTCGTCGTAAGCGGGGAGCGCAAGGATCACTTGACGACGAGGGACGGACGGAGCGGCATTCCGGCGTGCGGTTTCCACGATGGCGGTCTGCTCCGTTCCTCCGCGGCGCGGGGAAGCGGTCTAAGCGGTCTCGATCGTTTGCCGGGCCAGTTTGCAGGCCGCCGCGCGGTCTCCGGCAAACGGTCGAAGCCGCACGGTGAAGACCGTTCTCTTCGGCGGAACCTGGTACTCGGGGCGGGTCGCGGGGCCGCAGCTGGCGCCCCCGACGCCCGCCTGTCGATGATCGAGGTTGAGGATCACGGCGTTTCTCTTCTTCAACTCGCACGTGTGTTGGGCGGCGGCCAAGTCTTGCGCCGTGTAGTGCAGGGCGCTGACCTCGAAGAGCGGCGCCCCCACGGCCAGCATCCCAAGCCCCTGCGGCGACGTCAAGGCCGCCCAGCGCACGTCCGTCTTGTTTCCGTTCTCCTGGGGCATGATGTAGGGAACGTATTGCTCCGCAACAGACGTCGAGTAGAGGCCAATGGGGGCGCCTTCTTTCCGGTCGCGGTAATTCTCGCGGGGGCCGCGCCCAAGCCAGGTGAACGCGTCCAGGTCGCCCCGCAACGTCATGGTCAGGCCGATTCGAGGCAGAGGGGGGAGCTCGCCGAAAGGCTTGACCGTCGTTTTGACGACGACGTCGCCGCTGCCGTGGATCAGGTAGACGTAAGCGCAGTCAAAACCCCGGGCGGCCCCGGGCGCGGCGACGCGCGACTGGACGTCGACGCGGACGACCCCGTCCCGCAGCGCCCGCACTTCCACGTCCCGAGCCTCGTGCGCAAGGCGGTCGAGCCCCGCGGCGCGCCACTTGCGGGCGCCCGCCGGGTTCCAGTCGCCGCCCCCTTCGTCGTTGTCCGTGGGCGCGCGCCACACGTTCAGAAGCGGCCCGCGAAGCAGCAGACCCTCCTTCTCCCAGCGCCAGGAGGAGATGGTCCCGCTCGACTTGTCGAATTCCAGGGCGAAGCGACGCCCGCCGATCCTGATCTCGCGGGCGCTTTCCGTCACCGCCAGGCGAGGCATGTCGCCGATCCGAACCGTGGGCGCCGCGGGCGCCTGGAAGGGCATCGGGAACTGTTCCCAAGCCACGACGTGGCCTCTTGCGGCCCAGGCCGTGTCTTTCTTGAGAACGAAGCGCACCGTGAGGAAGCATTCGGCGCCGGGCTTCAGGTTGGGCTTCTTCACCGGGACCCGAAGCGCCTTGCTCTTGCCGGGCGCCAGGTCCATGGAGGGCAGCTTGCCGGACTGAAGGACCTTGCCGTCGCCTTCGAGACGCCACTCGATCCCTAGTTCGCTGAGACTCGTGAAGTCGTGCCTGTTCGTCACTTGGATGGGACCCTGCGCCGGGTTCTTCAACTTCAGCCAGACGGGCTGGATCACCTTCTTGTATTCCCACAGCGGAGGGTGCGGCGCGCGGTCCGGCCAGACGAGGCCGTTGATGCAGAAGTTGCGGTCGTTGATCTCGTCGCCGAAATCGCCGCCGTAAGCCCAGTACTCGGTCCCGTCCTCGGCGACCTTCTTGATTCCCTGGTCGACCCAGTCCCAGATGCATCCTCCGATCAGGCGCTTGTGGGCGTAAACGGCGTCCCAGTATTCGCGCAGGTTTCCGCAGCTGTTGCCCATGGCGTGGGCGTACTCGCACATGAGGACGGGCCGCGGGTCGTCGTCCTCGGCCAACTCGACCAGCGATTCCACCGTCGGGTACATCCGGCTGACGATGTCCACGTACGACTCTTTGAAGGCGCCCTCGTAGTGCACGGGACGCGTGCGGTCGCGGTCGTGGATCCACCCGGCTAGGGCGGCGTGATTGGGGCCCGCGCCCGATTCGTTGCCCAAGGACCAGATGATGACGCTCGGGTGATTCTTATCCCGCTCGACCATGCGAATGCCGCGCTCCATGTAGGCGCGGTTCCACTGGAACTCGCGCGTCGTCTCGTGGTAGGCCGCGTGCGACTCGATGTTCGCCTCGTCGATCAGGTAGATGCCGTACTCGTCGCAGAGGTCGTACCACTTGGGGTCGTTCGGGTAGTGGGAGGTGCGGACGGTGTTGATATTGAACTGCTTCATCAAGCGGATGTCGGCGATCATGGACTCGACCGTTACGGATCTCCCGCGGGTTTCGTGGTGCTCGTGGCGATTGACGCCTTTGAGAAGCGTCGGCTTGCCGTTTATGAGGAGCTGACCGTCGGCGATCTCCACTTGGCGGAAGCCCGTTCTGCAACTCACGGCCTCGATCGTCTCGCCGCCGCGGCGTTTGAGCGAGAGGACCGCGGTGTAGAGATGGGGCGATTCGGCCGACCATTTGGCGGGATCGGAGACGGGCGCCTCGAGGACGGCGAAGGCCTTGCCCGTCAGTTCGACTTGGATCGCTTGCGTGAGGGGGCGGATCGCCTGCTTGCCGCGGCCGTCGACGAGGCGCATTTCGACTTCGTACTCGCTCAGGTCTTCGGCGCCCCACGCGGTGACTTCGGCCCGCGCGCGCAAGGTCGCGTCGCGGCGCTCCTTGTCCAAGGCGGCCGTGACGAAGAAGTCTCGAATGTGGACGCTAGGGGCGGCCATGAGATAGGCGTCGCGGTAGATGCCGCTCAGCCACCAGTAGTCCTGATCCTCGAGCCACGAGCCGTTGCTCCAGCGGTAGACGCGTACGGCGAGGACATTCTTCTCGCCAGGCGGGCTGACGCAGTCCGTCACGTCGAATTCCGCGGTCACGCGACTTCCCTCGCTGTAGCCCGCCTTCTTTCCATTCACCCAGACGTGAAAGGCGGACTCGACCCCCTCAAAGACAAGAAAAACCCGCCTTCTTGCCCAATCTTCCGGAGTCGCGAACTCCCGGCGATAGGAGCCGGTCGGATTCTCGTCTTCCGGCACGCCCGGGTAGAGTTTCATCGGGAAGGGCATCTTCACGTTCGTATAGATCGGCTTGTCCCATCGTTCTCCGTACGAGTTCCTCTCCATCTGCCATGCGCTGGGGACGGAGATCTCTTCCCAGGCGCCTACATCGAACTCCGGACTGTCGAATCCCTCCGGAGCCGATCCCGGATTGGGCGCTAGATGGAACTTCCATTTGCCGTTGAGCGGGCGAACCCACGGCGACGCGGCCCGGTCGCGCGTCGCGGCGGTTTGCTCGTCGGGATAAGGGAGGAACGTGGCTCGGCCCGGCTCCTTGTTCAGGGCTACGGTTTGCGGGTCCTGCCAATCCGGGAGATTCGTCTTGGCGGTTTCCTGCATTCGATGGAACTCCTTCTGTCTTTTCTGTGCCTCTTCCTGCGTTTCATCGCCCGCCCGCGGGGCCGCCCTTTCTACCAGCCCGATCGACGCCCCCGCAAGACCAATAACGGCGGCGCCGTCTCCGCGACGCGCGTCGATCTCCGCGGGACGAACGCGCTCCTCCCGCTCTCATACTTCCCGCCGAAACTTCCGCTCCAAGGCGCGATCGAAGGAAGTGGGGCAGAGGTCGAGATCGCGTCGCGCGGGCGAGATGTCAAAGGAGCGGTCTTCCGCGAAGCGTTCGATCATTTCGGGGTTCAGCGGAGATCCAGGCCAGATCCGGCGCAGCGCCTTGGCGAACCAGAGGCTCGGCTTGAGCGGCAAGGGGATGACGAGGGGAGTCCGCGAACCCGAGGCGTAGGCCACCGCCTCAACCATATCGCGGTAGGCCATCGGTTCCGGGCCGGCGAGGGTGTATGTGTGTCGCGCCGTCGCGGGTCGCTCGAGACACGCCACGATGGCATCGACGAGGTCCCAGACAAACAGCGGCTGTACGAGATTGGCGCCCGACCCGAAGATGGGCAGGACGGGCGATCGCTTCATGAAGCGCGCCAGCCGCTCGATGTTCCGGTCGCTCGGCCCTCCGAAGATCATCGAGGGTCGCAGAATGGTCCATTGAATGTGGGAGGGCGCCGCCATCACTTCTTCCTCCCCCTTCTGGACCGTTTCGCGCGCGGGGGACTCGAAAGACGAGAAAAGGCGCGTGGAAGAGAGCGCGATGAGACGCACGGGCAGGACCCGCTCCGACAACGCTTCGATGAGGGCGGGCGCGAAACGGATGTGTGCGAGATGGACGACCGTGTTGGCGCCTTCGGCGGCCCTCGCGACGTCGCGAGGAGAGGCGGCCGATCCCACGATGATTTGCACCTTCGGGCTGTCGGGTAGCCGAACGCGATGGGAAGAAGTGTGAAGCAGGCACCGAAGATGCGCGCCCCTCTCCAAGAGACGCTGGGCGACGCGCTGGCCGGTGTGACCCGTCGCGCCGGTCAGAAGAATGGAAGTTGCATTCAATTGTCCAGGAACCATCTTCCCGCGAACACGACTGCGGCCGCCCCCAGGGGAGAACAGAAAGGCCCGAGAGGAGTGTAAGACTCGGTTACGATCAGATCAGTCCCACCGACCGGGTCGGCCCCCTGCATCGTCCGAGACACACTGGGGAACGTTCGCTCGGCGAAGGGGAGCAGTGGGGGAATTGCACTCGGCGCTCCTTCGGCAAGGTCGCCGCGCCCCTGCCGCATCAACGCGCCCCGGATCATGGGCAACGCGAGAGGAAGCAATCTGCTCAGCCGAGTCAGCGCGGGGCCCGGATCGCCGTATGAGCGCGCGACCACCGCCATGCCTTTGCGGGGCCCGCCAA
>Ga0307380_10013291_pt1 | contig 10184 bp, 8 predicted proteins | sample UN3MG_FD_202239 | JGI IMG/M metagenome (GOLD analysis project Ga0307380, IMG submission 202239) | Soil microbial communities from Risofladan, Vaasa, Finland - UN-3 | ecosystem: Environmental > Terrestrial > Soil > Coastal area > Acid sulfate soil | place: Finland: Risofladan, Vaasa | collected...
CCATCTGTATTAGATGTATTTAAAAAATACAAGATCCCTACTGTGATGACCATACATGATTATAAATTGGTCTGTCCAACTTATTCAATGTTATTACATGAAAAACCTTGTGAGCAGTGTAAGAATGGTAAATATTATTATTGTTTTATAAACAAGTGCACAAAAAATTCTAAAGTTAAAAGCTTTGTCAATACTTTAGAGATGTATCTTCATCATAAAGTTTTAAAAATATATAATAAGATTGATATTTTTATTTCGCCTAGTAAATTTTTGATGAATAAAATAAAAGAAATGGGGTTTGATAGCAATATTATTTATCTTCCTAATTTTGTTGATTTAGATAAGTACGAACCTTTTTATGAAACTGAAGATAATAGTATTGTATATTTAGGACGTCTTTCGAGGGAAAAGGGTTTATATACTCTTATAAGTGCTGTTAAAAATTTAGATGTAAGGCTTAAAATTGTTGGAAGTGGACCATGCGAAAATGAATTAAAAAATAAAGTTAAAGTTGAAAATATGAGTAACGTATATTTTTTGGGATATAAAGAAGAAAAGGAGTTAATAGATATAATAAGGGAGTCTTTATTTTTGGTAATTCCTTCTGAATGTTATGAAAATAACCCTAGGGCTGTGTTAGAAGCATTTGCATTAGGCAAACCGGTAATTGGAGCGAGAATTGGCGGAATACCAGAACTAGTCATAGATGAACAAACAGGCTTAACCTTTGAATCAGGAAACGCTCAAGATTTAAAGGATAAAATAATCTATTTATTAGGTAATCCTGATATGATTAGGAAAATGGGTTATAATGCAAGGAAGTTTGTTTTTCGTAAATTTTGTCCTGATAAGTATTATGATAAATTGATGAAAATATATAAAAAAGCTATAAAAAATCATGAAAAATAACTAAGAGGGTGAAGATGAAAAATATAATTCAAGCTAGTTTAATAACGACTTTTAGATGTAATGCTAGATGTCAAATGTGTGAAATTTGGAGGTATCCTACTAAGCCATCAGAAGAATTAGATCCTAAATATTATGAGAAATTACCTCCAGGCTTACGAGTAAATATTACTGGTGGTGAGCCAACTTTAAGGGAAGATATAGAGGATATCTTTAAAATACTTTATCAAAAATCATATTTACTTGAGCTAAATACAAATGGTTATTATACTGACAGAATTGTAAAGATTGCTGAAAAATTTCCGAATATTTTGATACGTGTAAGTGTTGAAGGATTGCCAGCACTTAACGATAAATTAAGAGGTCTGCCTAATGGATTTGATCATGCCTTAAGAACCATACTAGAGCTTAAGAAGACTAAATGCAAAAATATAGGTTTTTCTATTGTTATTTCTCCAAAAAATGTTTCAGATTTAATTCATCTATACAGATTGTGTTGCTATTTAGGTATCGAACTTGGGAATTCGGCATTGCATAATTCATGGTATTTTCATAAATATGATAATGTAATAGTTGGAGATAGAGAAGAATGGAGGGGGGTAGCAGAGTTCATTGAGCAAATGCTAATGTCATCTCGTAGGGGTATAAAAAACAAACTGAAAGATTATAGTAGAGCTTACTTTAATTTAAGTATTTTAAAACGGCTTCGAGGAGATCCTCCAGGATATCGACCACCATGTGGTGCTGGATCAGATTTTTTCTTTATTGATCCTTGGGGTAATGTTACACCTTGTAATGGGTCAAATGAAGAATGGATAATGGGTAATATAAAAGATAATTCATTAGATAATATAATGAATTCTGAGAATGCAAAAGAATGTATAATAAAAGTTAAGAATTGTAATGAAAACTGCTGTTTTGTTGTAACTGAACGACATGATATGGTTCGTAAACCATGGAAACCGATTTATTGGGTAATGAAAAATAAGATTAAATTGGTGTTAAATCTTTCAATGGAGTTTTAATGAAATGAGAGTATTTGTAGTAGGAACTAGAGGATTTCCAAATGTTCAAGGTGGAGTTGAAAGACACTGTGAAGAGTTATATAAACGCTTGGTAAAGTTTAAGGGCGTAAATATTACTGTATTTGCACGTACACCATATATTTCCAAGGGAAAAAGAGTATCTAGTTGGTATAATGTAAATTTTATATATTTGTGGTGTCCTAGAATTAAAGGTTTTGAAGCTTTTGTACATACCTTTCTAGCTTGTTTGATTTGCATTTTTAAAAGACCTGAAATTGTTCATGTTCATAATATAGGTCCAGGTTTATTTGTGCCAATATTGAAGCTATTTAGAATTAAAGTTGTTTTGACATATCATAGTGTCAATTATTTACACAGGAAATGGGGAAAATTTGCAAAAATAATTTTGAAAATAGGTGAATGCTGGAGTATCAAGTTTGCAAATAAAATCATTGTGATTTCTAAAGAGATAAAAATTTTTTTAGAAAATAAATATAATAGAAAAGAACTGGAGTTAATTCCAAACGGTGTAAATATTGCTAAAAAAATTTTTAAGAAAAAGGCTCTAAAAAAATATAATCTAGAACATAGTAAATATATTTTTTGTGTTAGTAGGTTTGTTCCAGAAAAAGGATTGCATGATTTAATTGATGCTTATCTAATGATTGAAAAACCTGATTTTAAGCTGGTGATTGCAGGAGGGGCAGATTCAGAGGATGATTATAGTAAAAATATACTAAATTTAGCAGGACAAAATGATAATATTATACTTGTGGGGTTTGTATATAACGAAGAATTAATGGAATTATATCAAAACGCAAGTTTATTTGTACTGCCTTCCTACTTTGAAGGGTTACCTATTTCATTGCTTGAAGCGCTAAGTTGTGGTATTCCAGTTTTGTTAAGTGATATAAAGCCACACAGAGATATGCTAATTCAAGAATTTAGGTTTTTTAGGGTTGGAGATACTAGGCATTTAAAAATAAAAATATTAGATTTAATTAAAAGAGAAATTTCTAAATATGAAAAAATAAAGATTAGGGAAATGCTAGAAAAAAATTATAATTGGGATAAGATTGCCGTTAAAACTTATAGGGTATATGAAAAGTTATTTAATAATTTACAAAATGGGTAGTTTAGATTTAAATTTTTCAAAAATTTTAGGCAAGAAAATTTTAGGCAAGAAGTATGAAAAGTTTAATAATTGAGGTAAAAAAAATTAAAGGCTTATGTTGAACGAAAGTACAGAGAACGTAAAGATAAAAGAATTTAAAGCTAATTTAGCAGAAAAGATTCGTAAAATAATATAATTTTTAGATGAGAAATTTGAATTTAAATCCTAAAAAAGGGGAGATAACTTTAAAAGTTATTTTTCATATATTAGTAAAAAATAAGTTTTGGTTCTTAATTACTTTTTTAATTGTTTTTACTGGAGGTTTAATATTTTCCCTTGTAAGTACATACCTGCACAGCATAGATACTTCAATTAAATTAACAGATAATTACAAATATTATGACGATTTTTTGTTAGAGAACTTCCCTGAAAAAACTGAAAATTTATGGTTATATGAAGAATCTGAAATAAAAGATAAAGAAATTAAGATTTTGGATTCTATGCAAAGAGAGATTTTAAGTGATAATTTTTTAAAGGAATTAAAAAGGCAGTTAAGTTTTGATATTAGCTTGGAAAAACTAAAAAAATCTATTTATCCTTATAGGGAAAATAATAGAAACTTAACAATAAAGATAGTTCACTATGATATGGAGAAAACATTTGAAATCGAAAATGAATTAATAAAATTATTAAAGGTTAATGAAGAATCTAAATTGTATTCTGCTTATAATCTATTGCTTGGAGAAGTGAATAAGAAAATTGAGGAAGTTTCAACAGAATTTGAATCAGAAGATTATGAAATTGCCAATGAAGGATCAGATCCTAAACATGAATTTTATAATGATTTAACAAATGCAAAGACGATTTTATTAGAAAATAAAGAATATTTTGTAAACAGGATAGTTTTGGTTGAGGAAAAAAAGATTACAGATGTTTATAAATATACAAGTAAAAGTAAAAATATTATTTTTAGCTTAATTTTAGGTGTTTTCTTAGCATTAATAGTTACATATTCAAGATATTTCTATAAATGTATAAAAAATAATTAGGTATTTTTAGGAGTTTAAATTTTGAAAAAAAATTTATATAAGAATATCCTCTATTTTCTAATAGCGCTTCCTGGTTTAGTTCTGTTAATGAATAAATATCATTATATTGGTATATCTTCTTTTATATTAATCTTAATCTTAGGGTTGGTATTCTTATTCTACAAAAAATCTATAACACAATACCATTTTGAAATATTATTTATATTATCAATTATCTATATCTATTTTATCCTCAGCTATTTTATTTCCAACCAGACTGCAGATAATTTTTTTCATTACAGTTTTTTAAGACATGACGGTAACTTCTTTTTTAATTACCTCCCATTTTTTGCATTAGCCATTCCTTATTTTGACTACAGGAAAGTAACAAATATTTTTTTTAAATTTATTTTTTTTACCTTTACTTTAGCTTCAATTATCGGATTAACAGAATATTTTACAAAAAGGTTTGATTTATTTTTTGGCATTCAAAATAGGGAAGAAGTATTTTTGGTTTTGAATAATTCTCATAATGCTACCGGGTCTGTGTATGCTGTGGTATGTATTTTTTTATTAGCCTTTTCTTTATTGGAAAATAAAAAATATGTAAAGGTAATATATTTTTTGGCATTGTTTATTTGTTTAGCAGGACTTTTACTTACGAGAAGCAGGGGCAGTTATATAGGGTTTATTGTTGGAGCAGTGATTGTATTATGGCTATATTATAGGTCACTGGTTAAGTTTTTTATAACCTTGATATTGATGCTGGCTGCATCGATTCCAATAATACTTTTTACTGGTACATTTGATAGGATAAAAATGATTTTTGATTTTTCCGAAGGTAATGTTTCATGGCGGTTTGTTTTATGGGAAAGGGCTTTGTACCTATTTACCAGAAGTCCAATCTTTGGTATAGGATTTGGAAGATATAATGATATTAATTATATAAGTAGAAGTGAAACTATCCCAAACCTGAACTTGTTTGTTGGTTATCCAAATATTGCTGCTTTTTATATGGAACCAAAATATGAGTTTAGTTTTTCGCATGCCCATAATGCATATTTTCAGTTCTTAGCAGAAACTGGAATAATAGGATTAGGCCTTTTGTTGTTTTTCTGGATAATTTGTTATAGGAAAATACTTAAGGGATATAATTTAACCAGAGATGGCTTTTCAAAAAAAGTTTTTTTAGCATCCCTGGGGGGAATTGCTTCACTTTTTGCATTATCTCTAACTGAAAATTATTTTTCTGCAACAACAGTTATGCTTTGTTTGTCTATGACAGTATCTCTTGCTATTGGTTTGCTCTGGCAGGAGTCCTTTAAAGATGATTATAAAAAAATAAAAATTTAAAAAAAGCAGGTGTCAATGAAAAAAGAAGATAATAAATATGGGCCGGTAGCCGTAGATATAAAAAATATTTTAGGTGTTTTTAAAAAAAGAAAATGGTGTTTTGTTGGATCTTTTCTGGTAATTTTATTTATAGGATTAATTTTTAATTTTTTTATTGCCAGAGATTATCAGTACAAAGCAAGTACAGTTGTGACTTTACCGACAGATAACCTTAAATTTCAAAAAATAATTTCTGATGAATATCCCCGGGAAGCCAGTATTTTATGGTTAATTGGAGAAGGCATACCAAGCAATAACTTCTTTAATCATTACCTGAAAGTTATAACCCTGGAAATCAGTTCTGAAGAATTTCTAAATGAGGTCATTTACAATCTTGATATGAATATAAGCTTAAGCTGCTTAAAAAGGCTGGTATTAACCGAGCATAAGGGTAATGAGCATTTTTTTATTATAAATACCTTTTATAGAAACCCTGAAGATGCAAAAAAAATAAATGAAACAGTAATAGATACCTATACCAGCTATAAGGAGAAGAGTTTTAGAAAAGTTTATGATGAACTTGTCAGCAAAGTTGAAGAAGAGATTTTTACACTGGAAGAAGATCTATCCGAACTGTCTCTTGAAGCTGAAGGATATGCCATAAGCTTTAATAAGGAATTAATTGAAAATCTTACTGTTGAAGATAATATAACCATTGAATTAAAATCAACAGGATTTCTGCCTCCTGAGTTGGAAAATGAGATTGAAAGAATAACCGGCAGATATAATTATTTAAGAGATATTCTTGATAATTTGGTAAATAATGAAAAGTTATATACTGGTAGTATTGAGATTGTTTCGGATACTAGAGTGGATGAAAATTTTACCTACTTTAGAAATATTTTATTGAGTATAGCAGCAGCTTTAGTGATTAGTATAGTATTTATCTATATTATTGATTTTATCATTTCAATTAAAAACAAAAACAGAAGGTAACTTAAATTTTTTTATGAAACTTGCTATAGTACATGACTATCTAAATCAATATGGTGGTGCTGAAAGGGTTATAGAAACCCTGCATGAGCTGTATCCTGCCGCACCAATTTATACATCTATATATACTCCAAATATGATGCCAGCTTCTTTTAAAGAGATGGATATCAGAACTTCCTTTATGCAAAAATTACCAATGCTAGATAAGTACTTTAAATATTACCTTCTTTTTTATCCCAGAGCAATAGAAAGTCTTAATCTGTCCGGCTATGATGTAATTTTAAGCTCTAGCAGTGCTTTTGCTAAAGGAGCCAGGCCTGGAAAAGGTGCACTTCATATATGTTATTGTTATACGCCAGCACGTTTTGTGTGGGATTATGAAAATTATGTAAAAAAAGAAGGGTTATCAAAACTTGTATCAAAAATACTTCCACTTGCTATAAAAAGACTTAGAAGGTGGGATCTAAAAACTATTTCTAAAATTGACTATTTTATTGCTATATCTAACAACATAGGTGATAAGATTAAAAAATTTTATAACAGAGACTCGGTGGTTATATATCCTCCGGTTGATATATCTATGTTTGACACACAAAAAGGAATTGGTGATTATTTCTTAATAGTATCAAGGCTAAATTCTTATAAAAATATAGACCTTGTAGTCAGAGCATTTAATCTTGTTAATTTAGAGTTAAAAATAGTAGGGGTAGGACCTTTTAGAAAAACCCTGGAACAGCTGGCTAAAAGTAGTAATATAGAGTTTTTGGGCAAGGTAACAGATGAAGAACTTATAAAATTATATGGAAGATGTAGAGCCCTTATTTTTCCCGGAGAGGAAGACTTTGGAATAACCCCTCTGGAGGCCCAGGCGTCAGGAAGACCGGTTATTGCTTATGCTAAGGGGGGATCTCTTGAGACTATTGTTAATGGAAAAACAGGTATTTTCTTTAAAGATAATAATCCCAGGTCTTTGTTAAAGGCTATTGAGCAATTTATTGAAATTGAAGATAGATTTGATAAGAAGATAATAAGAGAAAATGCCCTAAGATTCAGAAAGGAAATATTTAAAGAGGAAATAAAAACATTCATTGAACAAAAATACCATGAGCACACTAATAAAAACAATTAGAGGATATTGGCTTGAAAAGATTTTTTATTTTGTATTAGCATCACCAGCTTTGTTTTTACTGGTAAATAAATATCCTTATTTTCTTGTTTTATCAATTTTAATTGTTGTATTTTTAGGGTTGATCTTTTTATTATATAGCAGGAAGATAACCAGCTATCATTACCCTGTATTATTGGTTCTTACCCTGATATATATCTATTTTATAATAAGTTATTTTTTTTCAGGACAGTACCTTTCTAATTTTTTTTCATATAGTTTTTTAAGAACAGATGGAAACTTTTTTTTCTGCTATATATTGTTTTTCGCACTGGCAATTCCCTTTTTTGATTATAAAAAAGTAACTGATTATTATTTTAAGTTTTTATTTTTTGTGTTTTCTGTTTTTTCAGTTATAGGTATCATAGAATTTCTAAGTGGATATTCTGTGTTTATGATAGAAACAGACCCTGCCCAGGCAGGTAAGATGTTTATGGGGTTAAATATTGCCCATAATGCAACAGGTTCGGTATATGCTCTTGTAAGTATATTTGCCTTAATTTTCTTTTTAGAAGAGAAAGTAAAGAAAGTAAAGATACTATATTCCATAGTTTTTTTGCTTTGTGCTGCAGGACTGTTTTTATCAAAAAGCAGAGGCAGTTATATAGCATTTTTTGGAGCAGCTATATTTGTTTTATGGATGTATTTTAAATCTATTAAAAAATTCTTTTTAACCTTATCTATTTTAATTGTAATTTCCATACCGGTTTTATGGGTGACACATGCGTTTGAAAGATTTATTCAAATTTTTCAGACTGAAGGAACTGCAGCTGTAAGGCTGGAATTATGGAAAAAAGCCTGGAATCTATTTTCTAAAAGTCCTGTTTTTGGTGTAGGATTTGGAAGGTTTAATGATATACGTTCAGTATTATACGAAAATTTGGTAGGACGAGAGGGTGTATTGGCTGTTTTTTTACACCCTCGCTTTTATTTTGATTTTTCACATGCGCATAATTCTTATTTACAATTTTTGGCAGAAACAGGGGTTATAGGATTAGGATTATTGTTATTTTTTTGGTGTTTATGCTTTCAAACCATATTTAAAGCATTAAAATTAGCTAAAGATAATTATTCAAAAAAAGTCTTTTTAGCAGGGCTGGCAAGCATAGTAGTTTTGTTTATTTTATCATTTACAGAGAATTATTTTTCTGCTACTACAATTATGGTATGTGCTTCCATGATTGTATCTTTATGTATCGGGTTAGCCTGGCAAGAAAGCAGGTTGGGGGATAAAAATTGTTAAGAATTTTTCAAGCATCCCACTGCTTTTCCCAAGGAAAAGAAGTGGCCCCCTAGATTCTCTTTAATATAATTTTTATAATATCTGTACCTATTCTTATCTCTGAATAATCCTTTAAGAAGACAACCTGGAATTCTTATTAAACTTAATAATAAAAGTGGAAGAGACTTTAATTTCTGGTTCAGAGGATTTTTTTGATTAGATTTATTGATCTGTACATATTTTTTACCTGAAGAGAAGTTGGACTTCAGAATAAAAGAAATAGTCATTTTATTTGCTCTTATAATATGATCTACTTTTAAGGGAAGAGAGTAATATACTTTTAGCTTGGGATTTTTATCCCAAGCTCTGACTATAAGGTCAGTATCTTCATGATAGGAAATCTTATTTCCAACCATCCCCAGCTGGGTGTTAAAACCACCAAGCTTTTCAAGAAGGCTTTTTCTGATAAAAAAATTAAGGGTTGCTATAAATTCATTTTTATTAAGGTAGCGGTCGTGGTCTGAAATAAGTTTGGTCTCATACTCGTCTTTGAACCATGCCGGTTTTGGTTTGAGGTAATAAGGATAAGTAGGGCCACCAAATATATCCGGGTTGTGATTTTTAATAATACCATAGGCTGTTTTTATCCAATCCCTATCTGCAATAACATCATCATCTATATAACCAATATAGCTTCCTTTGACTTTCTGCCAGCCAAGGTTTCTGGCGTGGGCTATTCCCTGCTTCTTTTCAATATGGATGCTAAAATTGGGATATTTTTTAACAAATTCAGTAACGGTAGCATTAGTATCGTCTGTAGAATTGTTATCAATTATTAGTACCTCATAGCTGGATTTTTCAGCAGATTGTCCTGCCAGAGATTTTAAACATTTGGTAAGCAGCTTGCTCCGGTTATAAGTGCATACTACTGCAGATATAAAATTGTCATCCGAATCTTTCATATTAAAATTTAAATATATTTAAGCTGTTACTCTTGCTTGATTTTTATGATACTATAACCTATATTTTATATTTAATTCATTTTAATTTATTATCTTAATAGTTTAAAGAACCAAATGATTAATTTAGAAAGCTAGTTATCTGTTTGTTTTTTTGGTATTTGGATTTGTTTTGGAGCACAAAAGTATTGATAGCAGGATTTATAAGAGAAACTTCCTGGTTGCATCACTGATATTTTTGAGTGAAGTTCTCTTCATTTATTGGCAACTGGGTTCCCAACTTACAGACAGGGCTTACGGGGATAGTTTTTTGACTGCGTTATCAAGACCGTGGGGAGATCTTCTGAATTCAATATATAGCGCAGTGGACGGTTTTATAAGTGCTTTTATACCTATTCCTGAGTTTAACTTAAATTTCTGGCAAAAAATCTGTTTTGGAT
>Ga0307380_10013292_pt1 | contig 10184 bp, 9 predicted proteins | sample UN3MG_FD_202239 | JGI IMG/M metagenome (GOLD analysis project Ga0307380, IMG submission 202239) | Soil microbial communities from Risofladan, Vaasa, Finland - UN-3 | ecosystem: Environmental > Terrestrial > Soil > Coastal area > Acid sulfate soil | place: Finland: Risofladan, Vaasa | collected...
TTGCCCATGACGGTTCCCTTTCTCCGAGGGGATTCTCGGACAAATATGCCCCCCAGAAAACAACCGCCTGATTTAACAGTTGTTCGCAGCGCCTGTCAACCTTTGACTTTGGCTGCGCGGGGCCCCACGGTACTGTACGGGAGGTGTGCGCCAGGTCTAGTCGCACCTTGGATGCCCGCTCATAACCACAGGGACGCAAATTCAGATCTCGGGCCCGCTACCAACATTGACGGCTGAAAGGTCACCGGGCTCAATATACCTAACTGATGGCCGACCTTCGGGCCTTCCACCCGAAGGTCGCTCCACCGCAAACACCTCATCGCCAAGCTAACCAGACCGTTGCGATTGAAATGCCTCTTTTCTGTGACGCGCGCCATTCGCGGTGACCACATGTGCCAGCTAATACAGAACTCAGCCAAGGAACAGCTGCTTCAGTGTGTCCCCAGCAAACATCTTCTCCGAAGTATCGGAAATAGCCATGCGACCGAGGCGCATGCCATAGACCCGACCGGCAATGCCTAGGACCTCCCGGACTTTTTGTTCGACGATCAGGACTGCAACTCCTGTTTCGCGATTGATCTCAGACACTTTGTGGAAAACGGCCTTCACCAAAGATGGCGACAGCCCGAGGGATGGTTCGTCCAGCAAGAGCAATCTTGGCTTCGGCATCAAAGCGCGTGCAAGAGCAAGCATCTGGCGTTCGCCGCCGCTCAGTTGCGCGGCTCCGTTACGCGCACGGTTCTTCAGCAAAGGGAAGAACTCCAGCATGCTCTGAGTTCGCTCTGACAGTTCCCTCTTTGGAAGGCCGTGCCCGCCGATCGCAAGGTTCTCAAGCACTGTCAGGTTACCGAAGACCCGGTTCCCTTGGGGTGCGAAAGCCACTCCTTTGGCAACGGTCTGGGCTGTCGTTGCGCCCATGATGCTACTGCCGTCCAGAAGAACATTGCCTCGCCAAACTGGCAGGACGCCGCATACACTCTTGAGTACTGTGGACTTGCCAGCACCGTTCGGGCCAATCAGGGCAACGATCTCACCTTGGCGCACAGTCAGCGAGAGGCCGAAAACCACCTGTTTCTTGCCGTACCCTGTTTCCAAGTCCCGAATCTCAAGCATAGGCTGCTCGCTCAGTCGAGGTACGCCTCAATCACCCTCGGGTCGCGCCGAACCTCCTCGGCCGTTCCCTCGCAGACATTCGTGCCTGCATCCATGAAAATAACGCGGTCGCAGATGCGCGTGACGGCATCGAGATTGTGTTCTATCAGGACCACCGACTTCCTCTTCGCAGGAAGGCCGCGAATCAGCCCGATAATCTTCTCGGTCATCTCCGGCGCGATGCCGGCCACTGGTTCGTCGAGAAGCAGCAGCTCTGCTCCCATTGAAAGACAACAGATGAGGCTGAGCAGCTTCTGCTGGCCGTACGATAGCTCATCAGCCAGCATGGACTGGTTCTCGGCAAGACCGACCTCATCCAGAAGGCAAACAGCCATCTCGCGGTTTTCCGCTTCCTTCTTAGCGCCTATTGTCGGGCGGAAGAAGACGTTCCGAAGCCTTTCGCCGGGCTGATCTTGAAACGCCAAGAGTACATTCTCCAGGACGCTCAAGCGGCGTACAAGTCGCAGAATCTGAAATGTGCGAGCTATACCGGATCGTGCGATCTGATGTGGTGGCAGGCCAACGAGGTCTTGGCCTCTGAACATGACCTGTCCGCTGTCCGGCGGGATCAGACCGCTGACGACATTGAAGCATGTGGTCTTGCCCGCACCATTCGGCCCAATGAGGCCAAGAATCTCTTTCTCGCGAACCGAGCAAGAGAAACTCGCGAGGGCCTTCACGCCATCAAATGCCTTGCTCATGCCCCGAATTTCGAGCACGCAGTCCATCATCTGCTGTCCCTGGTTCCGCCAAATGCGTATTCACCAAGAAGCCCCTGTGGCCTCCAAAGCATGAACACAATCAGCAGACCGCCGTAGAGCATTTGACGAACGTTTGCCGCAACAGAAGTTGGCATGCCAAGAAATCGAAAGAGCTCTGGCAATCCAACCAGGACAAGGGCACCGACAACAGGCCCCCAAGAGCTGCCCCCGCCGCCAATAATCACGATCGAAATGATGAAGATTGACTCCATCTCCGTGAAGCTCGTCGCATCGACGAAGCACATGTAATGCGCGAACAGCACCCCAGCGCCCGCCGCTATTCCTGCGCTGATCATGAAGATCAGGACATGGTGCATCGCAACATCCTTGCCCGCTGCAGAAGCGAGCACTTCATCCTCTCGGATTGCCTTGAGAACCCGCCCGAACGGAGAGTTAGCGATGCGGCGACACACCCACAACGTCAAGACGCAGTAAACAAGGCCGAGAAGGAGGAAGTCGGCGTGCGAAGACACCAGCCATCCGAAGACGGTTGGTTCCGGGATAGCCGACAGTCCCATCGGTCCGCCCGTGAACGAGACCCAGTTATACAGAATGCTGAACACCACGACCTGGAAAGCAAGCGTCACCACAATGAAATGGTCGCCGCGGATCCGCATGGTCAGAGCCCTGACAATCGCCCCCAACACTGCGGAGAATCCTACAGCACAAAGCAGATTCAGCATGAATGGGCTGCCGAGTCTCAGGGACATGAGACCCGCGACATAGGCACCAAGTCCATAGAAGGCCGCGTGCGCAAGAGACGGCGAGCCGGCGTACCCCGCAACCAGATTCAGACTGGCGCCCAGGGCGACGTAGATGCACACCATCATGAGAATGTGAAGAGCGTACTCCACTGTTCACCGGCTCCTACGCCAACGATCCATGACTTTGGCTCAACCACATACCCTTGGGACGCAACAGCAGCAGGACAATGAGGACCACGAAGGCCATCGCGTACTGCCATTGTGGCCCAATCAGCCAACCGGCCAGGTGCTGGCTGAGACCCAAGAACAGGCCGCCGGCCACCAAACCGGTCATGTCCTTCAGGCCTCCCCCGATGATAAAGGCCACCACCCCCATCAACAGGACATTCAGGCCCATCATCGGGGTCATTCCCAGGTCAAGTGCCAGGAGAATCCCCGCAAGGCCGGAAAGGCCAGAACCCACTGCCGAGGCAACGAGGACCACCCTGTCCACCTCTATCCCTGAAATGCCGGCCAGTTCAGGATCATCCGCGACGGCTCTCAGGGTTATGCCGATCTTCGTACTCCTGAAGGCGATTGCCGACAATACGGCCAGCAATGCAATGATTGCGATGGTCATCGCCTGAACCGTGGTAATCCTCGCGCCGAACACCCTCCACCCTTCCTCGACTCTGCCCCAGGCAATAGTCTTGATGCTGTCGCCGAATGCCATGGACAGCAGATTGGTCAGCACCACGTACAGCCCCAGAGAGGCGAGCAAGAGCACTAACGGCGATGCGCCCCTTCGCCGGAGCGGGCGGAAGATGGCCTGGTCGGCGCAAGCCCCGACGATGGCACTGAAAACCACCGACAACAGAACTGCCACAGGCAAGGGGAAACCAATGCCAACACATAACCAATACGTACCGTAAGCCCCCACGGCAATGATCGCGGCCTGGGCGATGTGAAAGAATGTGGCCGTGCGGTAGATCAGCCCAAAGCCGAATCCCGCTACTACATATACGGCCGCTGCAACTATCCCGTTGACCACGATCTGCTGCATGCGTTCTCCCACTACGCCGGGCAGCGTCGGCACCGGACAGCTCTCAGGGACCAACTAACGCTCCACCAAAGTCAGTGTCCTCACCACAGTACTTGATGTCGAGCGTCAATCTGTTAAACTCCGAATGCTTTGCGGGAAACTTCAGCCGGCATGTGTTGCTGTTAAGTCTCATGACCTCTTTCCAGAAACCTCGCACATTAACGTATAGCGCACATTGCTCCTTTTTTAACCCAGCCATTCTTTTTCGCATCTTCGCCAGATCCTTTGTCTTATGGCGCTTACAGCAATCAGAGCATACCTCCGGTATCGCAAACGCTGGCGCATAGGGCCACATGTCTTCACGCAGGGAGTCAAACGTGACGAAGAGACAGCACTCTCTACAGCCCTCGGGATAATGAAATGGCAACCGCCACCGATAATCTACCGAGATTCTGCGCCCCTGAACCCCCGTTACAAGGTTCTCGGGCCGCTCAACGCTCTCAGGCTCATGGCTCGCACCTGCTCTTGGCTCGTGGCGCATCAGTCCGTCCGGATGAATCACACGCCCCCAATCACACAGTGTATCACATAAGAACAGCAGTCCTGGGATTGCGCTCTCGAAGAGACTGCTCTCGGCTGCGGACAAGTCGCTCGGAAACCTGAAGTTTGCACCCAAATGCTCCCTCCGAAACCCGAGCCGGTGTTCTTTGGCAAACGCATTGTGTTTGATGATCGCATCCAGAACTTCGAGAACAAGCGCTTCTGCTGTGTCACGGTATGCTGAGTCGTGTCCCTTACTGTACTCATCGTCGGCTTGCTTTTTAGTCAAACCCAGGACCCGCATCAAGATTAGCCTCTCGACGCGCCTCTTGAGTCGCCACCAGCCTGGTTTTCCGAGACCTTCGAAGAGCTGATTGAACAGATAGAGGGCGGACAAAAAGCCGTGGTCTTCAGCCAGCTTCTGTAACACATCCTCATCCACCGTTGGCGAAATGAACGGGCCAAGAGCCTTGGCTCCCGCAGAGGTCTTGCCGAATACGCCATAGATAATCGCGTGGGCCTTTTTCCCTTCCTGCTCCAGGATGTCTCGCAACCCATTACTTCCTGACCTGGTTCCTGATTTGACTCCTAAAAACGTAGCGAAGACATGGGTCACAAGTTCGTTTGTGTAGGACGCGGGAATCGCGAAGTCATGCATGAGACTCGCCATTGACCACTGAAACATGAAAGCTCCGTAGTCGCGATCGCGTAGCCTAGATATGAAGCTCTTCCTCTCTTCCTTCACTTCCTTTCTTTGGCCGCGCGGGGAGAAGATGTTATATCGCTCGCCAAGCTTCCCAGGATCACCAGCGTCGTCGAATGTCTTTTGCATGATCTTGCACCCGAGCAAGAACACCTGCACGGAGTGTGTAAGATGGTCACGGTACTCTGGAATCGTTCGCATGAACTGCTGGGCGCGCTGAAAATCCGCATATGCTGGCTCAACGACTCCCGGGAACACGAAGCCCCACATGTCACCCAAGGTAGCAAGCGCCAAGTTCACCGGCGCATCTACTTCCTTTCGCACCCGTGTTGAGTACACATCCATCACGCGTTCTACCTTGGAAACGGCTTGCAGGCGACGGCCCCGCGGATTTAACGCAGCCTGGCCGCCGCCGTCGGCAGACGACGAAAGCAGTGTGTCCTGCATCACAGGCGGAAAGACGCCTGTAAGGGTCTCGTGATTTTCCCAACGACCATCTGCATCTCGAAACGCGCGAAGCCATGGCAGCAGTAACCACTCGGCAACATCGGCCATGGTGGTCCCAGAATCAACACTCGACTCGGGCACTTTGGCCTCAGCCTTTGTATCCGGCTTTTTGACCACATGCCTCGAGTTCTGAATCAGTTCGCAGTAGACGGTCACTAATTCGCCTGGGACAGTCCAGTTCCACAATGCCTGATAGCAAGCATTCCTTTCTTTGCCCTTAACCAGAGCGCAGAGCCCTGTGTTAAGCCAAGCGAGGCGGTCCCGGATCTTCGGATTTACTTTTTGTAGGGGTTCTTTCGTATCAAGCCACCTGTCCCTGGTGGACACCGTCAGCATCGTATCATCGGGATTCCACGGCACTGCATCCGCCACCCATTCACACTTCCACACCCGCGCGCTCTCCCACGCATCCGACGCGAACGTCCGTAAGTACTCGTCCAACACGTCGGCGAAAGGCGTAGCTCCAGTCTTGCCAGTGACGGCGTCGTGGGCGTTGCAAAGGATGCGCACAATGCTCATGGCTTCATGCGTGATGTCGGCGGGGGTAAAAAACTGAAATCCCGGCGCGGGGACGTTTGCAGGACTGGGCACAATGTCACGCTTCCTTATAGCCCACTTCTTCAGTCGCATTCTGGAGAGAGCCAGAATGTCCTGAGCGGTCCAACATTTCTCAACGGGGTCAGGCGGGTCGGGACATTTGCAGAGTTCGGGGCGCGCGAGGTAGCTAGTTGGCCAGCATTTCGGTAGTTTGCCGTCAGGGAGGGCGAGTGCGTTCATCCAGCGTGGAGAGACAATGCAGCGTGGGTCTGAAGAGGTCGCAGAAGCGACCTTGGGCACTGTGCGCCCGTCCTTCTTCACACAGTCCGTGCATTGCGGGTGCACATCGCCGAAGGCAAAGAAGACCGGGCGATACGCTTCACTCGTACTCCATGTGAGATGGGGGGTGATGCCGTGGATTATAATCCGCCCGACATCATACGCCTTGACCCATCTCTTCTTAGAACGCGTTTCAGTAAGCAGGGCACGACGAATGTGATCCTTGACCTTCTCTCCGATGAATTGCTCGTGGTCCTCTGCGAACAGAAGCGCCTCATGCTTTTCATGGCAGAATTTGTCCTTAATCCAGGCATCCAGTGCGAGCAGTGCCGCATGGCTTCCTTTGTCCGCAAGCTCAACTATTTGGCTCTTAACCCCGCTCATAGCCGTCCCCGGGCGAATTGACGCTCACGGCTGATGGCCGCCAGATCGGCCATCGTGTCGGAGAGATCCTTCGCAGAAACACCTATCTCTGAGATCCTGAAGAGTGGCTTAACTTCGTCATACGAGGCACCGGACATCACCTCCAAGAGATGCTCTTCCGCCGCGCCGGCCGTGCTGAATCGGTCGGGATGCTGCTTCCAGAATGCTTGGAACAAGGCTGAGCCTGGGTAGGGCATGGCGAAGTGGGCTCGAGGGATAAACGAGTGCTTTCTCGCGAACGCAACAGTCTTAGCCAGCGACTCCGAAGTTTCCCCTGGAAGCCCCAGCATTACGAAGCCGACGACGGGAAGCCCAACGCTCTGAGTTGCGGCAAGACATCGTTCAGTATCTCGCACGTCAATTGCCTTATTGTTTCCTGCCAGAACAGCGTCGTCAGCAGACTCAATTCCTAGAAACACCGTCTGGCAGCCGGCGTCTCGCATCCCTGCGAGTAGCTCTCTGGAGGCAGGCGTGGCCCTAATGGTGCATGTCCACGGAAGGCCCAAATCCCGCATGACCCGAATCACTTGCCAGCAGTGCCCCTCGTCCGTATTGAAGGTGGGATCATTAAACCAGACCTCCCGCATGCCTCTTGCCTTGAGTTGACTGAGTGCCTCACGAATCTGCGGCGTCGGAAGTGGGCGCCATCTGCCTTCCCAAGGGTTCACACAGAAAGTGCAGGAGTAGCGGCATCCTCGCTGGGTCGAATAGCACATGGTCTGAGTCTGACCGGATGTGCAGGAGACACTCCAAATCCTCAGATCGGGGATCGGGATTTCGTCAGGTGCAGGGCAAATGGATTCAAGAGCCACATCATGGATTGTGCCGTCACTCTTGTATGCCACTGGTAGGTTACAAGGTGGTTCGTCAGACTCCAGCAGCCGAACAAACTGAGGCAAAACGGCCTCGCACTCGCCGAGAAGGCAGAAATCGACGGCAGTTCGGGCCAAGACAGTCTTCCAGGACACTGTCGATAGGCAGCCGCCAAGTAGAATCGGCCTGCTTCGATTGCGTTCCTTCAGGGCGGCGGCAAATCGCCTCACAAAAACGTAACCCTCGGGCGTACCCGAGAGACAGACAAGATCGTCCTCCTCAACTTCGTCAAGTATGCTCTCCTCCGAGCCCGAGAAGCCCCGCAAATCGTAGCCCTTTACCTCGCAGCCCGCCCGAGACAACACGGTAGCCGCAAGGGTGCTACCCTCCGGCAGGGCATTCCCAACGCCAGCCCAGCCCTCCATCGGCCTGTACAAAGAGGGCGGAACGATGACTGAGACTCGTCGAATTCGCAAGACTCACCTCGAGAAAGGCACAAACTGCCCGTGCTCAATTTTCTTCAGCTCAACGGGTTTCTGCACATCGCCGTTGGGCAAAAAGGTTGTTACGCCACTGACCCCGGGGTAGTCCTTGATGGAAAGGATGAGTGTTCGAAGTGCGGCCGGATCGCCATCGCCTTTGGCTATGGCCATCGCGATCATGCGCACGGCGTCATAGCTGGTTGCACCATAGACTTCCGGTGGCTCGCCGAAACGAGCGGTGTATTTCGCCGCAAACTCTGCCGCTCCCTTGTCTGTTAGGTCGAACGCTGCTTTTGTGTAGACCACTCCCTCTGCGGCGTCTCCCGCAATGCGAATCACTTCTGGCAATTCGCAATCTGTTATGCCAAGGAACTGGCACTTTAGCCCTAGTTCCCTTGCCTGCTTCATGATAAGGCCATTCTGCTGATAACCCAAGATATAGAGTGCATCCGGGTCCGAGGACTTCATGCGGGTAAGCTGCGTTCGGAAGTCCGTTGTGTCTGGCTGGAAACTCTCAACGGCCGGAACCTCGCCGTCAATCGCCTCCATCTGCTTTCGAAAGTGCTCGGCTACCCACAGACCAGGCGGGTTATTGATGTGAATCAGAGTTACCCGTTTGAGATGCAGTTCGTCCTTGCAGGCAGACACCATCCTGGCAACTTCGTTCGCCACGTTGGTGATGTTTCTGAAAACGAATGCCTTATCATCTGTAAGACCGGGCGCCACGGCCAAGGTGAAGAGAACAATCCTGTTGCGTTCGGTTACGGGTGCCACTGACTGTGTCACGCCGGTCAGGGCAGTGATTATCGCTGGCACTCGGTCAACGCCAACCAACTTGTTTGCGGCATCTGCGCCGGCCCTGTTGTCTGACTTGGAGTCCTCAACGATCACCTCCAACTTCTTGCCGCCAATACCGCCTTCTGCGTTAATGTCGTCGACTGCCAGTGCGATGCCGCGCTGCATCCACTTGCCGTAGCCGGCCGCCTGGCCGGTCATGGGCAGGATCGCCCCAATCCGCACTGTGTCGGGGTTGTCCTGCTGGGCCAAATAGACTGCCAAGACAACAACGATGACGGCAACAACGCCTACCGCTGCAATAACCTTCGCCTTTGACATAGCTTCTGCTCCCTCCGGGAAAGTGCCTATCAGATCTTAGATGTCTTTGAAGCCGATCTCCCTCAGCAACTGATGGCGGCAGAATCCTCAGACCCACACCGCAGGTGCCAATCAATCGGTAGCCTACTGCATGAAGTAGCCAAATGCACACGGAGCGCTGGTGGATACTGATACGTGATGACAATCCACATCGGCTTCACCATAAGGCCTAGATGCCCGTAAGTCAACAGAGCCTTGCCGTTCCCCGTTGACTTCTCAAGACTTTGCGGAAGCCAGCCGACAGCATTCTCCCAAATCCAAGTTTCAAAAGCAACGGCTGAGGACAAGTGGAAGAAAATCTCGATTGGCGGACATGGTGCCTGGCCTCGCTATTGATGACCAAATAAAGGGGTTCGCTATCGGTTTGGAGCCCTGCCGATGCCACTGGATGACAGTCTCGGGCTTGACGTTGAGCAGCGCGGCTCGCCAGCCGTTCCAGAGTCTGGCCCGCCAGGCCCAGAGGACACGGTCGCGTTGCCGCAGGGCGGAGCCCGCTCGAGGACGGCCAGTTGCTAGCACAGGGCCAAATCCTCCATGGCCAGGGCGGCCCGGTTGGCCAACAGAGCCCGAAACAGAATGCCGATCAGCTTAATCACGCTCACAGCGAGGTTGTCCTTTCCGGTTGGAGCTGCGAAGAGCATGGCAGACAAAAGACGTAGCAGCAGAAGCCGAAAACAGCGTTCAGGCCTCATACACGAGGCTACCTTCGGGCTGACACCCCCAAGGTTGCAGGCTGCGACCAGACGACCGAATTTTTCACTTGCTCATTCGTGCCACTGTAGCAAAATGTAGCAATAATCGTGGTCAACATGGTCACCATGGTCAACATGGTGATCGAGTTAAAGCCCTGCGTGACAGGGCGTTACGCGTAAGTGGCGGCAGCGTAAGAACTTGCGAAATCTGGGGTTGTTGGTCTCATAACCCGAAGGTCGCAGGTTCGAATCCTGCCCCCGCTACCACGTAAGTCCAGCAAGGACAGTCACTTGGCTGCCCTTGCTTTTTTGTTGCGGGCGCGCGTGTACCTAAATTGTACCTGTTTTGTCACCGGGTAAGGGACACGTCAGCCACCCGTCGACGCCCGCGGGACAGCCTCCGCTAGACTCTGTG
>Ga0307380_10013293_pt1 | contig 10183 bp, 6 predicted proteins | sample UN3MG_FD_202239 | JGI IMG/M metagenome (GOLD analysis project Ga0307380, IMG submission 202239) | Soil microbial communities from Risofladan, Vaasa, Finland - UN-3 | ecosystem: Environmental > Terrestrial > Soil > Coastal area > Acid sulfate soil | place: Finland: Risofladan, Vaasa | collected...
CCTACTAAAACAATATTATGTCATCAGTCGGTATAATCGTAGCGGTAATAATTATCATCAGGCTCATTTATATTCTTCTGATAATTATCTTTTACTTCTTTAACATCTTTCTCAATATCTTCTTTTACCTCATTCACGCCTTTTTCAAGATTATCCTTTACTTCATTGACGTCATTCCGGATCTCATCTGTAACCTCATTCATCTCTTTCTGCAGATTATCAGTTACCTCATTAACATCCTTCTGGATATTATCTGACATGCTGGTTACCTCATTTGTTATTGAACTGGTAACCTCATTCAGATCCTTCCTGATCTCACTGGTGCTCTCTTCAAATTCCCTTTTTATGTCATCTGTTGCCTTTCTGAAATCGCGCATTCCTTTCCCTATTCCTTTAGCTATTTCAGGCAGCTTATCAGCGCCGAAAAGTAAAAGTGCAACAATGATGATAATAAATATTTCCTGTCCGCTCATTCAGATAATCGTAATAAATATTCCGAATTAAATCAGAACAAAGTTAGAAAAGAATAATGATATTCTTAACAATTTTAATGTTCCCGCCGGTAATAACCAGTTGTTTTAACATATCCCTGAAATTACTGAACCTCCTGTATCTTTGTTTTTGAATCAATTGCAATGCCCCTCTTCCGTGATGTATCATACATAAGCATCGATGCGATAAAGATTGAAGAGTATGTTCCCACCAGGATACCTATCATCAGAGCGAATACAAAACCACGGATAACTGCTCCTCCGAAAATAAATATTGCTGTCACCGTCAGTAACGTTGTGAGAGAAGTATTTATAGTACGGCTCAGAGTTGCATTCATTGCCATATTAAGAACCTCTTTCAGGGGACGCTTGCGATAAAGGGGCAGATATTCCCTCATTCTGTCAAAAACAATCACAGTATCATTTACTGAATATCCGATTACAGTAAGTATTGCTGCAATAAATGCCTGGTTTATTTCAAGTGAAAAGGGTAAAACTCCCCAGAAGAGTGAGTAAATACTTACAACGAATAAACTATCATGTACAAGCGAGGCTACGGCGCCAAAGCCATACTGCCAGTTACGAAACCTTATGAAGATATACAGGAATATGATAATGAGTGCAATAGCAACGGAATATACTGCCTTTATCTTAATGTCCGTAGCTATTGTCGGGCCAATAGTTTCAGAGCTCCTACGGTAATCCGAGAGAAATTCCTCTCTTGTGATATTCTCACCTATTATGCCTTTAAGACCTTCATAAAGCCTGGTATCAACCTCATCATCTACTCCCGTTTCATCAATTTTATATTTGGTGGTAATCTTAACCTGATTATCACTTCCGAAAGTTACAACCTGCGGTGCTGTTTCAAAAGCACCTGCAAGATTACTTGCGACGTCCTGTGTTCTGACACTTTCCTCAAACCTGACAACAAAGGTGCGTCCACCGGTAAAATCAATACCCTGGTTAAGTCCTCTGATAAAAAGTGAAGATATGCCTATTATTGTCACAATAATCGAAGCTGCGTAGAAATACTTCCTCATTCCGATAAAATCTACTTTGGTATTTTTAAGTATATTGGCTGTCAATTTAATTGAGAAAGTGAGGTTTGCATTCCTTTTTAACAAAAATTCATAAATGAGTCGTGTAACGAAAATCGCTGTGAAGAGAGAAGTCAGAATACCAATTACAAGTGTTGTGGCAAAACCTTTGATCGGGCCCGTACCGAAAACATAGAGTACAATACCTGTGAGCAGTGTTGTAAGGTTAGAGTCTATAATTGCTGAATAGGCACGTTTATAACCGTCGGCGATTGCCAGTTTGATACCTTTTCCTGCCCTGAGCTCCTCTCTTATTCTTTCATAAATAAGCACGTTTGCATCCACGGCCATACCCATGGTAAGGACAATACCTGCAATACCCGGGAGTGTAAGAACCGCATTGAGCGAAGCGAGCACACCGAACAGAAGGAATACGTTTGCAAAGAGTGCTATGTCAGAAATTGTTCCTGCTACCTTGCTGTAATAGAAGACCATATAGAACAGTACTATTATGAATGCGATCAGAAATGAGAAGAAACCCGCCTGGATGGCTTCTTTTCCAAGGGTAGGACCGACGATGGTATCAGAGACAATTTTTGCAGGTGCAGGCAGTTTACCTGATTTAAGAATGTTTGCCAGGTCGTCTGCTTCTTCAATTGTGAAATCGCCTGTAATTTCAGTGTTACCTCCTGTTATCTCATTTTGCACCCTTGGATATGACCGGACATAACCATCGAGTACAACAGCGATGCAGCGGTCAACATTTTCGCGGGTCATTCTTGCCCATATTTTGGCTCCTTCAGCATTCATCGCAAAGTCAACCTTTACTTCCGAACCGGTAATGCCTGAAGAGGGCCTGGCTGAGGTTATAACATCGCCATCAAGAGGGGGTCTTCCGTCGCGTGTCGTTACTTTTATAGCATGAAGCTCGTATAAAGTAGCTGAAGGATCATATTTATAAGGGTTCTGGCTCCAGAGCAGTTGCAGGTCACGCGGAAAAAGAGCTTTTATCTGATTCATCTTCAGGTAACGGTTCACTTTAGCTGTATCAATTCCTGCTGCGAGGCCAACCATGCTTGAAGGTAATGGTTCGCCTTGTTCCGTGACCCTTGGGCTCAGAAGTCCAAATAAAGGATTCTGAAAGGTAAATTCCTCAAGGGTTGCTGCAGCAGCAGGTGCAGCAGTGTCTTTCCCGATCAGATCGAGCAGTGTCTGGTCTTTAATAGTTGTATCAGCCGTCGTTTCTGCAACAACTCTCCTTGTACCTGTCGTATCTGCAACACGTTCGGTATTAGCCTGAATCTCCCTTAAAAGGTTGTTTGCCTGTGAAAGATATCCAATTATTTCAGCATTCTCGTATGTTTCCCAGAATTCAAGATTCGCTGTACCCTGGAGAAGCTCCCTTACCCTCTGGGGATTATCCTGCCCGGGGAGCTCAATAAGGATACGACCCTTTGTTGCAAGCTGGGTAATATTGGGCTGAACAACTCCGAAACGGTCGATCCTGGTCCTCAGAATATTAAATGCATTACTGATAGCGTCAGTAACCTCCTCATCAAGCACCTTTAATACATCTTCATTGCTTGAATTGAAATTCACCTTGTCTCTTAACTCGACAGTCCCAAAGATCGCGGCGAGTTTTGCACCCGGATCAGTCTCTTCGAATGCTCTTCCAAAAAGAGTAAGGAAATCCGACTGGCTCTCCTTCTGGTACTTCCTGGTAAGGGCAAGTGCATCAGTAAAAGTTTTATCAGTATTATAATTTGAAAGTGCTTTAAGAATATCTTCAACCGAAACCTCCAGTATTACATTCATCCCTCCTTTTAGGTCGAGGCCAAGGTTTATCTCTTTTTTCTGAACCTCCTTGAAGGTGTTTCCCAGGTAACTCCATTTGTCTTTCGGCAGCGCGGAAATTGAATCCAGATAAGCACGCTGCTTTACCAGATCACCTTTTGCATATTCTCTGGCCTCTTTTTTTACTTTGGATGTAGCGGCGGTAAATGATAACTGGTAAACGGATACCAGGGCTAATGCAACTGCCAGAACGATAATAGCTGCTTTGTTTTGCATTTGACTTTACTTTGGATTTAAACGAAAACTTTTCTTATTCTTCTTTAATGAGGCGCAAAGATATTAAATTTTTATAAAAAACAGTAGAGACGTTGCATGCAACGTCTCTACAATATGAAAATTATCTGTTAAGTTTTAGTCAAGCAATTTATCATATACAGTTTCGAGAGGTTTCCGGTTTATAAAATCGTATAAGGCAAGGTTGCGTATATTATAAAAATAGTTCCAGTAATTCTGTAAAGCCTGAACATAGGCCCTTCTGTTCTGGTCTTTCTTTGTATCAGCGTCCTGAAGGTCAAGAACAGCTATTTTACCAATAAGGAAGCGCTGTTTTGTAACCTCGTATCTCTTCATGGCAACTGTGTCGGATTTAGCTGCAATTGCCACCTGGTTTGCCTGCAGATTGAATTGTTCAACATCAAGCATCAGGTTCTGCTCAAAGTCAACGAGTGCCTGCTGCGACTGTACATTCGCCAGTTCAAGGCTCGACTGGGCCATTCTGTATTTTCCGCGGCCAAGACCCCAGTCAAGAATAGGCATGGTAATTCCTATCCTGACATTCTGCTGCTGATTGGATTGGGCGTAGGCCAATGCAAAATCCGGATCCTGATCGCGTAAACCGAATGAGACTATAAGGTTAGCATTCAGTCCTTTTTCAGCTTTTGCCTGAGCAACAGTGCTTTGTGCTGTGAGCAGAGTAAGCTGCTGGTTTAATACCTGGGGATTATTTGCCAGAGCAAGATCAAGAACCTCCTGAACACTGATCTGTAAATCGGGTATCTCAGCAGGCATAATCAATTCGATTCTTACACTTTCATTAAATCCCAGGAAGGAGCGTAAACGGATCTCCCTGTCTCTGAGATTCATTTCAGCCTCTCGTCTGGCGGTTTCGGCATTAAGCCACGATAACTGCATCTGAAGAAGTTCATCTTCGGCAATGGTCCCCAGCTCATAGCGGCCCCTGGCAATCCTGTAGAGAGTATCAGCATTGGCATAGTTCATCTCAACAATCTGCTTGTTGATCTGGGCAAGCGCAAGCGAAAAGAAATTCATTACAGCTTGCTGATGAACGCTTTCGATGTTCGACAGATATGTCTTTTTTGCAGTTTCATATTTCAGGGGTTCAGTTTTCTTCTGCCATCTGAGGGAATTATATCTGAACAACGGCTGAACTAAACCGATGCTTACCGGGACAGTGATATATTTCCTGGTGTCATTCTCAAAATCATTCTCAAGGGTGAGATCCGAATTTAATGAAAGTGTTCCTCCGGTAAGGCCTATATTCTGTGAAAGTGCAAGGGATCCGAGGTTCCGAAGGACATTTGTTGATTTATAATCCCAGCGTTCAAGTACTGAGTTCCATACTCTCTCATAAGCAGTGGTGTAATAAGGTGTGGTACCTGTGAGAGTAAGAGATGGCCTGTACTCTGCCACAAAAGTACGGTACTGCCAGTAGCTGGCCCTGAACCTGTGCTTGGCCATCAGGGCATTGGGTGACTGTTCTTCAGAAAGTTTGATTACCTCATTAAAAGTTAATTTTCTAAACTCCTGCGCCTCTGTTTTCTGAAAGGAAAACATAAAGGCGCCAATTATTGACAATAAAAATAATTTCTTCATTTCTAATACTTTATTCATATCTTAACGATTCTATTGGATCTTTTTCAGATGCTCTTTTTGCAGGAGAATAGCCAAAGATGACTCCGACAGCAGCCGATACCCCGAAAGCAATAAATACCGAGAAAAATGAGACAATGGTCATGATGCCTGCAATCTCCTGAATAAGTTTTGCCATGATAACTCCGAAGAATACTCCGATAAAACCTCCTGTTACACTTATCAGGACTGCCTCAGAAAGAAATTGAACAACAATATCCATTTTCTTCGCACCGATGGCCATTCTTGTTCCAATCTCCTTGATCCTTTCCATCACTGAAGCAAACATGATATTCATAATTCCAATCCCGCCAACAATAAGCGAAATACTTGCAATTGCCCCAAGGACTATATTGAATATGTCTTTTGTCCGCTGCTGCTGTTTAAGCAAAAGTTCAGGAACGGTAATCTCAAAGTCTTTGACGTTTGTATGGCGCCGCGTAAGCATACGGCTTAATATTTCAGTGGTTGGATTAAGCTGTTCTGTTTCCTGTACCTGTACAACGATCCTGTCGAGCTGATTATAATTTGTTTCTGCACTGGAAGAGGCGTCAGAGCTGCTGACAACTACTCTTGCCATGCCGCCCGGACCACCCGGACCACCTCCAAAAATCATAACATTTGAAGAGGCTTCTGATACCAGCTTGGTATTTACAAGAGCCCTGTTCTGATATCTTAAGAGCATTGTCTGAATCGGGATATAGATGTTGTCGTTGTAAACATTTACACCTTTCTCCTCAAAACCTGTAAGGTTAACATTGGTTTTCTGTAGCACCCCGATAACCTTAAGCCATATACCGTTGAATTTGATATACTGTCCGATGGGATCAATTTTACTGAAGAATTTAGCCCTGATATTAGCCCCGATGATACAAACCTTAATACCATTCTCTTCCTGATAGTCATTAAAAATAGTACCGGAAACAAGCGGTAAGTTATATAAATAGAAATAGTCATTTGAAACCCCTACAAGTTTAGCGGTGTACTTAACACCGTTCAGCATGGCCGTAGAGATAAATGATATCTCAGGACTTATCCTTTTTACTGAAGGAAGTGTTTCGCTGATTGCTTCAACATCAAGCATATTCAACCCCCTGGAGAATTTCTTCTGTTGTTTTTCTGCTCCTTCGTCAGAAGAAGAAGATTTATCAGGGATAATCGGATTAATAAGAATATTGTTCACTCCGACCATTTTCATCTGCTCCATGATCTCCTGCTTGGCTCCTTTTCCTATAGCCAGCATTGCGATGACCGCTGCCACGCCGAATATTATACCCAGAGCCGTAAGCATCGATTTCAGCTTGTTGGAAACTATGGATTCGACGGCAATCTCCATATCGTGAAGATATCTGAAGAAAAACTTAAACATAATGTCTGTTATTAGTTATTATTTCTAAATGAAGACTTAGCAGGTACCGGTTAATTCTGACCTGGTGTTTGTTGTCCGGCCTGATTAGTAGTTCTGCGGCGTGCCGAGGTATCCCTTGTTGTTCCCGGGGTTCCTCCTGGTGTTGTTCCCCCTGGATTCTGGAACTGTTCCCTCATTCTTCGCATAGCGGCTGTATCTCTTGATCTTCCCTGGCCTTGCTGTGTATTGCCCCTCATATTCTGAAATTGCTGCATCATTTCAGGGGTCATTCCTTCCATCATCGGCCTCATTTGTCCTCTCTGCCCGGCTCTTGCTGATTCTTCCCTGATCCTCATTTCTTCATCCTTTTTTGCCTTTTCTCTTTCTCTGTTGACTGCTATCAGATCCTGCCCAACCAGTTTAAAACTCTCCGGTTTTTCAGGTGTGCTGAGATATATTGCAGCATCTTCCTCCAATCCCTGTTCAACTATCACATTGTTTTCGTTTGACTCTCCAATTACAACAACCTGTTTGTTGCCATTTTTCAGATAAACGAAAGGAATACTGTCAGCTCCGGCCTGAACACTTTCAAGCGGAATATAAACAACATCGCTGAAGGTTTTAGTAATGATTTTATTGCCGGTAGTCATCGAAGGTCTCAGTATAGGATCAGATCCGTCAACCTTAATCGACACCTCAAATACTTTTGCATCGGTATTTGGGAGCTGTTCACCAATATTTGCCACAGAAGTCACAAGACCTGTATAGGATCTTTCAGGAAATGCATCAACAAGAATTTCAACCTTCTGTCCCGACTTGACCTTACTTACATCAATCTCATTTACATAGGTTTTTGAGATCATTGTTGACATGTCAGGAAGTGTGGCAACAACATTATCCCATGGAGAGATTGAAGAGCCGACTTTTCGTTTTGTCCCTGTCCTGTCTCTTTTGTAAATAACCATTCCGTCAGAAGGCGCTGTAATTAAAAAATTTGAAAGTATAATCTGCAGATCAGCCACCCTCTGTCGCTGTTCTGAGAGATTGAATTTTATCGTCCTCATTTCTGACCTTGCCTGTTCAACCTTCAGTGAATACCCTTTTATTGTCTGATCAAGCGACCGCTGGGCCCTGTCCAGATTCATCTCTGCCTGACGTATAGTTGTAGGAGGCTCATATTTTGACTGCTGGAGTGTAATAGCTGCCTCTTCAACAGTGAACCTGAGATTCTTGATATTATCTCTAAGGTTGCTGAGCGATACTGCTGTATCAAGCATCTTGACTTCCAGATTTGTTTCAGAGGTGGTAAGCCTTTCAAGCTCATCCTTAAGGTTGTTGTCAAAAGTAGTCCTGTCGAGTGTGGCAACATAATCACCTGCCTTTACTTCCGTACCTTCAGGGACAAGGTCGGTTATCTTAATATCCATGGCACGGATGTTCCTGCGCTGGGTAAACTCAGGACCGGTAATATCTTTCGAATTTTCCGCCTGTAATTCCCCGGTAGTGGTAACTAAAATATCAAACTGACCTCTTTTTGCCTCTGTATAAAGATTAGTAATATCTTTCTTTTTTGTCATTTTTCCTATAAAAATCAAAATTATTATAGCCACAGCTGCAATAATTCCTGCAATAATGATTGTCCTTTTCATTGAGATTATACTTGTTAATACTTAATAAATGCAAAAGAATAAGCCACAAAAGTATCAAAAATGATTATTAACAATATTTACTTAACAAATTTTAACATCAGTGGCTTTGGTCTTTATGATTTAAAGACACTTATTACGGTATTTTTATTCCGGAGGATTAATAAAATAAAATAATATTAGAGTTTTTTAACAATTTCTATTATTCTATCTGCCAGATTTTCAGCCTCATCAGAAGTTCTCCCTTCTGCATAAATTCGGATTATGGGCTCTGTATTGGATTTACGTATCTGCACCCATCCGTGTTCGTGTTCTATTCTCATACCGTCTCTTTCATCTATCACATGATCATGAAATTGTTTTCTGACCTCATCAATAATCGCTTTAAAATTGACTGAAGGGGAAAGGTTCAGTCTCTTCTTGGCAATTACATATTCGGGGTAAAGCTTCCTCAGGGAAGTACATTTCATACGGCTTCTGGCAAGATGTGTCAGGAAAAGAGCTATGCCAGCCAGGGCATCACGGCCGTAATGAAGCTCAGGATAGATTACTCCACCGTTGCCTTCACCTCCGATAACAGCATTTCTTTTTTTCATCTCTTCCACCACGTTGACTTCTCCTACGGCGGCTGAAAAGTAGTGGTTCCCGTGTTTTTCCGTAATATCTTTCAATGCACGTGTTGAAGAGAGGTTTGATACTGTATTCCCGGGTGTGTGACTGAGGACATAATCAGAGACAGCAACAAGGGTATATTCTTCCCCGAACATCGTTCCATCCTCACAAACTATTGCCAGACGGTCAACATCAGGATCAACAACGAAACCAACATCAGTTTTTTCCTTAGCAACAAGGGCAGATATTTCAGTAAGGTTCTGGGGAAGGGGCTCAGGATTGTGAGCAAAGTTCCCATCCGGAGTTGTATTAAGTCCGATAATTTTACTTACACCCAGCGACCTGAGCAATTCCGGCAGGATCACTCCTCCTACGGAGTTAACGCAATCAATCGCCACGGAAAATCCTGCAGATTTTATTTCGCTCACATCCACCAGGTTTAACTCAAGTATTTGATCTATATGCTTTTGCCCCCAGGAATTATCGGTTGTAACTGAACCAGTCTGATCAACGGCGGCAAAAACAAAATCTTCACCTGCAGCTATATCAAGCACCTCCATCCCATCGGAAGATGATAAGAACTCTCCTTTCTCATTCAGTAGTTTGAGTGCATTCCACTCTCCCGGATTATGACTTGCAGTTACTATTATGCCTCCGTGTGAACCTGTTCCTGTAACAGCCATTTCGACAGTCGGGGTGGAGGCAAGATTTAAATCTGTAACATCAATACCAAGGCTTTGTAACGTATTAATAACCAGACTATTTACTACAGGACCAGATTTCCTGGCGTCGCGGCCGGTAACAACCCTTACTCTTTTGCCTTTGTTTCTTCTCTGTAACCATGTACCATAAGCTGCCGAAAACATAACTATATTAACGGGAGTCAGATTTTCATCCGGTTTTCCTCCTATCGTACCCCTGATACCTGAAATCGATTTTATTAATGTCATAACAGCAACTTTTATACCCGCAAAGTTGCAAAAAATTCAGCAAATCATATTATTGTCAAATAATTGTACCTTTGCAACCTGTTAAGCAAATGACAATAGTTTTTCAAAAAAAACATAACGGTGCTCGAAAATCAATTTTCTGCCCCGACCCTAAAGGGAGTAATTGATTTTCTTCGCACCCTTTAGGGAAGGGGCTAACGAAGAAAATCAACTTAATTTATTATGGAAAAACTTAATTCGAAAAAACATTTCAATACGGAAAAAGAGAAGATCAGGCTTAACAGATTCATCGCCAACAGCGGTATCTGTTCGAGGCGTGAGGCTGATGTGCTTATCAGGGAGGGGTTTATTACGGTTAACGGGAAAAAGGTAG
>Ga0307380_10013295_pt1 | contig 10183 bp, 14 predicted proteins | sample UN3MG_FD_202239 | JGI IMG/M metagenome (GOLD analysis project Ga0307380, IMG submission 202239) | Soil microbial communities from Risofladan, Vaasa, Finland - UN-3 | ecosystem: Environmental > Terrestrial > Soil > Coastal area > Acid sulfate soil | place: Finland: Risofladan, Vaasa | collected...
GAAGGCGAGGTCCGAGACGACACGGTCTACATGCTCTCGGACACTCCGGTGACGAACGAGAAGTACCCGAGGCTGTCGAAGCTGATGCTCTTCGCGGCGATGTCGAAAGAGGTCCAGCACGTCCTGGAGGCGAAGTCCCTGGAACCGGTGAACTGGATCGTCACGACGGCGTTCTCGAAGCGGCCCATGAGCATGAAGTACCGTGGGGTGTTCAAGCTCGTCTCCAGGAAAGAGCGAGCGGACGGGACGAACGTCCTGAACTACGCTGGGCCGGCAGGGTCGGTGACGCTGAAGCAGGGTTTCCGTGAGTGGTACCGACGTTTCGAGGAGGGCAAGTGAGCGACCTGAGCGCAGAGATTCTCTCGGCCATGAACGAGAAGCTGGCCGAGATTGCCAAAGCCATCTACGGCGAGGATCTCGTCCTGCGGTTGGTCAATCCGAAGTCGATCGTCCTGCTGAAGAAGAACGCGCGGTACATGAGCAAGACGACGTTCGACCAGCTCACGGCGAACCTGCGGACAGACGCGTCGCTCCAGTCGGTGCCCCTGTGCCACACGCTTCCCGACGGGAGGCTGGAGTGCCTGAGCGGGAACCACAGGGTCCAGGCCGCCATCAGGGCCGGAGTGACCGAAGCCCTGGTCATGGTGATCCCGTACGAGCTTTCCAAGGCGAAGAAGATCTCCAGGCAGTTGAGCCACAATGCCCTGGTGGGACAGGACGATCTGACGACCCTGGCCGAGCTGTGGAGCGAGATCGACGACCTGAACGAGAAGCTGTACGCGGGCCTCGACTCCGATCTGATCGGGGAGCTGGAGAAGATCAACTTCGAGGGATTCGCGGCGGACGCGATTCGCACGGAGAGCGTGATGTTCTGGTTCCTGCCCGAAGAGGTGGCGCGACTGGACGAAGTGCTCAAGGTGCAGGAAGACCTTGCGCCCGGCAACCCGATCTACATGGCGCCCCTGGACCGGTACGGCAAGATGTGGCACGCTCTGGTCAACGCGAAAAAGAATGCCGACATCAAGAACACGGCGGTGGCGTTCATGATGCTGATCGACGCGATGGCGGAAACGGAGATCGCTGGAGATGCGGCGCAGGCTGTCGCGTTCACTTCGGAGCAATGGCTGATCGTGAAGGGTGCGATGGCCAAGGTACGCGAAGCCGACGACGGCCCGGCGTCCGCCAAGGACGGAAGAATCCTGGAGCTGATCTGCGCGGACTACCTGTCTGGAGCAGACCTAAGCGGTGGCCACATGGGTGGGACGGGGGGTACCTCCCCCGTTGAGTCGTTCGATCCGACTCCGCCGCTCCAACCTGAGCCCGAACCGGTGAAGGCGCCGAAGCAGAAGGCGGGCTGGTTCAAGGGCAAGAAGGTGAAGCCCGTCAAGAAGTGAGCACCGCGCTCGCAAGGGCGAGGCAGCGCATCCTCGACGGCATCCCGGACCTGCCGCCACACCGCAGGGCCGAGGCCCTCAAGTGCGTCGAGCTACTGACGGAGTCCCGTCTCTCGAAGCGGAGAGAGGTGAAGCCAGAGTTCTCGTCTGCTGAGCAGGCCAAAGAGGCTCGAGGATCCCTCCGGAAGTTCATCGAGATCGCATGGCAGCTCGTCGAGCCAGCCGAGGAGTTCAAGAGCAACTGGCACATCGACACGCTCTGCGAGGTGTTGGAGAAGGTCAGCCTGGGAGAGATCAAGCGGATCATGATCAACATCCCGCCCGGCACCATGAAGTCCCTGCTGGTGTCCGTCTTCTGGCCGGCATGGGAGTGGGCCTCGAACCCGTCGCTGCGCTACCTCACGGGAAGCTACTCGGACGCCCTGACGATCCGGGACAACCTGCGGTTGCGCGAGATCATCACGAGCGACTGGTACAAGGAGCACTACTGGAACGAGGATCTGGCCAAGGAGTACGGCCGTCTCGCGATCAAGCTGAAGGGTGACCAGAACGAAAAGGTCCGCTTCGACACCACGGCCACAGGCTGGCGCATCGCCACGGGCATCGGCGGTCGAGGGGTGGGAGAGCATCCGGACCGGGTGATTATCGACGATCCGCTCTCGCCGCTCGGATCGACCAGCGAGAAGGAGCGTATGGGGGCCTGGAACTGGATCAAGCGCACCCTGTCCACCAGAGGCAAGGCACGGAACGCCCGCTTCGTCCTGATTATGCAAAGGCTCCATGAGCAGGACCCGTCGGGCGAGATCATCGCGATGGGAGTCGAGGGCGGCTGGGTACGGATCTGCTGGCCCATGCGGTACGAGGCCGACCCGAAGCTGCCCGCCGGCCACCTCCCCGCCCTGGGCCTGGACGACCGCACGGAAGAGGGCGCACTCCTCTGGCCCAAGCTCTTCGACGAGGCGTCTGTCAGGCAGTTGGAGATCGACCTCGACCCCTACGGCGCGGCGGGTCAGCTGCAACAGCGACCTGCGCCGGAGGGGGGCGGGCTGTTCAAGCGGGAGTGGTGGAAGTTCGTCGACCGAGCCCCAGTGACCGCGAAACAGAGTCGAGGCTGGGACGTTGCGGGCACAGAGGACGGCGGAGACTGGACGGTTGGCGTGAAGATGTCGCGGGATGGGACGAACTTCTACATCGAAGACGAGGTGCGAGGGCAGTGGTCGGCGGCTGGTGTCGACTCGGTCATGAAGGTGACGGCCGACATGGACGGGCGTGCGTGCTCTCAGCGAGAAGAGCAAGAGGGCGGCTCTGCCGGCAAGGCCGTCATCTCGGCGCGGAAGAAACTGCTGGTGGGCTACGACTATGGCGCCGCCCAGCGGTCGGGAGACAAGATCGTCTGCGCGAAGCCATACCGGGCGCAGGTGGAGGACGGAAACGTCTTCCTCGTACGAGGGGCCTGGAACAGCGGGTTCATGGCCGAGCACGAGGTGTTCCCGAACGGGAAGAACGACGACCGTGTGGACGCCGCAGCCAACGCTTTCATCGAGCTGGCGCTGGGCCCGAGGCCCGTGAGAAAAAGGCGTGCGAGGTGGGGATAGATTGGATACTTCCCCTGGGCCCCACCTTTCCGCCTGTGCTACCCTGCGTCCGTGGAGATCACGGTGTTCGATCTTGCTCTCCGGTACGTCGGGGTCCAGGAGACTCCGGGGTCGGGAGACAATCCGCAGGTGCTGGCATGGCTCCGAAGGGACGCGAAGTGGCCGAAGGGAGACGAAGTGCCCTGGTGCTCTGCGTTCGTGAACGAGATGGCGTGGCTCCTGCGGTTGCCGAGATCGAAGTCGTTGCGTGCACGTAGCTGGCTCGGTGTCGGTCGACCGATCGACGTTGAGGAGGCAGAACCGGGATGGGACGTCGTGATCCTCAAGCGCGGCTCAGGAGAGCAGCCCGGACCCAACGTGCTCGACGCACCAGGGCACGTAGGCTTCTACGCTGGAGAAGAGCAGAAGTCGGTGCTGCTTCTTGGCGGGAACCAGAGTGACGCGGTGAATATCAGGGCTTTCCCGAGATCGCGTGTGCTGGGGGTACGACGGCTGCTGGCCTGACCCGCCTGTAAGGGGGTCGGATGTTGAAGCGGTGGCGGTGGTCGTGGGCGTGGTTCCTCGGAGCCTGCCTAGTTACGATGGGCGCCAGTTGCCCGAAGCCCCCGACGACCGATCCGCCTGATCCGCCGCCAGAACCCCCGGCCGTGTGCATGCCCGGAGTTCCCTGGTGCCACGAGACGGGCCAGGCGTGCTCGACGCCTGACGCCCAATGCAAGCACAACCCGACGAGCGACCCTGACCACTGTGAGCTGGCCGAGGACTGCCCTCCGACGACGCCTGAGCCTCCTGTGGAGCCTCCAGGGCCACCCGACCATCCCGATGACCTGCCGTGCCCGCCTCGGCCCGGAACAGCAAGCTGGAGCGTCGTGGAGCCCAAGCCGAACGCCCCGCTGGACAAGATGGTGGCGGTGAACGAGGCCATCAAGGTTCTGAGGCTCGAGCAGCCAGAGCGGTTCACGTCTGCGGGCAACTGTCTCGCGGGCTGGGTGAACGGACAGCAGGCCGACGAGTTCTTCTACGAGGTGGCCGTCATCTTGACCCGGACGAACGTGTGTGCCGGCCAGTTTGTGGAGGACGGCGGCAAGAGGAGCGACGCTCTCGGCGTCCTGGCGTCCGGCCGTGACCGCTGGCTGGAGTTCCACCTGATCAACTACGGCGACGGGTGCATCCTGCCAGTGGCCAGCGCGTACAAGGCGACGTGGATCGACGAGCTCGCGGGCTCTCCGCCTCTGCCGGGACCGGACCCCGAGCCCGGCCTATGCACGGACCCTGATCCTCGGGGTCGGCCCGCCTACTTCACCCTCAAGTGCGGGCAGGGCAACGGGACGGTGTGCGATTCGACGTACAAGGTCGACGACCGCGCCTATTGCCATGCGACGTGCTCACCGCTGGAGCCGTGGGTGTGCTTCGAGCGGGACGCCTGCCCGATGCGATTCGAGGGAGATCCTGAGCGTGAGGTCTGCTATGACGAGGTCGTGGCTCCGCAGAAGTGGTGGTGCGACGGGCAGGTGACCGATCCGCTGGACGAGAACCCTGCCCGCGCTCGCTGCACCGGGATCGTGAAGACCTGCACCGCCGACGGTGCCACCTGCACCGAGCAGGACGCGAGCCCGTGAAGGAGGAGCCACGCCCCGGTCGTGAAGCCCCGAGGTTCGCCGGCCACCCTGTTCCTACGTGGCAAGCGGTCGGGCTTCGGTGCTCTCACTGCGAGATGGTGTACCACAACGAGCCGAAGGCGATGGAGCGAAGGCCCCGATGGGCCGGGAGAGCAGGGGTCGTTTGCGACATCTGCTGGACGCCGTGGTTGACGAAAACGGAGCCGCCGAGAGAATGAGCAACGGACGCTGCCCGTACTGCCGACGCGAGACGGATACCGGAGGACGGTGCTTGAATCAGGACTGCGGCCTGCGGCTGGCGAAGAAGGAGATCCAGCCCGGCTGGGAGTGCGTGAAGTGCGGGAGCGTCTTCGCCCCGTTCATCGCGCAGTGTTTCGTTTGTGAGCCACGAAGGGCGTATGAGAAGGGTGTTCCGAACTGATGGACGACACCGTTTGGTGGCAAGCGGCACGGGACTTCGCGGTGCCACTGGCGGGTGGAGCCGTGGCCCTTCTCGCGGCCCTTCGGACTTGGTGGAAAAGGAGAAAGAAGTGGAAGGCGCGACAGTTTGCGGAGGGCGACGCGCTGAGGAAGCTCCTCGACGCAGTGCGCTATCAAATGAATCTGCTGACTCAGCCGAACGAGTTGGTAGACAAGGCTCAGCACGAGCATAGGATCTGGCAACTGCGATGCGACATCGACGACGTGCGAGAGGCTCTGTGGCTTGCGAACGGACACAGGTCTAAGCGCCGGAGGGATGGCTAAGAAATGCCTGCCACCACGTCCTACGCCGTTTTTACGCTTGCCGCCGCCGTGTCCCAGCTATCCGTTTTCTGGCTGCTGCTTGTCCAGGGCGATCCGACGCGATGGTCCGTCACCAGCGATCTGCCGCCGTGGGCGATCTGGACTTTGCGCGGTGCACTCGTCGCGCAGCTCATCGTCACGATCCTCCTCTGTGTCCTGGTGTGGCGGAAGCGGAAGCGCATCTTCGGAAAGGAGATTGCCGTGAGCGTTGGCGCATTCGAGGGCCTCGTTGGAAGGCTCGACACGTTCGAGCAGTTGGAGCAAAGGCGGGCAGCCATGGATCTGGATTTTCGGCGGAACGTCCTCGACGCCAACGAGGCGCAGCTCGCGGCGACCAAAAAGCAGAACGCCCTGCTGACCAAGGTGCTCGGCGCCCAGAACCATGTCGGAGAGCGCGTGGATCGCCTGAAGTCGCAGATCGCGGAGCACCTGAAGACCGACGCCAACGAAGACGACGAGGCCCCGGAATGAAGTGGCTGACGGTCGGTCTCGGTGTCGTGTTCCTGTGCGCCAGTCCTGTCCCGGAGCGCCCCTGCGTAACGAGGGGTGAGCGGGGGCTGGTCGTTCGATCCCGGCCCGCCAAGTTCGATTTCATCCAGTGCGTGACCGGCAAGCGGAAGAGCGTCCCGACGCACTACGTCGAGCATCTGATCCCGCTGGCGTGCGGTGGGTCCGACCGGGCCAAGAACATGGCGCTGGTCCCGATCTCCATGTGGGACTGGAAGAGACGCTGGGAGCGGAAGGACTGCAACCAGACGCGGGAGTTCTTCCTGGGCCTCGGTATCGGAGAGGCTTGCGACGCCAAGGGGGACGAACCATGAAGAGCCAGACAGGCGAAGTGTACGTGGTCCGCAAGGCGGTCGGTGCGTCCTGCCTCACTCCGACCCTGACCGGGGTCATGTGGAACCCGCCGTCGACGACTCTCAAGCTGGGCCAGGACACACCGACCGTCACGACCACCGGGCGTTTGCTCGATGGAGCGTGGGTGGTGAATGAGGAGGACGCATGGACGAGAGATTGACCGAGAAGAACGTGCCCATCGGCAGCGGTGCCTTCCAGAAGGTGCGGTCGTTTAGCGATGCGAGCATCCAGCGGTCTATCGACGACGCGCTGGGTCGAATCCCGAAGGGCAAGCGCGGGGCATTCCTGAAGGGACGCGTCGACAGCAAGGGCACCGTCGCTGCCGTCGCGGTGGCGAAGCTCAACGACCACTGGTCGATCGGGGTGATCGGCGAGATGCACAAGGACAAGAGCTGGGACGTCGGGTTCGAGACGGCGATCACCTTCTGAGGAGAGACATGGCACTGAAGCGATGGCAGACGGGCGCTCTTGTAATCGCGGTGGCGTTCGCTGCCGTCGCTGTTCTCGGCATCGGCTGGGGCGTGATCGAAGCGGTCACCTTGGCCGACGACGTCCCAGGGAACCACATCACGGCGACGTGGCGGGCGTACTGGGACGCTGAGCCAGGAGCCATCTTGCTGGCGCTGATCGTCTGCACGAACTTTCTGACGGCGGTGTTGTCCTACATCGCCGGCCACATCTTCTGGTGCCCCGCAGTCGAGCTGAAGCGGCGCATTGCAGAGCTTGAGGTCGAGAACGAGGAGACGCGGGCATCGCTCGCGAACCTCTCGGGGATCTGATGGCGACACCGGCGCAAGAGAAGTGGGACCGACTGCTAGAGGAAACATGGAACGGCCTTCCGGGGGGCCTGTCGGGCGTGGCCCGGATGAAAGAGGCGCACCGCCTCACGAGGAAGAATTACGGCAAGCGGCCCAGCGGCGTGCAGGCGACGATCCTGAAGGCGCTGTGGGGCTGGAAGCGGCACGGAGGAGCGGACATGAATTGGGATTGGACGAAGACACTCTGGAAGGCGATCCGGGGCGCGTTGGGCGCAGGGCTCGCGATGCTCGTGCTGTTCATGCTGGAGAGCTTCAACGAGGCCGGCGAGCTCGAAAGGGCCGGCGTTCCCGGCTGGATGATCCCGATCGCCGTGATGGTCGTCGGGTTCATCATCTCCTGGTACCGGAACAAGATCGCCGTCGCTGCGCCCGAGAAGAACCTCGTGAAGAAGGTCGGCGCGAAGATCCAACCGGCGCTCCAGGCGATCGGGAAGAAGAAGGTCGGCGTTTAACATCATTATGATGCCAACCCATCTGGCACGCTTTTGCTCTCGATGCAAATCCGTGCCAGCTATTCGTTACCTTTCACCTCGCAGGAGTTCAAAGTGTCTCCGGGCCTCCAAGGGCGTCTCATGAGAATTCTCGGTTCCGAATACAGATCCTCACGCCTGGAGCGTAAATGCTCACCACGGCTCCGCTCCGGATCGCTCGTCACAGGGGCACCACGCCTCTTCCGGGCCCGCGACACACCGGCACCTACGCATCTCCCGCCAGTGGCGTCACAGGGACGTCTCGGCGCTTTCAGTCCAAACACTTTGAACACCCGAAACACCGTGCGTTGCGAGCGTTCGCCGTTTTTCCCTGGCATGCTTTTGCTCCTGATCGTGAGCCTGAGCACTTTCTTTTTGGGCGCCCTGTCGGCCCCCGAAAACGGGGAAGGGTGCCGTGATTATTCTTGTAGGGGTCGCTGATGCCAGTTGAGACACCGTGCGCCGAGTACGAGGCGAACATCGCAAAGTGGACGCGTTGCCGTGACGCGGCGGACGGAGGCGACGCTGTCAAGGCCAGAGGCATGGCGTACCTGCCGGCGCTCGCGAGCCACGCCACGGCGGAGAGTTCTGGGTACAAGGCGTACGTGCTCCGGGCGCTGTTCTACAACGCTACCGGTCGGACGATCGAGGGCCTGAGCGGGTCGATCTTCCAGAAGCCGCCGGTGCTTGAGACGCCTTCCTCGATCGAAGACCACATGAAGGACGTGACCCTGACCGGCGAGAGCGCGGAGACGTTCAGCCTGAAGTCCACGCGCGAGGTGTTGGGGGAGGGCCGCTATGGCATTCTCGTCGACATGCCGCCTGTGGTCCCTGGCGCACCGGCCGGCGACCAACGGCCGTACTGGACGGCGTTCCGAGCCGAGGAGATCGTGAACTGGGACTCGGCTCGCGTGGCCGGCGAGCAGCTCCTGACGCTCGTCGTCCTGAAGGAGTCGTACACGGTCATCGACGAGAAGGACCCGTTCCGTCGATCGCCAGAGGCGCAGTACCGAGTGCTGGAGCTGATCGGCTACGAAAGCCCGGCCCCGTTCTACGCGGTGACGCTCTGGAGGAAGCCGCCGAAGAAGCTGGAGTTCGAGGTGTTTGATCGCTTCATCCCGATGCGGAAGCAGGCGCCGCTGACCTATATCCCGTTCGTGTTCTTGGGTCCGACGAGCACCTCGCCGACCGTGGAGAAGCCGCCTCTCCTCGATCTGGTTGACGTGAACCTGAGCCACTACCGGACGAGTGCGGACCTCGAGCATGGTCGTCATTTCACGGCCCTGCCGACGCCGTGGGTGTCCGGTCAGGCTGCTGACGACGAGGGCGATCTCTCCATCGGATCCGAAGTGGTGTGGGTGCTGGAGAAGGACGGGAAGGCCGGGATGCTGGAGTTCACAGGGGACGGCCTCGGGACTCTCGTCACAGCCGACCAAGAGAAGCGGAGGATGATGGCCACGCTGGGCGCGAAGCTCCTGGAGGAGCAGTCCAGCACCCAGGAGACGGCCGATGCCGTGGGGATGCGTCACAGCGGCGAGCACGCGACGCTGAAGACCGTTGCCCAGGTGATCGAGCAAGGGCTGACCCAGGTCCTGAAGTGGCATGCGTGGTGGGTCGGCACGGACGCAGACCCCGAGGACGTGGAGGCGAGCTTCGAGCTGAACAAGGAGATGTTCTCCGTCAAGGCAAAGCCGGAGGAAGTGAAGACCGCACTGCTGGCGCTCCAGGCGGGCGAGATGAGCTACGAGACGTTCTGGTTCATCTTGACCAAGGGCGGATGGACGCGCGAGGGCGTCTCGGCCGAAGAGGAGAAGGAGCAGATTCGGTCCGAGCAGAAGATCGAGGAGGAGCTGAACCCGACGCCCGTGTTCGGGATGGAAGGAGGCGCGTTCTCGATCGAGGAGCGTGACGGCCAGTTCGTGGTGCTGAACGTCCAGGGCAAGGTGCTCGCCACTGCCGCGACGGAGGAGGAGGCCAACGCCAAGATGGAGGCCCTGAGGACCGAGAAGCCCAAGGATGAGGGGGCCTTCGGGAAGAAGAAGAAGAAGAGGCCCGAGGACGACGACGAGGGAGGCGAGGAGTAGCCCGTGGCTCTGCAGAATTTCCTCTACGCGCAGGTCGGCTCGGCCAAACTCTACTTCGTCTACAACGACGCCAACGGCAAGGTGGAAAGCGTCCGAGTGGACAACACGGACGGGAAGAGAGCTGTCCGTGTTTCTGACATCCGCGTGGTCGGCAATGAGAAGCACGACGTTGCGGCCGCCAGCGAGATCATCACCCGCGACCTGATCGGGGCCGACAAGTTCGATTTGATCGCGGACGAGGACGTGCCCGGCAAATTGTCCACACCGCCCGATGCCCGCTTCGTCGCGACGCTGGAACCGAGCGCGGCACCAGTCGTCAGGGGTAAGTAGGCAATGCCTCTCAGCACAATCGAAGACAGCAAGATAGGCGGCTCCGAAAACAGCGGCACCAGCGAGACCATTTCTGGCATCGTCATCAGCGGGCTGAATCGGTACCTGCTTGTTGGCGCGGGCATGCTGAACACCGGGGACGGCACCAAGACATTCACCAGCGTGGTGCTGGATCCCGGCGGTGGAGACGAGACGACGCTCGCGGCTATCGTAGACACTGACGCCATCG
>Ga0307380_10013297_pt1 | contig 10182 bp, 9 predicted proteins | sample UN3MG_FD_202239 | JGI IMG/M metagenome (GOLD analysis project Ga0307380, IMG submission 202239) | Soil microbial communities from Risofladan, Vaasa, Finland - UN-3 | ecosystem: Environmental > Terrestrial > Soil > Coastal area > Acid sulfate soil | place: Finland: Risofladan, Vaasa | collected...
CGGTCGCAAACCTCGACATCGCGCCAACAATTCTCGACCTAGCCGGCGCCCGACCATGCCGGGGCGACCGCTGTCGGCGGCTCGATGGCCGCTCCCTGGTGGCGCCCTTGGCGGGGGAGCGTAGCGACCGCGGCTTTGTCGATCGCGCGCTCGCGATCGAGTACGGGTCGGCTACCGATCGCAACTACTCAGCCGTTTCGCCCTGCAGCTACCGGGGCGTCCGCGTCGGCGGCCGGGTCCTGGTCGAGCACACGCGGGTTCCCGTCCGCGAGGCCGCGGGGGGTCGCTGCCGGCGGCAGCGCGAGCACGAGTACTACGACCTCACCCGTGACCCCGATCAGCTGCACAACAGCTACCGCGGCAAGGCGGGCCAGGCCCGGCTGCTGCGAAGGATGCGGCGGCTCTCTCGCTGCTCAGGTATTCCCGGCCGCGACAAGCAGGCGCCGGGCGTGCCTTACTGTGAATAGCGACCCCGCCCCGTCGCCGCTACGATCGCGCGGTGTCCCGGCGGCCCACCACTGTGCGTCCGCGCTCGACGATCCTGGCCGCGGCGGCCGCTGGTCTCTTGGCGGCGCTCGGAGTTTCGATCTGGGCGGCGCCCGGCGCCGCTGAGCCTCAGCTGCGGTCGGCGGTCGCGGGAGACGGGCGCGGTGGCTTTCAGGCCGAATCGGTGGGGCGCTTCGCCGATCCGATGTACGTGGTCGGGCCCGAGGGCGCCGACGGACTCGTCTTTGTGATCGAGCGCAAAGGCGTCATCCGGATGATCGAGGCCGGCCAGAGGGTGCCGGGCAGTTTCCTCGACATCCGCACCAAGGTCAGCACCAGACCGGGAGGCATGCTCTCAGCGGCGTTCGCACCGAACTACGCCGGCAACGGCCGCTTCTACGTCTTCTTCACCGACCGCAGGGGCAACAGCAAGGTCCAGGAGTACAGGCGCTCCGGCGACGATCCGCACGATGCGATCGAGAGTAGTGCGCGAACGGTGATCGAGATCAAGCACAAAGCGAACGCGACCCACAACGGTGGGCAGCTGCAGTTCGGGCCGGACCGATTGCTCTACATCAGCACCGGCGATGGGGGCGGCTCCGGCGATCCTGACGAGAACGCCCAGGACAAGCGCAGCCTGCTCGGAAAGATCCTGCGGATTGATCCGCGGCAGGCGACAGGGCGCGGCTACCGCGTTCCGGCGGGGAACCCGTTCGTCAAGCGACGCGGCCTTGCCGAGATCTTCTCGCTCGGGTTGCGGAACCCGTGGCGGTTCTCCTTCGACCGCGCCACGGGCAATCTGGTGATCGCGGATGTCGGGCAGGCCAGCCGCGAGGAGATCGACTACCTCAGTCCAAAGGACGCCCGCGGCGGGAACTTCGGCTGGGACGCGTTCGAGGGATCCAAGCGCTTTCGCTCACCGGACTCGAGCCCGCCGCCGGACCGCCACATCAAACCGATTTACGAGTACCGCCACGCCGGCGGCAACTGCGCGATCGTCGGTGGCTACGTCGTCCGCGACAGCCGCATCGAGTCGCTGTTCGGGAGGTATCTGTACGCGGACTACTGCAAGGGTCAGCTGCGCAGTCTGATCCCGCGTACCTACGGCGGCCGCGACGACCGCCCCCTCGGGATCAGCAAGGCCGAGGTCAACAGCTTCGGAGAGGACTCCGAGGGGCGGATCTACTTCGCCTCGCTGGCCACAGGCAAGGTCTTCGCGATCCTTCCCGAGTAGCGTGGGGGCCCGGATCGCGGGCTAGGCCCGCGGCTCGCCGATCAGCTCAGCGAGGCTCTCGACGGTCTGATCCCAGCTCAGCCGGCTACGCATCTCGGCGGTGCCCTCGCGCAGCTCTCTCATCAGCCCGGGGTCGCGAATCCGCTCGATCGCCGCCGTAAGCGAATCGACGTCAGGCCGGTAGGCGATGATTCCCGAGGGCGCCTGACCGTCAGCTTGGGAGCTGACGAGCAGCCCGTTGTGGCGATCCTCGACAACCTCGTTCATCGGCGGATCGTCGTTGGTGATGATCGGCATCCCGCAGGCGATCGCCTCGTAGAGGAAGACCCCGAGCCCCTCCCAGCGGCTCGGCGCGAGGCAGACGTCGCAGCCGGCAAAGAGCCGGCGGTGCTCATCGGTCGAGAGATCGCCGACCACGACCTCGACCCGAGGATCGCTAGCCGAAGCCTTCTCGAGGAACCGCGGATGGCGCTCGACCTGCGCCTTGATCAGCAGCCGCAGCTCGGGACCGGTTGTCCGCAGAAACGCCTCGAGCACCTCGCGGCGAGGCTTGCGCGGGCCCATCAGCCCGCCCGGGAAGTAGAGCCTGACGAGTTCAGGGTCGCGGTCTGCCTCGATCTCGAGCAGCTCGGGATGGATGCCCCAGCGGACCAGTGGGCTCTCGATGTTGAACTCGGCGTAACGGCGCTGCTCGCAGCGTGTCAGCGAGTAGACGGTGTCGAGCGCCGCGCGGGCCGGATCGACGTGCTCGGCCGCGAAGAACTCCCAGATGAAGCGACCCACGGTGCGGACGCCCGACTCACGCAGGGCCGCGATCTCGGGGAACTGAAAGCAGTTGTCAAAGATCACGACGTCAAGCCGGTTGTCGGCGGCCCAGCGCAGGTACTCCTCGGCCGGCACCGTCCAGCTGGACGCCTCTGTGACCCCGGACTGCTGCCAGTCTTCGGAGCGATCGATGAAGGCGGGCTGGGGTCCGCGGTCGCGGCTCGGCCGGGCCAGCACGTAGCTCTGGTGCCCGAGCTCGGTAAAGGCCGAGCGCATTTGGCGGGCGACATAAGCCTGCCCCCGGTTGAACCATTTGGTGACGATCCCGATCCGCACCCGACAAGCATCCACGACCGGCCCCGGCGAGGGGCTTCCGGCTGTCGCTGCCGCACAGCCCCTCACCCGCGGCTCCGGTATAGGTTGATCACGTGTCGGACCGCGATCCCAGCGCGCCACTGTCGGTCTTCCCGTTCGTGGTCGGCTGCCCGCGATCGGGGACGACCCTGCTGCAGACGATGCTCGACTGCCACCCGGACCTGGCCGTTCCACCCGAGTCCCACTTCATCCCCCGCCTGGGACGCCGCTTCGCCGACGGCTGGCATGGCTCGGCCAGGGTCCCGCGCTTTGCCGATGCGCTTTTCGAGGGCCGCAGGTTCCAGTACTGGGGCATCTCCCGCGAGGACGTTGTCGGCCTGCTCGAGCGCAACCAGCCGACCGACCTCGCGGCCGCAATCCGGCTGCTCTACGCAAGCTGGGCGGAGCGGGCCGGCAAACCCGCCTACGCCGATAAGACCCCCCGCTATCTGACCCACATCAGCCGCCTCAGCAAGCTCTTTGAGGAAGCGCGCTTCGTACACTTGATTCGTGATGGCCGCGACGTCGCGCTCTCGATGGCCGAGGCCTTTGAGCGGGGCCCGCAGACCGCTGCACAGGCAGCTATCTACTGGGGTACGAGGGTCGCCGAAGGCCGCGAGCAGGGCCTCGGGCTTGGATCCGGGCGCTACCTCGAGTTGCGCTACGAGGAGCTTATGGCGGATCCCGAGGCCACCCTGCGGCAGCTCTGTGAGTTCATCGACCTGCCCTTCGATCAAGCGATGCTCGCCCCTGAGCGGCGGGCCGAGGCGATCATCGCCGGCTATCCCGACGCCGGTGTGCACCGCAACCTGGGCCGTCCGCTGGAACGCCGACGCGACTGGCACCGGGCGATGCCCGACTCCGAGCGCCGCGACTTCGAGCTACTCGCCGGCGAGCTCTTGGCCGAGCTCCGCTACCCGGTCGAGAACGGCGCCAAGGGAGCGACCGCGGAGCGTCAGCGTCGCACCCTGCTCGCGAGCGAGTTTGAAGGGCTCCGCCACTCGTTGTTTCGGGCCGGGCGCAAGGCGGAGCGGCGCGGCGAGTTGCTTCGGCGTCAGCGGCGCACCCGCTGGGCCCGGCTCGGGGCTAGCCTTAGCCGCGGGGCCGCGAGGCTGCGTGGCAAACGCAAGCCGTGAGCGACGAGGAGTCCGCGCCCGGCCGCGCCGTGGCATAGTGCGGACGGCATGAGGTGTCGGCAATGCGGGTCGTAATGGCGCTCAAGGTCCGCAATGAGTCGGACATCATCGACGTCAATCTGCGCCACCACCTGAGCCACGGCGTCGATTTCTTCGTGGTCACCGACAACGACTCCGACGACGGCACCCGCGAGATCCTCCAGCGCTATGCCGACGCCGGTTTGATGGAGGTGATCGATGAGCCGCACGAGGACTTCTGGTCACGCGCGCACGCCTGGGTGACGAGGATGGCGCGGCTCGCCGCCGAGCGCCACGGCGCCGACTGGGTCCTGCACGCGGACGCCGATGAGTTCTGGATGCCCGTGGCCGGCTCGCTGAAGCAGGGTCTGGAGCGAGTTCCCGAGCGCTATCAGGTGGTGCTGGCGCCGAGGCCGGAGTTCGTCCCTCGCCCGCCCGGAGACGAGCCGTTCTACGAGCGGATGACGGTTCGGGAGCGCTACTCGCGGCTGCGGCCCAAAGTCGCCCACAGAGCGCTGCCCGGCGTCGAACTGCACCAGGGAGCCCACGACGTCGCGCTCTCCGAGCAGGCCGCGGCTTCGATCCTTCGGGACAGCCGGGCCGTCACCCGCTTTCCCGGCGCCGCCGGCGTCGCTGACGACGGCTCGCTGGCCTGGGCTCCCTATTGGCCCGCCCGCGTGCTGCACTTCCCGATCCGCTCCTACGAGCAGTACCGAGCCCGGGTAGAGACGATCGTCTTCCGCGGTGACCCTCCGGTGAGTGAGACCAGGAAGCGATTGCGGCGCCGCTACAACAACGACCGCCTCGACCGCAGCTACGCAAAGCTCGTCGCGGCCGAGCCCGAGATCGAGCGCGGGATCGAGGCGGGACGGCTCGTTGTCGATGAGCGCCTGCGCGACGCGCTGCGAGACAGTCCCGACCCGTTCGCGCCACGGTCCGCCGAGGTAGCGGATTCCGAGTCCGCGGAGCCCGCCGCCGAGCAGGCCGAGCTGGCCGAGATCGAGTACGACGCGATGCAGGCGATAGCCCGCAACCAGCGACTGCTGGTCCGCCGGCTCGATCGCCTCCAACGCCAATCAGGAAAGCGGAAGGCCCGCCTCAATCCGCGCCCCGGCACGCTGCCGGGACGGATGCTTCTGCGCCTGCGGCGCAGCCTATGAGCCAAGTCGGCCGGCGGCGGTTGACGGCGGTCCTGCTGATCGCAGCCGTCGCGCTCGCCGTCGCGCTCGCGCTCGGCGACGACGGCTCCTCGGACGCGACGGCCGACGGGCGCCCCAACTTCGTCGTGATCGTCACCGACGATCAGACGCTGGAGTCGATGCGGGTAATGGAACGGGTGCAGAAGCGGATCGGTGAGCGCGGCACCACATTCGACACCGCCTACGTCAACTTTGCCCTCTGCTGCCCTTCGCGGGCGACGCTCCTGACCGGTCAGTACGCCCACAACCACCTGGTGCTCGGCAACAAGGCTCCGATCGGAGGGTTCGAACGCTTCCAGACCGAGCACGGCAGCGACAACCTCGCCACCTGGATGCAGGCGGGCGGCTACCGCACCGTGCACGTCGGCAAGTACTTCAACGGCTATGGCGACGACGATCCCGCCTTCGTGCCGGACGGCTGGGACGAGTGGTACGCGAGCACGACGCCCGGTCAGCGGGTCTACGACTATCGGCTGAACGAGAACGGGACTCTCGTCAGCTACGGCAGTGAGATCGACGACTTCAAGGAGGACGTGCTCACGCGGCGCGCGGTCGAGGTGATCGAGAGCCAGTCCGGTGCCGAGCAGCCGACCTACCTCTCGCTTGCCTACACGGCGCCCCACGACGGCGGCCCGAACCCGAGCCCGCAGCCGCCCGCCGACTGCGCCAACGCCCCAAAGCCCCCCGCCCGCTACGCCGAGAGCTTCGACTCCGAGCCGCTGCCGGCGCCACCGTCCTTCGACGAGGCCGACGTCAGCGACAAGCCACCGAGCATCAGCCGGCTTGCCCCGCTGAGCGCCGCTGCCGTCGAGCAGCTGACCCGGCGCTATCGCTGCACCCTGGAGTCGCTGCTCGCAGTCGATGATGGGGTCGGTGAGATCGTCGCGGCACTGCGCGACGCCGGCACGCTCGACAACACCTATGTGATCTTCACCTCGGACAACGGCCTCTTCTTCGGCGAGCATCGGATCCCGGGCGGCAAGGTTCGCCACTACGAGGAGGCGAGCCGGGTCCCGCTCCTGATCCGCGGCCCCGGTGTCCGCGCCGGAGCTGCGGTCAAGCAGCCGGTGATCAACGCCGACCTGGCGCCGACGATTCTCGAAGCGGCCGGGATCGCACCCGGCCTCGAGCAGGACGGCGTCTCCTTGCACGGGCTGCTCGCGGGCGAGGATGGCGGCCCCGACCGCGATCTCCTGATCGAAACCCGGACCTACGCCGGGATCAGGACCCACCGCTACGTCTACGTCGAGCACCACAAGGCTGCCGATCGGGGACTGACCGAGCTCTACGACGTGTTGGCGGATCCCGGCGAGCTCGACAACCTCTCCGCCGACCCTGCTTACGAGGCGATCCGCACGCGGCTCGCCGAGCGGCTCGCCGCGCTCGCCGACTGCGCCGGCGAGCGCTGCAGCTCGAAGGCGGCGAGCAGTGGCTGAGCGGCCGCCCGGCGAGGAGGGGGCCGGCGGCGCGGCGGCGCCGATGCCGTTCGTGGTCGGCGTCAACCGCTCGGGCACGACGCTGTTGCGGATGATGCTCGACTCCCACCCCGCGCTCGCGATCGGTCCGGAGACGCACTTCGTCCCCGATCTGATCGCGCTGCTCGAGACCGGTGACGCGAGGGTCGCAGACCTCGTCGCGACGATCAGGGGCGCTCGGGAATGGGAGGACTTCGGGCTGGGCGAGGCCGAACTGACGGCTGCCTTCGAGCGCCTTGGGCCCCGGCTTGAAGCGGGCCCGGCGCTGCGTGCCTTCTACTCGCTCTGCGCCCAGCGGGCCGGCAAGCCCCGCGCCGGCGACAAGACCCCCGCCTACGGTCGCTCGATGCTCCCTATCAAGGCGGCCCTACCGGAGGCGCGCTTCGTGCATGTGATCCGCGACGGGCGTGACGTCGCTCTCTCGATCCGGGACAGGGCCGGCGGCGAGCGTCCCGAGCGTCCCTTCGGGCGGATTGCGAAGCGCTGGAAACGTCGCATCGCCGGCGCCCGCGAGCAGGCCGAGCTGCTCGGGAAAAGCTACCGCGAGGTGCGCTACGAACGTCTGGTCAGCGAGCCCGAGCCCCTACTGAAAGAAGTCTGTGCGCTGCTCGAGTTGCCCTGGGACGCGGCGATGCTCACCTACACCGAGCGTGCCGCGAACCGGCTCCGGGAGATCGATAGGGTCCTCCCCGCCCGGGGAGAGCGCGCCGAGCTCAGCGCCGAGCGGCGGATGCAGACCCACTCCCGCGTGCTCGAGCCGCCCGATCGCGGTCGCATCGGTCGCTGGCGCCGCGAGATGAGCCCTGATGAGCGGCGCGAGTTCGAGGACGTGGCCGGCGACTTGCTGGCCGCGCTCGGCTACGAGCTGTGAGGTGGTTGTCGGCTTGAGGATCGGGATCGTCAGCAAGTGGTTTCCGAGCGGCCAGGGCGTCGTCTCCCGCCACCTGCGCTCAGCGCTCGATCAACTCGGGCACGAGACCTTCATCCTTGCTCGGCCCGGGCGCGGGCCGCGGGCCGCGCGTCAGAAGAGCGGCAGCGAGCGCCGAGACCCCGTCTGGGAGGCGTCGGGAGTCAGCCAGGCGAGCGCCCACGAGATTTCCGCCGGCGAGTACCTCGACTGGGCGGCCGAGCTTGGGCTCGACCTCGTCTTCTGCGACGAGAACTACCAGTTCGATCACCTCGCGGGCCTGCGAGCAGCCGGAATTCTCACGGTCGGACGCTTCGTCTGGGAATCGTTCGCGCCCGCCGATGTGGATGGCGCCCGGCGCGCCTACGACGTGATCTATTCGTTGACTCGCTGCGAGCAGCAGCGCTACGAAGAGCTGGGGATCGAGAGCCCCTATCTGCGCTGGGGCATCCACCCGGAGCTGCTGGGGGCCGGCGACCCGCGACCCGAGGACGGGCTCGTCCGTTACTTCTTCGCCTGCAGCTTTCTCGGGCCCCGGCGGCCAATGCGCGAAGTGCTGAAGGCATTCCGCCGGGTCGGCGGGGACCATCTCCGGCTCCGAGTTAGCGCGCAGCTGCCGCGCCGGGCCGAGCAGCTGCAGAGGGCGGCGGCGCGCGACCCGCGGATCGAGTTGCTGCTCGAGGAACTGCCCACCGCCGAGTACCTCGCCGCCTTTGCCGCCAGCGACGTCTGCCTGGCACCCTCTCGCTGGGAGGGTCTCGGTGTGCCGCTGTTCGAGGCGACCGCGCTTGGATTGCCGATCATCACCAATGACGCTCCGCCGATGAACGAGATCGTCACTGACGGGCGCAACGGGCTCCTCGTCGAATCGAGACCGAGCGGCACGGCCAAGTCGGGGATCGACTCCCACGACCCCGACGTCGATTCCCTCGCTGCCGCCATCGAACGGATCGCCGACCCTGAGCAGCGGGCCTCCCTGGCCGCTGGGTCGCGAGCCGTTCGCGAGGAGCGGTCCTGGGACCGGACTGTCGCCGACTTCGAGCGGCTGCTCGAGGGACTCGCCAGCGGTTCGGTCCTTCGCGAGTAGATCTCTCCAGCGCGCTCGTACTGATTCAATCCCGCGCATGTCGCGGCGGCGCCAGTCTGAGACCTCCGACGAGCACCGCGGTGAGCGCGCCGCTCACGCGATCTACGGCTCGGTGATCGTCCTCGCCGTGATCGTCGCCGAGCAGGGGACCTCGGCCTCGGCGGCACAGGTGATCGCTTCGGTGGCGGGGGCGGCCGTGGTCACGGCGCTGGCGGAGGTCTATGCGAACTACATCGGCGGGACGATCCGCTTCCGACGGCGGCTCTCGGCGGCGGAGCGAAACGTCGTCGAGCGCAACGTCGCCGTTGGCTTCGCCACGGCGATCTCGCCGATCGTGTTTTTTGTGCTCGCCGCCCTCGACGTGATCGACCTCGACACCGCCTTCGATGTCGCGATCTGGGCCGGCGTGGGCATTCTCGGCGCCCATGCGGCCGCCGCCAACCGCCTCGCAGGCTTCCCGATCACTCAGAGCGTGCTCTTCGGCCTCGCGTTCGCAGCGCTCGGCGCCGCGCTCGTCGGGCTGAAGGCCCTGACCTGAGCCGGCCCGCTGGGCAGGAGGTCCCTCGTCCCGCCGCTGCATCAGGGAGGCGCGCGCCGTTTCTCTCCCAAACTGGGGTCTTTTGCCCCCGGCTGACTTGAAGTTTGCGCGCCGATCGCCACCCTGAACCGTGACTGCAAACCCAAACGACGGAAGACTCCAATGCAAGATCGTGTTGAGGTCGAGGCCATGCTCCGCGCAGGAAAGCGCTTCGGCCAGATCGAAGATCGGATCAACGCGATGCACGTCAACGAAGAGGCAAAGTCGGCCCTGTGGCTGCTCGCATGGAGCGAGCAGAGGACGGACACGCGCCGGCCGATTCTCGAGGAGGATCCGAGCGAGGCTCTGCCGGCCGGCTGAAGAGGCTGCTGCTTCGAATCCGCTCGCCGGGACTCGACCACGATCGAGCGTGAGCGGCCGCCCGCGAGTAGCGTTAGTCGCGTGGCCGACCGCGACGATCTCGAGTTCACCTACTCGCTGATCGACCGGATCTTCCGGCTCAGCCTCGGCGAGTTGGCCGACTTCAGCGGCGCCAAATACGACGGTGATTTCTCGCTGACCCTCGAGCAAGCGCAGCGCCGCAAGCACGAGTACGTGGCGGAGCAGATCGGAATCGGGCCCGATCGGCGGATGCTCGATCTCGGCTGCGGATGGGGTCCGCTGCTTGCCTTCGCGCGTGAACGCGGGGGCAGCGGGGTCGGCGTGACGCTCTCCTCCGCTCAGGCCACCGCCTGCCGCCGCCACGGCCTCGACGTCCGCATCGACGACGCCCGCGCGCTCAGTCGCGAGAGCTACGGGGGCTTCGACGCCGTGGCGAGCCTCGGCGCGTTCGAGCATTTCTGCTCGCCCGATGAGTTCCGGGCCGGCCGTCAGGAGGAGATCTACTCCGGGATCTTCGAGCGGGTCGCCGGGGTGCTGCCCCCGTCCGGCCGCTTCTACCTGCAGACGATGGTCTTCGGCCCGAATGCGGGCGATCCCGAGCA
>Ga0307380_10013302_pt1 | contig 10180 bp, 10 predicted proteins | sample UN3MG_FD_202239 | JGI IMG/M metagenome (GOLD analysis project Ga0307380, IMG submission 202239) | Soil microbial communities from Risofladan, Vaasa, Finland - UN-3 | ecosystem: Environmental > Terrestrial > Soil > Coastal area > Acid sulfate soil | place: Finland: Risofladan, Vaasa | collected...
TTCGACCTCACCGGACACGTCGCACTCGTCACCGGTGGCAACGGCGGCATCGGGCTCGGCATGGCCGACGCGCTCGCCGCCCATGGTGCCGACGTGGCCATCTGGGGCACCAACCCCGACAAGAACGACGCCGCGGTCGAGCAGCTCGGTCGACACGACGTCGAGCTGCTGTCGATCGTGTGCGACGTCGGCGACGAGGACGCCGTCGTGCAGGCGATGGCCGACACCATCGGCGAGCTCGGCCGGGTCGACTCGTGCTTCGTCAACGCCGGCATCGGCGGGCAGGCGCCGAGCTTCATCGGGATGACGTCGGACGAGTGGCGCCGGGTGATGCGGGTCAATCTCGACGGGGCGTTCTTCACCTCCCGCGAGGCGGCCAAGCACATGGTCGAACGCCACGGTGGCGGTGACGAAGCGGGTGGCTCGATCGTGTTCACGACATCGGGGTCGGCGTTCTTCGGCCAGCAGTCGGGACAGCACTACGGCGCGTCGAAGGCCGGCGTGAACTCGATGATGAAGGCGATCGCAGTGCAGCACGCACGTCACGGCATCCGCTGCAACTCGGTGCTGCCGGGCTGGATCGAGACCGACATGACCGCCGGAGCGTTCGGTTGGGACAAGTTCGTCGCGAACGTGCTGCCGCGAGTGCCGATGCGCCGCTGGGGCACCGCCGACGACTTCGGCGGCCTCGCCGTCTACCTCGCCAGCCGGGCCTCGAGCTACCACACCGGCGACGTGATCACCATCGACGGCGGCTACCACTCCTTCTGACTGCGCTCGCCCCTCACCCACCCCACCCCACCCCATCACGTTTGCGTTGCATTTCGGATGACCCGTCCCATCCGAATCTGAGCGCAAACGTGGGGTGGCCGGTGTTGCAGCGTTTGTGTGACGTTTCGGGTGACCCGTCCCATCCGAAATGCAACGCAAACGTGGGTGGCTGGGCGCGGCCATCCCGGCGGGGGCGGGGTGTGGCGTCCTAGATTTGGGCGATGTCCGACTCGCAGTCCGCTGTCACGCGCCCGCCCGCGGTAGCGCCTGGCAATGTCGCTGTCATCACCGGCGGAGCGAGCGGGATCGGCCTCGCCGTTGCCGAGGCGATGATCGCCGAGGGGATGAGCGTCGTGCTCGCCGACATCGACGCGCCCAAGCTGCGCGACGTCGATGCCCGACTCAGCGAGGACGGCGCGTCCGTCGCGACGATGGTGTGCAACACCACGGCGGAATCCGAGGTGAACGCGTTGATCGAGTACGCCGTCGAGCGGTTTGGTGGCGTCCACGTGATGTTCAACAACGCGGGCATCCTCGGGGTCGGCGACGCGTGGACGGATCCGATCGACCTGTGGAAGCGCGTCCTCGACGTCAACGTGCTCGGCGTGGTTCACGGCATCCGGGCGGCGCTGCCGGTGATGCAACAGCAGGGCGTCGGCCACATCGTCAGCACCGCCTCAGACGCCGGTCTGCGGGGTGCGCCGGGCATCGCTCCGTATGTGGCGAGCAAGCACGCCGTCGTCGGCCTGAGCGAAAGTCTGTTCCTCGAACTCGGACTGATCGGATCCCCGGTCGGTGCGAGTGTCCTCTGCCCGTTCTTCGTCAAGACCGACCTGAAGAGCAAGGACAAGGAGCCGGAGACCGTCGATTCGCCGGTGGCCCAGTTCATCAATCAGGCGCTCGCTGCGGGCGTCGACGGCGGCATCCCTGCGAGCCAGGTCGCCGCTGAGGTCGTCGCCGGGATCACGGCAGGACGGTTCTGGATCTTGACACACGACTCCACGCGCGAGGCCTCTGTGGCGCGGGTGCAGCGCGCGGCCGATGGTGTGAACCCGCCGATCAACCTCCCCACCGGCGATGCCGAGAGCTGAACGGATTCGAATGGGTACGTCCACCTCGTCCTTCGGCGTCGGCAAGCGCGAGTCGCACGACTCGACCGACTTCTACGCGCGCTTCGCGCCGCCGGAGGTCAGCGACGACGACGCGCTCGGCGAGCCCGGCGAACTCGACGTCATCCACGTCGGCGACGCCCGCGACATGTCGGCGGTGCCTGACGCGTCGGTGGCGCTCGTCGTCACCTCGCCGCCGTACTTCGCCGGCAAGGAGTACGAGACCGCGCTCGGCGAAGGCCACGTTCCGGGCGACTACCTCGACTACCTGGCGATGTTGCGCGACGTGTTCGCCGAGTGCGTTCGCACCCTGGAACCGGGTGGCCGCATCGCCGTCAACGTCGCCAACCTCGGCCGCCGCCCCTATCGCAGCCTTGCCGCCGACGTCACGACGATTCTCCAGGACGACCTGCGCCTGCTGTTGCGCGGCGAGGTCATCTGGCAGAAGCAACGCGGCGCCAGCGGTTCGTGCGCGTGGGGGTCGTACCAGTCGCCGGCGAACCCGGTGCTGCGTGACACCACCGAGCGGGTGATCGTCGCGAGCAAGGGTCGCTTCGACCGCGTCGGACGGTCGGCGTCACCCGGAGAGCCCGGTGGCGCAACCATTCCCGGCGACGAGTTCATGGAGGCCACGCTCGACGTCTGGGAGATCCCGGCCGAGAGCGCCACCCGCGTCGGCCACCCCGCGCCGTTCCCCGTCGCTCTGGTCGAACGCTGCATCCAGCTGTTCACCTACGACGGCGACGTCGTGCTCGACCCGTTCGTAGGGTCGGGAACCACCGCGGTCGCCGCGGCGAACACCGGCCGTCGCTATGTCGGCTACGACACCGATCCCGACTACGTCCGCCGGGCTCGTGAACGGGTGGCGTCGATGGTGCCCGTCGCGGCAACCGAACGCCGCACGTTGAAGGAGATGGCGCGCACGTTGCTCGACGCCGCCGGATTCGTCGACGTCGAGGAGAACGTGCGGGTCGCCCCGGGCGTCACCGTCAGCTTCCGTGCGGTCGGCCCCGACGGAGTTGCACGGCTGTTCGAACTCGGGGGAGTGCACACCCCGGCGCGCCCCGGCCTGTCACGGCTCGATGCGGTCTGGCGCACGATCGCCAAGGCCGCGATCGCACAGCAGGCGACGCCTGCAACCGACTTCGTCGTGCTGACGTCTGGCTCGGTCCGCGGCGGACCGCTCGCCGCGGTCGTCGGCGACGGCGGCCCCATCGCCACAGTTGTCGATGTCACAGGCCCCGAGGCGCTCGAACGTCTCGTCGCCGTCTGCGCCGAGTGAGCGCCGCCGCGTACGACGCCCTCGATCGACGGGCGCTGCGCTCGGTCGCTGTGCAGTTCTTCGCGAACGGTGCTGTGTACGCCACGTGGATCCCGCGACTGCCCGACATCCGAGAGCGCGTCGACATCTCGATCGGCGCACTCGGGCTCGTTCTCACACTCGGCAGCGTGGCGAGCCTCGTCGGTTCGTTGCTCACCGGTCGGGTGATCGCACGGTTCGGCAGCCGACGGGTGATGATCTACGGCGCCGCATCCTCGATCGCCTTCCTCCCGGTGATCGGGTTCTCCACCGGTCCGGTGCTCCTCGTCGCCGCGCTGTTCGGGCTGCTGTTCTTCGACGTCTTCATCGACGTCGCCATGAACGTGCAGGGCTCGGCGCTCAGCGCGCGGCGCCACACGCCGGTGATGAACCGTCTGCACGGGTTCTGGAGCCTGGGGACTGTCACCGGTGGGGTGGTCACGGTGCTGACCCTGCGCGCCGGGGTGAGCACGCCGGTGCACCTGACGATCGTGGCGGTGCTGCTCGTGGCTGCGCTCGCCTTCGTCGCGCCCGGCCTGCTGCGCCGGGACGAGGCGCCCGAACTGGAGGAGGCCGCCGCGACGAGCAGCCGACCGCTGCGGCGGGCGTTGAGCACCGCGTCGTTGCTGCTGGCGGTGGGTGGGGCGATGGCGATGATGCTCGAGGTCGCCAACGGCGACTGGGCCTCGTTCCGGCTCGGCGAGGACCTCGCCGCCCGGCCGAGCCTCGCCGGTCTTGCGTTCCTGGCCTTCACGTCCGGCATGACGATCGGTCGGTTGGGCGGTGACTGGGTGCAGGTGCGAGTCGGTCCGACCGATCTCATTCGGCTCGCTGCGTTGGTCGCCGGATCGGGCTCGTTGATCGCCACGCTGGTCCCGAACGTTGCGGCGTCGATCGCAGGATTCCTCGTTGCCGGGCTGGGGACGTCGGTGCTGTTCCCGCAGCTCTACGACCGTGCGGCGCGCTCGCCGGGACCCCCGGGATCGGGGTTCGCGTCGATGCTGATCGGTCAGCGAGGCGCCGGACTGCTGACGCCGCTGGTGGTCGGCGCGTTGGCCGACACCGAGGCGCTCGGTGTCGGCCAGGCCATGGCGATCGTCACCGTGCCGGCGGCCGTGGTGGTGTTCCTCACCACGCTCGTCCCGACCACCCGGCCCGCCCGACCCACCCGGCCCACCTGACCCTCCCACCCCGGACCCTCCCGCCCCATCTCCCAGCCCCCATCGAAAATTCGGAGCCGACGTTGCGCCTGGCGCAACCGTCGCTCCGAATTTGGGTGGCGCAGTCCGGACCACCCCGAAATTCGGAGCCATCGTCGCGCTGGACGCAACGTTCGCTCCGAATTTTCGGTTGGGCGGGGGGTCGGGACGAGCTCGGGTCAGAGTGTGGTGACGGCGAGGTCGAACTGCGGATGGCTCCATGTCTCGATGACGCCGAGGCCGTCGGTCAGGATGGCGCGCGCGAGCTCGCCCTTGGCGGCCTTTGCGAAGTGACCGCCGGGTTTGCCCGTTGGATCCACCAGGGTGAGCGACACGCCAGCGACGCCGTCGAGGACGAGTGCGGCGCGATGTTCCTGGGGGAGCAGGTCGACGACGAATCGACGCCGCGAGAGGCGCTCGAGTTCCGCGGTCACCGCCTCTCGCCACCACGTCGAGAGCTTGCCGAGCGGGCGGAGGTTGGCGCCCATCTTCAGGCGGTAGTCGGGTACCGGGTCGTCACCGCGCACCAACCCGAGCAATCCGGACACGACGACGATCTGCCTGTGCGCAGCTGGGGCCAGCGTGGCCGGATCGAGGTGGTCCCACACGACGCCGGTGTAGCGCTGCCACGCCGGGAGCGTCGCTGCGCCGATGAGGGAGCTGTTCGCCGACTGAGCGCGGAGCAGGTGCTCACCGCGCACCCCGAGCAGTTTCTCGTCGCCGCCGTGCACCGCGAGGAGTGCGTCGACGACCGTGGCTCGACGGTCACCGAGTCGCGCTCCGAACGAACCGGCATCCGGTGTCCATGGGGCGCGCCGTCGATTGCCGCCCTCCGCCTTGCCCTCCGAGGGTGGCAACAGCAGCATTGGAACATTGTTCGAAAAAGTTGCCCGTTCGCTGGTCACCGCCCCACTCTGGCCTCTACAGTCGAAAATATGCGTGTACACCTCGATGCAGAGAAGTGCCAGGGCCACAACCGCTGCTATGCGTTGGCGCCGGAATTGTTCGATGTCGACGATTACGGCCAGGCCATGTTGCTCGTCGAGGGCGATGTGCCCGCAGAGTTGCAGGACAAGGCCCGTCTCGCAGCCTCCAACTGTCCCGAGTACGCGATCACCATCACGGAGAACGGCTGACATGAGCATCGACGAGAGCACCGACTCCGTCAACGAGAACGCGATGACGCCGGACGTCCGAATCGACCCGGACACCGGCAACAAGATCATCACCTGGGAACGCAACGGCGAGACCATGGAGTTCATCGTCGGCAGCCGCCCCGAAGGCACGGATGTCTGGCAGCGGGTACCGTACGACGCTGCCGATTACGGCCCGGTGACCGACTTCGCGACCGACTTCGACCACGCTGACCGTGCCTACAACCCCAACGCTCCCGAGGTGTGGAAGGCAGTCCGTGAGGGTGGGTGCCCGATCGCGCACTCCAATCGATACGGCGGCATGTGGGTGCCGTTGACGCACGACACGGTCCACGAGATTGCCTACGACACGGAGCATTTCTCGAGCCGGGCGGTCGTGCCCGGTGTCGGGCGACCCGGCGACCGGGCGTTGCCCGCCCCGATCGGCCTCGCCCCACCGATCACCAGCGATCCTCCCTTCCACGCCATGGCGCGTCGATTGCTCCTGCCGGCGTTCGCGCCGAAGGTGATCGAGCCGTGGGAAGGCGAGATCCGGCTCTTGTGCAAGCGGTTGCTGGACGAGATGGGAGACATCACGCCCGGTGAGACCGTCATCGACGCGGCGATCCAGTACGCGCAGCACATCCCGGTGAACGTGATCGGTCGGATGCTCGGCTTCCCGCAGGAGGACGAGGCGATGTTCCGAGAGATGGTCCATGAGGTCCTGGAGCGCATCAACGAGGAGCCAGGGACACGTCAGGCGTCGAACGACTTCGGCGCCTACGTCCAGCAGCAGATCGCGGACCATCGTGAGAACCCGCGCGACGACCTCACGAATTTCCTGATGAACGTCGAAGTCGACGGCAACACGCTCGCCGACGAAGTCGTCGAGGGCATGATCATCCTCCTGCTCGTCGCCGGAGTCGACACCACATGGTCGGCGATCGGATCGTCGCTGTGGCATCTCGCCCAGCATCCGGAGGATCACCAGCGCCTGCTGGACGACCCCGAGGTCATGACCTTCGCGCTCGAGGAGTTCCTGCGGGCCTACGCACCCGTCACGATGGGCCGACTGGTCACGGAGGATCTCGACTTCCACGGCTGCCCGATGAAGAAGGACGACTGGGTGCTCCTGGCGTTCCCGGCCGCCAACCGTGATCCGCTGAAGTTCGAGGATCCCGACACCTTCGTCATCGACCGTGCGGAGAACCGGCACGCGGCGTTCGGGCTCGGCATTCACCGTTGTGTGGGCTCGAACCTCGCCCGCCTCGAGCTCAAGGTCGCCATCGAGGAGTTCATCGAGCGCTTTCCGCGCTTTGAACTCGCCGGCGACACCAGGTGGAGCGTCGGCATGGTCCGCGGTCCGCGCGAGATCCCGGTCCGCATCCTCGAGACCGCCTGATTACATCACGGGTCAGACCCCTGTTGTAACGATGACGTCACGGGTCAGACCCGCGATGTAATCGTCACGCGAAGGTGCTGCCGAGGGAGGCGGCCGCGCACGCGGACATCACGGTGACGCCCGCGTAGACGCTGCCCCAGCGCCAGCCGAGAGAGCGCGTCTCCATGGCGAACGACGAGAAGGTCGTCAGTGCGCCACAGAAGCCGACGCCGAGAATCGTCCGCGCGTCGGTTCCCAGGTCGGATGCCGCGATCAGGCCGAGCACACCGGCGCCGATCGAGTTCACCCACAGCAGCGACACCCACGAGCAGGCGAACTGCGCCACCAGGTGCCGCCCGAGCGCGCCGAGCCCGGCCGCCGCGACGAACAGCACCGCCGTCATTCGCCGACCTCGATGGGCCGGTGGGCGACGAATGTGGCGCCGACACCCGCAGCGAGCGTGACGGCGCCGTAGAGCACGGCAACCGGGAGGCGTTCGGCGTCGGCGAGATCGTTCAGCTCGACTGCAAGTGCCGAGAACGTCGTGAATCCGCCGAGCACGCCGGTCACGGCGAATGCCCACGCGATGGTTCCGGCCGACAGCGTCCGCGCCGCCAGACCGATCAGCAGACACCCGATCAGGTTGACGATGAGCGTCGCCCACGGCCAGGTGCCGGGCACGTGCGGTGTTCCGGCAGCGTCGACGAGTTCGGCGACTCCCCAGCGGCCGGTTGCTCCGATCGCTCCACCGGCCGCGATCGCGCCGAGTACGAGCGGAGCGAACGGGCGATCGGCGATCTGCACCTCTCGTTCGTAGCAAACCGATGAACGCGGACCCTGTCTTTTCGGGTCGGGTCCGGAAGGACAGGGTGGGGTCACACCGGATTCTCACCGCGTGCGAGCAGACTGGCGGACGTGACGGACACAACGAGCGCTCGCATCCTCGTCGCCGAAGATGACCGAGCCGTGCGCGAATCCCTCGTACGAGCCCTCCAGCTCGAGGGCTACACGGTCGCGTCGTCGAACAATGGCGCCGAAGCGCTCGAAGCGATCCGTCAATCGGAGCCCGATGTCCTGCTGCTCGACGTGTCGATGCCGATCGTTGACGGCCTGACCGTGTGCCGGGTGCTGCGATCCGAGTCCAGCAAGCTCCCCGTGTTGATGCTGACTGCCCGCACCGAGACCAGCGATCGTGTCGCCGGCCTCGACGCCGGCGCCGACGACTACCTGCCCAAGCCGTACGACCTCGACGAGCTGCTTGCGCGGATTCGAGCGCTGCTTCGCCGCTCGGGTTACGGCTCCGATGACGCAGAGCAACCCGAGGGCGAGCTCGTCCTCGGCGATCTTCGACTGGACACCTCCGGGCGTCGAGCGTTCCGCGGCGAGCGGGAGGTCCAGCTCTCCAAGACCGAGTTCGACCTGCTCGCACTCCTCGTCGCCAACCGCGGCATCGTGCTGGACCACTCCACGATCTACGACCGCATCTGGCACTACGACTTCGGCCCCGACTCCAAGAACCTCGCGGTCTACATCGGCTACCTCCGCCGCAAGACCGAGGCCGAGGGCGAGCCACGCGTCGTGCACACCGTGCGCGGCGTCGGCTACACCGCCCGGATCGACGGCTGATGGGCCTGCGCTGGAAGATCGCGCTGTCGCTGGCGCTGGTGGCGATGATCGCGACGTTCACCGTCGGCCTGATCGGGTACCGCACCACGAGCGCCCGCCTCGTCGACGAGGTCGACCGATCGATCACCCAGGCGACCGGCCAGATGATCGGACGTGCGGTCGACGGTCGGATCACGATGCCCACCAGGAGCCTGCTCGAGGTGTACGCGGTGCGAGTGCTCGATGCCGACGGCGCGTCCGTAGCGTCGTCGTTCCCCGACGACGCGGAGATCGCCGAAGGAGCACTGGAGGTGGTCGGTGCGCCCCGATCGATCGACCGCGCGACGCTCGACGTCGACGACGAGTCACTGCGGGTCCACACGATCGGGCTCGCCAACGGCGCGCTCCAGGTCGGTCGCTCACTCGACGAGGTCGACAGCGTGCTCAGCGACTTGCGTCAGCGGACGCTGTTGCTCGTGGTGCTGGTGTCGATTGTGGCTGCGCTCGTCGGCTGGCTGATCGCCGGCACCGTCGCGGCGCCCATCCGGCGCCTCACCGGAGCTGCCGAGGACGTCGGCTCGTCGGGTCGGCTCGACGTCGAAGTGCCCGGCACCGGCACCGACGAGGTGGGCCGGCTCGGCTCCGCGTTCCGCAACATGCTCAGTGCGCTGGCGGTGTCGCGCGCCGAGCAGCATCGGCTCGTGCAGGACGCCGGTCACGAGCTGCGCACCCCACTCACGAGTCTCAAGACGAATCTCTCCGTGCTGCGCCGTCACCCAGAGATGTCGGCGGAGATGCGCGACGGCGTGCTCGACGACCTCGAAGCCGAGGTGAGCGAACTCACCGAACTGGTGAACGAACTCGTCGCGGTCGCATCGGGCGAACTCGACGAACAGCCGAGCGAACGCATTGAACTCGTGGCGCTCGCGGAGGAAGTGGCAGAGCGTGTCGGTCGCCGTCGATCTCGCGACGTCGTCGTCGACATTCGCTCGCGCGCTGCGGTCGACGCGCCGCGATCGACACTCGACCGCGCGATCACGAACCTCGTCGACAACGCCTGCAAGTTCGACACCAGCGGTGGGCGCATCGACGTCGTGGTCGACGGAGGTTCGCTGACCGTGCTCGATCGCGGACCCGGGATCGAGCCGGAGGACGAGGAGCGCATCTTCGACCGCTTCCATCGATCCGAGTCGGCGCGCTCCATGCCGGGCTCCGGCCTCGGCCTGTCGATCGTTCGCGACGTCGTCACTCGTGCCGGTGGCACGGTGTCGGCCGCCCGACGCGACGGCGGTGGTGCAGCGATCGGCTTCACGTTGCCGGTATCGCCCTCGTGGCCGGCGGGCGAACCAGCGCCGTAGGCGGGCCGATCCTCGAGCGTCAATCCTCCCGGCGATGCCCGGCACTGAGCTCGGCCAGGTGTTCTTTGGCGAGCTGATCAGATTTCACAACGGCGACGGTCACCTTGGTGAGCGCTCGAAGTGTCGACGTGCGAACCCCGCCTTCGAGCGCCGCCCGTTCACCGAGAATCGCACCAGGTCCGACCTCGGCGATCGCCTCGCCGTCGACCTCGACCTCGAGCACGCCGTTGAGGAGCAGGAACACCTCGTCGCCGCTCGCTCCTTGTTCGGTGAGGAGTGCGCCTTCCTTGAGCTTGCGAATCGACGACTTCCCGCCGCCTCGCA
>Ga0307380_10013305_pt1 | contig 10180 bp, 10 predicted proteins | sample UN3MG_FD_202239 | JGI IMG/M metagenome (GOLD analysis project Ga0307380, IMG submission 202239) | Soil microbial communities from Risofladan, Vaasa, Finland - UN-3 | ecosystem: Environmental > Terrestrial > Soil > Coastal area > Acid sulfate soil | place: Finland: Risofladan, Vaasa | collected...
TTTTGGAACGGCAAATGGTGTGAAGTTTGGACAGGGTCGGCTCAAAATCGGTGATATACATACACCATCACTTATAAAGAAAGTTAAAGCTAACGCACTGGCGGAAGGTATTGTCATTATCGATGCCCCTCCAGGTACATCGTGTCCGATGATCGAAGCTGTTAAGGGAGCGGATTTCGTTTTGCTTGTAACCGAGCCTACACCATTTGGATTGAACGATCTGAAATTAGCGGTTGGAATGGTGAGAGAACTGAAAATCCCATTTGCTGTGGTGATAAATCGCAGTGAGCCTGATGAGCAAATGACAAATCAATATTGCGAGGATGAAAACATAGATGTTATTTTTGAGGTGCCGGATGACCGAAAGATAGCAGAAGCTTATTCGGTTGGCAAAATGATTGTTGATGTATTACCCGAATACGAGAAGGAATTTGCAGGTTTATATGAAAATGTTTCCCAAAGGCTTAAAAGCTGAAAAATGAAAAAAGATGACGACGAATTTATGGAAAGGATAAGCCTTGATATGGATGCTCGGCGTATGGCATGCAAAATCCTTGACGTTAAGGATATGGCAAGTAAGGAAGAACTGAAAAAAGCTTACCGTCAAATTGCAATGAAGCTTCACCCTGATAAAAACTTGAACGATCCTGGTGCGAATAAGAAATTTACGTTGGTCAAATGTGCGTATGAACTTTTAGCAGAAGATAAACCCTGCCCCGCTTTGTTGGAGGAGATCAACTCCTGGCCAGGTGTTCCTGAAGATGATAAATACAAGCTCGATAATCCTTGGGGACACTTTTTGTGGTGGCGTGATAAGTTTTTCGGGCCAATATAGGATTTGCAGGTATGGAAAAGTATTTACAATCATGTAAGTCGGAATTTTGGAAGAATGTCTTTGAAGCGGAGTTAGACTATATTCTGCACGAGTTAAAAGGAACTAACGACGTTCTAAGTGTCGGCTGCGGCCCGGCAATTATTGAGGTTGGTTTAGCTGAGCACGGTTTTAACGTTACCGGCCTGGATATTTCCAGAGAGGCCTTGGGACAGGCACCGGCGAGCATAAGAACTGTGGTAGGCTCTGCGGGAAATATGGAGTTTGCGTCTGAGTCTTTTGATGCGGTTATTTATGTGGCTTCTGTCCAGTTTATCGAAAGATATAAACAAGCCGTTCAACAGAGTGCTCGTATTCTCAGGTCAGGTGGTAAACTCTTGATTATGTTGCTAAATCCGGAGTCTGAGTTTTTCAAAGAAAAAACCAAAAATCCCGACTCTTACATAAACAAGATTAAGCATACAGACTTAAAAGAGATTGAGAAAACGATTGCAGAGTATTTCTCTGTTCAAACCGAATACTTCTTAGGCATTAAAGGCAAGCAAATATTCCAAAGTCGGGATTCTAATGTGGCGAGCCTTTACGTTATAAAAGGAACAAAGAAGCAATATGGATAAAAGAAGTTGATAAGGTTATTTCATTTTAATGAAAAGCCGAAGGGATGCTTTGATGAAAGAAATAGTTGTTATAAGCGGTAAGGGCGGGACTGGTAAGACAAGTATCGTGGCAGCATTTGCATATCTTGCGAAAAATGCTGTGTTTGCTGATTGCGATGTTGATGCTGCGGATTTGCATCTGGTATTGGAGCCGAGAGTAAAACAGACTTCTGACTTTTCCGGCGGCAAACAGGCGTTTATTATTGCTGAAAAATGTATTGGCTGCGGCAAATGTAACGACCTGTGCAGATTTGACGCTATATACTTCGATGGCCCGGCAAATGACATTGCAGCTAAAACATTTACTGTTAATCCTGTCTCGTGTGAAGGCTGTAAGGTGTGTGTTGAATTCTGTCCGGTCGATGCGATTGAGTTTAACGACAGCATAAACGGGCAATGGTTTATATCTGATACACGGTTCGGAACGATGGTTCACGCCAGGCTTGGAATCGCTGAGGAAAACAGCGGTAAACTGGTAAGTCTGATTCGCAAAGAGGCCAAAAGAATCGCTGAAGAACAGAATAAAGATTTAATTATTATTGACGGCTCACCGGGAATAGGCTGTCCGGTGATAGCTTCAATTGCCGGAGCGGATTTAGTTTTGATAGTTACAGAACCGACTCTTTCGGGAAAGCATGATTTAGAGCGCGTCGTGGAATTGGCTGCCGGCTTTAAGATTCCTACTCTGGTTGCTATCAACAAATTCGATTTAAATCCTGATATGGCAACTCAAATTGAAGAAGATGTCCGCAAGCGAAACATTAAAGTGGTTGGAAAAATACGCTATGACAATGCTTTTACCAAGGCACAGATTATGAAATGCTCAGTAGTCGAATATACCGGCGGAGCTGTAACAGAAGATATAAAGGCCTTATGGAGGAACGTCACCTATGCCTTTTAACAAATTGGAACCATTAAAAAGGAGCAGAACAAAATGAAAATTGCAATTCCATTAACAGAAGGAAAATTGTCACAGCATTTCGGCCATTGCGAGCAGTTTGCTGTTATCGACGTTGACAGCGACAGCAAGAGCATCAAAAACCAGGAATTACTAAGTCCGCCGCCTCATGAGCCAGGCGTGTTGCCGCGGTGGCTGCATGAAAATAACGTTAATGTTATTATAGCCGGCGGAATGGGACAGCGAGCACAGCAGCTTTTTGCTCAGAATGACATCAAAGTTGTAACAGGCGCATCGGATAATTCAGCAGAGGAACTGGTTACTCAGTATCTAAATGGGAACCTCGAATGCGGACAAAACATCTGTGACCATTAACAGATTAGCTTCAAAATCAGGACTAAAGAAATGCCAAGACCGAGACACTGCAGACGTGTAGGACAATTGCCTCTGGTTAATTTCTATAAACCCAGAGGCATCCCCCTGAAGAGTCTTGAACTCGTCCAGCTAACCGTTGATGAACTTGAATCGATACGGCTTACTGACCTTGAAGGTATGTATCAGGCGCAAGCCGCTGAAAAGATGAACGTTTCGCGTCAGACTCTTGGCAGGATACTCGAATCAGCCCACAAAAAGATCGCCGATGCCCTCGTTAACGGAAAGGCCATGTCAATCGAAGGAGGTCAAATTAAACTGGGCACTACGGCAGAAACTATGCAAGGTGAATTTCCGGGACGACTTCAACGAGGCTGCGGAAGAGGACGAAAGCGTCGCCATCAAGGACGAACTCAAGGAAAAGGTCCACAATACTGACGTTAAAAAGCTTATAATTCAAAGCCGGCTATCTTAGTGCCGCATTTAGGGCAGCAGCTATTCTCGATTACATTTTTGCCTATTGTATAACCAACGCGTTCGATAAGCAACTGTCCGCAATTGTAACAGGAAGTGTTTTCGTGTTCAGAGCCTGGGACGTTTCCGAGATAAATATAACGCAGTCCGGCATCTTTGCCGATACGTGCGGCCTGTTCGAGGCTGTCAATCGGCGTGGGGCCTGCGCGGTCATATTTATAGTTCGGGCCATATCTGCTTATATGCCAGGGAACATCGCAGCCCGCCTGTTCGGCGATAAAGGCGGTTAACTGTTTTAGCTCATCGACAGAATCGTTTTCGCCGGGAATCAGTAAAGTTGTAATTTCCATCCATATATTTGTTTCGTTTGCGATGTAACGGATAGTGTCGAGCACCGGTGCGAGTCTTGCGTGACAAAGCCTTTGGTAGTAATCCTCGGTAAACGCTTTGAGGTCAACGTTGATACCGTCCAGCCATTCTTTGGCGAAATCAATCGCCTCGATAGTCATATACCCATTGCTTACGAAGACATTCGTCAAGCCTTTTTCCTTTGCGAGTATTCCGCAGTCGGCGCAGAGTTCCATAAAGATTGTCGGTTCGGTATATGTATAAGCGATACTGCTGCATCGGTCGCGGACGGCAGCGGCAACTATCTTCTCTGGTGTTATGGACTGTCCTTCGATTTGGCCCTGTTCGATGGCGGCCTGGCTTATATGCCAGTTCTGGCAAAATTCGCATTGGAAATTACAGCCCTCGGTTGCGATGGAAAAACTTCGCGTACCTGGCTGAAAATGGAAGAGCGGTTTTTTCTCTATAGGGTCAGGATTGGCGGCGCAAATTTTATCGTAAGTGAGCGAATACAACACGCCTTCAATATTTCTACGAACGCAGCACCGTCCTGTTTTACCATCGGCAATCAAACACCGCCAGTTGCAAAGATTACAGCGTACCTTCTTATCCTCAGCCGACTCCCACAAAACCGCACGCTTGAGATTATCAGCGCTCGTGTGCATTTTTGATTTCCCCATTATTTAATAAAGATTTACTTTCCGAAGTTAAATATATATAATAGATTAACGAAAATCAATAAGTATGTGGATTTTTAGAATATATCCAGGTTCTGGATATATACCGGTTATGGAACTTTTGGAGAAAGCATTTATGAGTATTTTATCTGCTATTGGTAATACGCCTTTGGTAGAACTCGAGAGCCTCAGGCACAATAACTCAAAAGTAAGAATATTCGGCAAGCTTGAGGGAAGCAATCCTGGAGGTTCAATCAAGGACCGGCCAGCTCGCTGTATGATAGAAAATGCCGAGCAGACCGGCTTATTGACGAAGGACAAGGTCATTCTCGAAGCCACATCCGGCAATACTGGTATCGCTCTGGCGGTAATAGGGGCGGCCAAAGGGTATCGCGTAAAACTTTGTATGCCGGAATGTGTCAGTGTAGAAAGGCGGCGTATTCTCGAAGCCCTCGGCGCTGAGATTGTTCTAACCGCTGCGAAAGAGGGAACCGATGGCGCAATCAGGAAAGCTCATCAACTTTTGGAAGCCGAGCCCGAGAAGTATTGCATGCCCAATCAATTCGAGAATAAGTGTAATATCCTCGCACATTATGAGACAACTGCTCCGGAAATATTTCGCCAAACCGACGAAGAAATAGACGTGTTTGTTGCGGGAATGGGCACAACGGGAACTCTGATGGGAGCGAGCAAATATTTCAAAGAGAAAAAGCCCGAAGTCAGGATAGTTGGCGTTGAACCCACAGAGGGACATACAATCCAGGGGCTCAAAAATATGAAAGAATCCATCGTCCCCAGGATTTATAATCCGGACATGCTCGACGAAAAGATTACCATCGAGGACGATGAGGCCTTTGAGACAGCAAGGCTTCTCGCGGCACAGGAAGGCATTTTCTGCGGGATGTCCAGCGGAGCGGCAGTGGCAGGAGCTTTGCGAGTTGCTAAAAGGATGACATCCGGGACAATTGTAGCAATCATCCCCGACCGAGGCGACCGATATTTAAGCACCAACCTGTTCAGATCATTCTGCGCGAAATGCCCGCCTTAATTGCCAACAAGAACTGATTAACTCTTTATCATTTATATGCTTGTGCAATAATTTTAATCGGGTGGTTGACATTTACTTCGGCTATATGTTCGATTTGCATTGCGCAGGCGGCACATTCTGTTAAGACGTTTTTGGTTGGCGATTTTTGAATCGCATCTCGTAAAGATTTTGAAATCTCATTTGACAGGTCGTAATTTTTTTTCTGCATCCCGAATGTCCCTGCCAGGCCGCAACAACCGGCCTTTAAGTCAACGACATTCAGGCCGCAAAGCTCGTTCAACAATTCAATGCCTGCCTGACCGCCGCCTATCGCAAACAGATGACAGGGACAGTGATAAACGAAATCGCCCGATATGGAATTGGCGGCAGGTTTTAACCTGCCTTGACGATATAAATCCAGAAGATAGCTCATTAGTTCATAGGTGTTTTTTGAGACAAGCTCGGCATCTTCGCCGTTTAGAAAATGTTTGAGTTCATCCTTCAGGCAAAGTGCCGCACTCGGTTCGGAGCAGACGACTTTGTATCCCAGGCGAACTGCTTTTGCGAGATGTTCTACGGAATATGCCAAATCCCGGCGAGCGGTTTTGACATCGCCATAGGCAATCGCGGGCAGGGGCGCAGGCCTTTGTTTCGGTAAAATCACTTCGATATTATTTTTTCTCAAAACATTCACGACAGACCATGCTAATTCGTGGTCATTATAATTGGCGAAGGTATCGACAAAATAAGCCACCTTATCGACTGGGTTTTCAATGGGCTTTTGCGATTTGAGGTATTTTCGTCCTTTGCTTAAAAATGAACCACGTCCAAAGGCGGGCATTTCTCTGCGTTTGTCAAGCCCGACAATTTTTTCGAGCAGAAATTTGAATATCCCCAGTGACATCACAAAATCCGAGACAGGTGAAAAGAAATTTCCAGGGATGCTGAGCAGGCGATTGTGACTCAATGCAAATTCTGTTCGTCTGAGTCTTTTTCTTTTTACATACTCTGCTCTTGCAGCAGCCATCAGCAGAGAAATATCGACACCCGATGGACATTGCAGTAAGCAGGCTTTACAGTTGATACATAAATCGAGAAATTTTCTAAAATCCTTCGATCTAAATTGAGCTTCATCGATGTCACCAGACATCCAGAGATTGAGGATATTCGCTTTCGCTCTGGAACTTCCCAGTTCTTCGCCGAGCGCCCGAAAGACCGGGCACATCCGCAGGTCAGCTTCTCTGCTGAGGCATACGCCGCAGCCGCTGCACTGTTCGAGTTCGAATCTTAATTCATCTTTTGCGAAGATTAATTCGGATTTAAGTCTGTCGGCGATAAATTTTCGGCCCGCTCGAAGGTTTTGCGTCATAACATCCGGGTTGCTGTTGATAATCTTTCCTGGATTCATCAAATTATCAGGGTCGAATATTTTTTTAATACTGCAAAGCAATTCATAATATTCATCGCCATACTGTTTTCTTACGAAAGCGGCCCTTACGAGTCCGTCGGCATGTTCGCCGCTGATGGAGCCTCCGAGCGACCATGCGAGAGAAAAAACATCGTTTGCGATAGAGCGCATTTTTTCGACTTCAGCAGGTTGGCTCAAATCCAGATATGGACGGACGTGCAGTTCTCCATCACCGGCATGGCCATAATACGACATTGCAATATCGTACCGCTTTGAAATTTCGTCAAGACCGGCAATATATTCAGCAAGTTTTGTATTTTCCACGGAGACATCTTCAATAAACGCGATGGCATGCTTTCTGCCTTTTTTCCTGTTTACGAGCGGGGCAGCATCTTTTCGCGATTTTGCCAATTTCTTCTGTTGTTCTATATCAAAAATAATTTTTCTGTTATAGGCCAGTTCAACGACAGCAGAATCGGTCCTTTTTATTTTTTCTTCGAGCTGCTCCTGAGTTTGTGCGTTATGCTCGACAAAAAGTGTAACTGCCGCCTCTGCGGGGAGAATCTCCTGGTATTGGGGATAGGCCTGTCTTGCCATATTCGCCAGAGTTTTGTCCATCAACTCGCATGCCGATGCACCGCTTTGGACAATAATCGGCACGGCTTTCGCCATTTTCTGCAGCGAATCAAATTCAAGCTGCAGCAGGGCTTTTGTCGGCGGGAGTTCAACGGTTTTTAAAGTTATTTTTGTAAATACGGCTAACGTTCCTTCCGAGCCGGCCATCAGTTTTGCCATATCGATTTTACCATTTCGGCAAATCCCGGCGATGTTATACCCGCTTCGGTTCCTCTTTGTTTTAGGCAACTTTTTTTGGATAAGTTCCTGCCTGGCCTCAAGAACTTCAAGGCAGTTCCTGGCAATTGCCGAGGCTTTATCTTTATTATCCCCAGGCAGGAAATCATTTTTGAATTTTACAACGCTGCCGTCGGCCAGTACCACCTCGATACGCTCGACATAGTTAGCTATGTGGCCGTATTGAAGCGAATGAGCACCGGTAGCGTTATTCGCGACACAGCCTCCAACCACGGCTCGATTTGCGCTTGATGGGTCAGGCCCGATTTTTCTGCCGAATGGTGCGAGATATTCATTCAAGGTATCCAGCACGACACCAGGTTCGCAAACAACTGCTGCACCATCATCAATGACACCGATAATGGTGTTCATATAGCGTGTCATATCAAAGACAATGCCGCTGCATAATGATTCGCCCGCGACTCCGCTTGCTGCTCCGCGTGCCACTACGGGGATTCTCTGAGCGCAGGCGTATTTGATAACCGCAACAATATCGTTAACATCGCGCGGCGCAACGACGCAGGCGGGAATTATCCGGTAAATACTCGCGTCACTGCTGAAGGCGGCACGGTGGAGCATATCGGTGAAGACATCACCTCGGACAATATTGGTCAGGTCCTGTGAGATTTTCATTGGAAGTTCTTTCATCTGTCGAACTATTCCTCGAAATCTCGAGGCTGGAACTGAGCCTGATAAGCAGTACCGCTCATACGCAAAATGGCCAGGTCGTCTTCGCTGACCTGCCCATTGATAAACTGCTGAACAACAGAATGAGGATGCTGGCGAATATAGTCGCTATCACCATCGGCGATTATCCTGCCTTCATGGAGCATAACGATACGGTCAGCAATTTTGTATGCACTTGTCATATCGTGAGTGACAACAACACTTGTGATTCCGAGTTCCCTTTGTAGTTTCAGGATAAGCTCATTTATAATGTCAGAACGAATCGGGTCAAGCCCGGTGGTTGGCTCATCATATAATACTACTTCGGGATTCAGAGCGATTGCCCTTGCCAGAGCGACCCTTTTTTGCTGGCCGCCCGAAAGATTAGCAGGATAGTAGTTTTGAAAACCGTCAAGGCCCACCATAGCCAGCTTTGACTTTACAAGTTCGTCAAAGGCATCCCAATCGGTCACCTTTTGATGCTGAGTGATTGGAAACGTTATATTTTCAGCGACGCTGAGACTGTCAAACAGTGCTCCTGCCTGGAATAAAAAGCCATAATGTGTACGTATCAGGTTGAGGGTTTTTTCATCGAGATGGTCGATTCTTTTGTTTTTAAAATAAATTTCCCCCTTAGTCGGCCTTAAAAGGACAATCAAATGCTTTATCAGCACGGTCTTTCCGCATCCGCTCGGCCCTATAACGACGGTGGTCTTTCCCTTTTCAATCGCCAGAGAGATGTCTTCAAGAACAGTACTTTTGCCGAACTTTTTAGTAATGTTCTTAAGTACGATTACGCCGTTATTGTTATTTGTTATCTTGTCGTTGTTGTCTTTGTTTTCCTGCACTTTTTTCCACCATTCGTCTTATCATAGTTTATATTCCATTGAGAAGACTATCCTATCATGCTCCTCATAGGCCAAAAGCTATAATAAATCGCCTTGAAGATAATCGCCAGTGCAAAATCAATGGCGAGTATGCAGATGAAGCTTGAGACAAAAGCCTCCGTACACGCCTGCCCGACACCGTGAGCGCCTTCTTTACAGGTAAAGCCTTTATAACAGCTAATCACTGCAATAGCGCCACCGAAGAAGAACCCCTTTATAATACCGATTGAAACATCCCAGAGCTCGACTCCCCATGCACTAAAGCTCCAGTAAGCGGTATGATTGATGCCGAACTGGACAACACTGACAAAATATCCGCCCAAAATACCGAGCAGGTCTGCGTAAATAATCAGGAAAGGTGTCAGCAGCAGACATGCAAGCACTCGCGGTGCAACGAGATACCGAATTGGGTCGGTTCCCATACTCCTGACCGCATCGATTTGTTCGGTAACCTTCATTGTACCGAGTTCCGCGGTCAGGGCACCGCCGACACGTCCAGCGAGCATAACACCGGCCAGTACAGGCCCTAACTCTTTTACTACTGAAACGTTAATTAAGACCCCAAGATGCTCTTCGAGGCCCATCCCCGCAAGCTGGTGGTATGCAGAAACAGCCATTATCATCCCGACAAATGCACCTGTTATCATAATAATCGGTACACTTCGAACGCCAATAAGGTTCATCTGCGCCCATATCAGGGGATAAGTTTTGCTCTGAAAACAACTCCAGACAGAGGCAGCCAGGGACTGCCAGACAAATCTTCCGAATTGGCCAACATAACCTATGTCTTCTACGGCTTTTGCACCGAGCGATTCAAATATCATTACGCCGCTCTCCAAAACCATTCAATCTGACTCTGTGATTTTGCTACCGTCACTACACATGCTATAAGCGATACAAAGCAAGATGTCAATATTGAATTTGCTCTTTAGAAAGGGCAAAAAAGTCGGTATCAATTGAAAAAAAAATGTAAAGTATCTTGTAATCACAGCCGTTATGAAATATACTTCGCGGTTTGTATAAAAACCGCAAGCTGATAATATATTGGATATGACTTAAAAATGAATTTGACCCAGATATTAG
>Ga0307380_10013307_pt1 | contig 10179 bp, 7 predicted proteins | sample UN3MG_FD_202239 | JGI IMG/M metagenome (GOLD analysis project Ga0307380, IMG submission 202239) | Soil microbial communities from Risofladan, Vaasa, Finland - UN-3 | ecosystem: Environmental > Terrestrial > Soil > Coastal area > Acid sulfate soil | place: Finland: Risofladan, Vaasa | collected...
CGGAGCGCGACAGGCGCGACCGCTAACCGCCGCGTCTTAATTACGGGACGCCACGGCCCTCGCTCGTGCACAATCGAGCCGCACTGACAGAGAAAATATTGCGGCACACACGACGGAAAGAAGAGAAGCGAGGAAAGTAGTAAGATGGCACATCGAATCGAAAAAGATTTTCACGGTCGGCGTCTCGTCATCGAGACCGGCCGAATGGCTCGTCAAGCGGACGGCGCCGTCTTCATTCAGTACGGAGAGACCGCTGTGCTGGTCGCGGCGGTTGCAGAGCGGAAGAGGACACACCTCCCGTTCTTTCCCCTTACCGTAGAGTACAGGCCGAAGAGCTACGCAGCCGGGAAATTTCCCGGCGGATTCATCAAGCGGGAGGGTCGCCCGGCGGACAAGGATATCGTTTCCGCCAGGCAGATCGACAGGCCTCTCCGACCGCTGTTTCCCGATGGATACCAGAACGAGACCCAGGTCGCCTGCTTCGTCGTATCGGCGGACCAGGAGAACGATGCGGACGTGCTCGGCATGCTCGGCGCCTCGGCGGCGCTCAGCATTTCGCCGATTCCGTGGAATGGGCCGATCGCCGGAGTGCGTGTCGGTCGTATCGACGGGGAATGGGTGATCAACCCGACGTTCGAGCAGCTCGACTTCTCGGACTTCGATCTCGTTGTGGCCGGAACCCGCAGTTCCATCGTCATGGTCGAGGGGGCTTCGGTCGAGGTTTCCGAGGCCGATATGCTGGAAGCGCTCGAGCAGGGCCACGCGGCCGTCAAGGAGCTGATTGCGATCCAGGACGAGCTCGTGGAGCTGTGTGGCGGTCCTCCGCAGAAGTTCGAGTACGACACGCCTGAGATCCCCGCCGAGCTGGTCGAAGAGGTCAAGTCCCGCGCAACGAGCCGCATCGAAGAGGCGCTGGCGCTTCCGGTCAAGGATGAGCGTACCCAGGCGCTGTCGGCGCTCAGGGAATCCGTCGTGGCGGATCTGAAGGAGAATCCCGAGTACGCGGATCAGATCGGCATGGCGATCGACATTCTGCGCAAGCTCGAGAAGGAGACGATGCGGAAGCAGATTCTCGACCGCGGCGAGCGCGTCGATGGTCGGGGTCTGGACGACATTCGACCGATCTCCTGCGACGTAGGCATTCTTCCGCGCACCCACGGTTCGGCGCTGTTCACCCGCGGGCAGACGCAGGCGTTATGTGTCACGACGCTCGGCACAGTCCAGGACGAACAGAGAATCGACTCGATTGACGTGCGCGAAGAGACGTCGAAGTCATTCATGCTGCATTACAATTTCCCGTCGTTCTCCGTCGGTGAAGTCCGACCGTTCCGTGGCCCGGGACGGCGGGAGATCGGACACGGGATGCTGGCCGAACGGGCGCTGCAGTCTCTGCTCCCGGCGTACGAGGATTTCCCGTATACGATCCGCATCGTGTCGGACATTCTCGAGTCCAACGGCTCGAGTTCGATGGCGACGGTGTGCGGCGGGTCGCTCGGAATGATGGACGCCGGCGTGCCGCTGCGCGCCGCGTGCGCGGGAGTCGCCATGGGCCTGATCATGGAGGGAGACCGCGTCGCAGTCCTGACCGACATCCTCGGAGTCGAGGATGCTCTCGGTGACATGGACTTCAAGATCGCCGGCACCCGCCAGGGAATCACGGCGATCCAGATGGACATCAAGATCGATGGCCTGTCGATCGCGACAATGAGTGAAGCGCTCGAGCGAGCGCTGAAAGGCCGGTTGCACATCCTCGACGTGATGGGGCAGACGCTGGACGCTCCGCGTACGGAGATGTCCCGGTACGCTCCGCGGATCATCACGGTCCAGATCAACTCCGAGAAGATCGGCGAGGTCATCGGACCGAAGGGCAAGACGATCCGGATGATCCAGGAGGAGACCGGCGCCCAGATCAACATCGAAGACAGTGGCGTGGTGACGATTTCGTCCGTGTCCGGCGAAGGTGGAGAAAGGGCCCGTGAGATGATCGAGGGGATCGCGGCGGACCCGGAGATCGGCCGCATTTACGAGGGCGTGGTGAAGAACACCACCACCTTCGGGGCTTTCGTCGAGATCCTCCCGGGCGTGGAAGGTCTGTGTCACATCTCCGAGCTCGAAGATGGTCGGACGGAGCGCACGGAGGACGTCGTGAATTCCGGTGACGTGATCCAGGTCAAGCTGCTTGCCGTGGACGAGCGTGGCCGAATGAAGCTCTCCCGCCGGGCGGCGATGACTCAGCCGTGAGTCCGGGTGTGAGGACGCAGGTCTCCCGGGTAGCGCTAATCCTACCCGGGAGGAAAAGCTGATGGAGCGGCCGGTGCATGACGGGATCGATCCCGTTCGCCCGGCCGCTCGCGCATCCGCGCTACGGTCGATCGAAACCGGAGCCTGCACGGCCGAGCTTGATGTCGGCGTGTTCGAAACCGTCCTGCCCTCCGGAACTCGCATTCTGTCCGAACGGATAGACTCGGTACGCTCCGTGGCGACGGGATTCTGGTTCCGGTCGGGATCCGCGCACGAGCCACCGGAGCTCGGAGGAATCTCCCACCTTCTCGAGCACATGGTGTTCAAGGGTACCGAGCGGAGGTCGGCCCTCGAACTCGCGCTGGAAATCGAGGGACTGGGTGGCTCGCTGGACGCCTATACGGCGCACGAACACACTTCGTTCATGGCTCGGGTCCCCGATACCGCGCTCGACACGGCGCTCGACGTTCTGGCGGACCTGTCGTTCGAGCCGAGGCTGCTGGCCGAAGACCTGGCGCTGGAGCGTCAAGTCGTCCTCGAAGAGATTGCCCGGGCTGAAGAGACGCCCGATGACCTCGTATTCGAGTTGCACGGCGAATTTCTGTTCGGGGGACACCCGTACGGATCTTCGATCCTGGGTCGGCGCGAAACCGTGAACTCGATCGACACGGCCGACCTCTCCCGGCTGCATTCGTCTTCCTACCGACCGGCGGCGCTCGTCGTTGCCGCTGCCGGCCGGGTGGAGCACGAGGAGCTTGTCGAACTCGTCGAGCGACACCTCCCGGACGATCCCGGATCGGGACCGCTAGACGTGGCTCGCCCGGACTCGTTCGGCAGAGGATTCCGGGAGGTGGCCAGGCCGGGAGGTAGCCAGGTCCACATCGTGGCGGGCGCGCCGGGGATCGCATGGGGAAATTCGCTGCGTGACGCGTCGATCGTCGTGGGCACGGCGCTCGGCGGCGGGATGACCTCACGCCTGTTCCAGAGAATCCGAGAGGAACTCGGTCTGGCGTACGCCGTGTTCTCATGGCAGTCGTATTACCGGACCGGAGGAGCTCTCGGAGCGTATCTGGGGACGCGGCCGGAGAGCGCCGACCGTGCCCGGGAGGCGCTGCTGTCAGAGCTGCAGGTCCTGGCCGACGAGGGCCTGTCGAAGGATGAGGACGAGGAAATCCGGACCCAGATCAAGGGTCAGCTCCTGCTGTCTCTGGAGTCGCCATCATCCCGGATGCACCGGCTCGCCGGCACAGTGCTGCACGACGAGCCCTACCGCTCCCTGGATGAGATTGCGGCCCGGATCGACGCCGTAACTCCGGGCGCTGTGGAAGATGCCTGTTCCATGCTTCACCCGGATGGTCTGGCGGTGCTGGAACTTGCGCCTGCATAATGCCCTTGCGACCGGTCGAGGGGTCACCGGTCGTCCGGGAATACACGTGAATCCAAAGGAGAATCTCCCATGATCGTCGGGGTTCCGAAGGAGATAAAGGCGAACGAGAATCGGATCGCACTCGTTCCAGCCGGCGCCGAGGCGCTGGTCAGTGCAGGCCACGAAGTCATCATCGAGCAGAGCGGCGGAGAGGGAAGCGGTTTTACGGATTCCGACTATGCGGCCGTCGGGGCGACGATCGAGCCGGATGTCGATGCCCTGTGGCAGCGGGCCGAGATGATCATGAAGGTCAAGGAGCCGATCGCCGTCGAGTATCCACGCATGCGGCCGGGCCAGGTCCTGTTCACCTACTTCCACTTCGCGGCAGATGAGACGCTCACGCGGGCGACCCTCGAACGGGAAGTGGTCGCGATCGCATACGAGACAGTCCAGCTTCCCGGCGGAGAACTGCCGCTCCTGACTCCGATGTCAGAAGTCGCGGGCCGGATGGCGGTGCAGGAAGGCGCCAAGTACCTGGAAAGGACGCACGGCGGGCTCGGTCTGCTGCTGGGTGGCGTGCCGGGTGTCCTGCCGGCGGAAGTCGTGATCCTGGGTGGTGGCGTGGTCGGAACGAACGCGGCAAAGATCGCCGCCGGATTCGGGGCACATGTGACGATCCTGGATCTGGATCTCGATCGGCTGCGCTACCTGGCCGACGTGATGCCGGCCAACGTCGACACGTACTACTCGAATCGGATCAACATCCTGGAGCAGATCGCCCGGGCCGACATCCTGGTGGGAGCAGTATTGCTGCCGGGCGCGAAGGCGCCGAGCCTGGTCAAGCGGGAGGATCTGAAGTTGATGAAGCACGGTTCGGTGATCGTGGACGTCGCCGTTGACCAGGGCGGGTGCATCGAGACGGTGAAGCCGACGACGCATGCGGATCCGATTTACGTCGTCGATGGAGTGATTCACTATTGCGTGGCCAATATGCCCGGCGCGGTGCCGAGGACGTCCACGCTGGCGCTCACGAATGCGACGTTTCCGTACGCTCTCAGGCTCGCCAACAAGGGCTGGAGGCAGGCGTGCAAGGAAGATCCGGCGCTCGCGCTCGGCGTCAACGCCGTTGGCGGAAAGCTGACGTATGCCGCCGTGGCCGAGGCATTCGGTTTCGAGAGCGTACCGCTCTCAGACGTGATCTGAGACCTGGAAAGGCGGGGCCGACGGTCCCGCCTTTCCTCTCTTTCTGAAGGACTCTAGATTCCCGGTCCTTCTGGCGCGGAGCTTGCCCAGAACGGGATGAGACAGCGACTCGACGTGCGGGGGCGTCGAGACGTGCAGCTCGGTCGCGTTCGCCTCCCCGGCACCAGAACACGGACCGCCGCATGTGGAAACGGTTTCTTAAAGGCAACTTCCTGCCCCTTAACGACGTCGGCGTCGACCTGGGCACGGCGAATACCCTCGTCTACGTCCAGGGCGAAGGGATCGTTCTCAACGAACCTTCAGTTGTCGCAGTCAACAAGGGAACTGGGCAGATCGAGGGAATCGGCCTCGAGGCCAAGCGAATGCTCGGTCGGACGCCGCACGGCGTCGAGGCCGTTCGACCGCTGAAGGATGGCGTGATTGCCGACGTCGACGTGACGGAGATCATGCTGCGGTATTTTCTCAAGTCCGTGACTGCCAACCGGTTCTTCAAGGTCAGGCCCCGGGTCGTGGTCGGTGTTCCTTCCGGGATCACGGAACTCGAGCGGCGGGCGGTCCGGTCCAGTGCGCACGCTGCCGGAGCCAAGGAAGTCTATATGGTCTCCGAGCCGATGGCTGCGGCGATCGGAGTCGGGCTTCCGGTGGAGACACCGACCGGAAACATGGTCATCGACGTAGGTGGCGGGACTACGGAGATCGCGGTGATCGCGCTCTCCGGACTCGTCGCGGAGACCTCGATCCGGGTCGGAGGCGACGAGCTCGATGAGGCGATCGTCTCGTTCCTGCGCAAGAACTACAACCTGCTCATCGGCGAGCCGACGGCCGAGGCGATCAAAATCCAGATCGGATCGGCATACCCGGCGGAAGAAGAGCGGGAGATGAGTGTGAAGGGACGCGATCTCGTGTCCGGCATTCCGAAAACAGTCCGCGTGAACTCCGCGGAAATTCGGGAGTGTATGCTCGAACCGATTCAGCAGATTGTCGGCGCTGTGCGGCGCGCGCTCGAGATCACGCCACCGGAACTGGCAGCCGACATCGTTGACCGGGGGATCGTGATGACCGGCGGCGGCTCGTTGATTCGAGGACTCGACTCGCTTCTGGCGGAGGAGACCGGACTTCCGATTCATGTCGATGAAGAACCGCTGACCTGCGTGGTCCGAGGGTGCGGGCGCATTCTCGACGACCTCGCGCGTTTCCGGACCGTGCTTGAGACCTGACGGGGAGGGGTGCGCTATCTCACGGTCGGTCGTCCGGAAAGCCAGCGCCGCGACCTGGTGCTGGCCGCCGCACTCGCCTTCTTCTCCCTGTTTCTCGCCGGACTGAGCCTGGACTCGAGACTCTCCATCACCGAGGTACTGCGTTCGTCGATCCTGGCCCCGTTTCTCGGAGCCCAGAGCATGTTTGCTCGCGGCGCGGATCTCTCTGAACAGGTAACGACGCTCACGATCGAGCGGGAGGCCCTGGCGGCCAGGGTGCTCGAGGCCGCCGACCTGGAGCTGGAAAACCAGCAGTTGAGAGCCATCACGGGGCTGCCAGGAAGGCGGATCAGTGAGTTCGCGGTCGGAGAGGTGATTCCCGGGGCGCCAGAGGCCGGTGTGTCTCACAGCTTTCTGTTTCGAACCCGGGCTGATGTGGTCCCGGTGACGCCTGCCGGAATCAGCGCTCCCGACGGAATCGTCGGCGTGCTGCGGACGGCGCACGGAGGCAGCGGCCTCGGAGAGTTCTGGACCCACCCCGATTTCCGGGTCGGCGTCCGCACTCCGACGGGTTCGGCGACCGGTATTCTCAGGTCGTTTCTCGCTCCCGGCGGAGAAACGATGATGCTGCTGGAGGGAATCCCGTTCCAGACTGACATTCCGGCTGGCACACTGCTCGTGACTTCCGGCATCGGAGGCGTGCACCCGGCGGGAGTGCCGGTCGGTCGAGTGGTCGAGGAGGCGGAGTCGCGCTCGGGGTGGTCGCACTCCTTTCTCGTCGAGCCGATTGTTCGACCAGGCCAGGTCAGGGTAGGACTGGTATGGCTCGTCGGCTCCGTGCTGCCGTCTCAGGACAGTTCAGCAGCTGAGGCGCGCGGTGGAGACTGAGCGATCGACGTGGGTGTGGAGCGGATTCAGTATCGTACTGCTGCTTATCCTTCACTTCCTGTTCCGTCCACTGTTCGTGCGTCTGCCCCTGGCCCCGAATCTCCTCGTGGGAGCGTTGCTTCTCGCAACCCTGCACCTTCGCGCAGGGCATGCAGCGTTTCTCGGATTCAGCCTCGGAATTCTGGAAGCCGCGATGGCGCTCGAGGGGATGGGGTGGTATGCGCTTGCCCTGACCGTGATCGGATACGTCGGGGCGCGGGCGCGCGATCTCCTGTTCGCCGATGCGCGGTTCTACGTGTTCAGCTACCTGTTCGTGGGTACGTGGCTCGCGGAGAGCGTGCTGCTTCTGCTGGGCACCTCTCCTCCGGGGCTGGTACGGCTGTTTGTCGGTGGAGGCGCCGATGCTCTGCTCACGGCACTTGTGTGCGGAGGGGTGGAAGCGATGACGGCGTCTCTCGTCGACCGCCAGGTCTGACGTGAACTCAGGCGGGAATGGCGGCGGAAATCCGTCGCGACCTGGGGGGGTGAGGAGCCAGTCCGATGTCGATCGGATGCGTGGCAGACGAGCCCGTCTGGCGCTGGGCCTGTTGTTCGGCTGTCTCGGCGTGCTGGTGGCGGCATTCCTCAGGCTCCAGGTAGCGGGACAGGCGGAGTATACGCTGCAATCGACGCAGAACCGCTTGCGTGCGATCTCGATGCCACCTCCACGAGGGTCGATATACGATCGGCGGGGTCGGCTCCTGGCGGAAAACGTACCGGGCTACTCGCTCTCCCTGCTTCCCGGGTCCCCCGATTCGGCGCGTGCGACACTGGATCGCCTGGCTCCCTGGCTCGGACTCACGGCCAACGAGCGGGATGACCTCTACCAGCGCTTTCGACAGCGGCCCGGGTCGGCGCTCCTGGTTCGGGACGACATGGAACCCGCAATCGTGGCGGCGATCGAGGAGCGCAGGCCCGAATTCCGCATGGTTCTGATCGACACCCACCCGAGGCGTCGATATCCCGCCGGAACAGCGATCGCGCACGTGATCGGCTACGTGAGCGAGATCAGCGAGTCCGAACTCGAGATACCCGATTTCGAGTCCTACGAGGCGGGCAGAACAATCGGGAAGAAGGGGATCGAGCGGGAATACGAGCTGTCCCTGGGAGGAACCCCCGGGGTCCGATTCGTCGAGGTGAATGCCCGTGGGTCGATCGTCGGCGAGTTCGGACCCCGGCCGTCCGTACCCGCAGTTCCGGGAGAGGATCTGACTCTCGGACTCGATCTGGAGCTGCATCTGCTGGCCGATTCCATCTTCCCGGACACGTTGAAGGGGGGCGTCGTAGCCCTTGACCCACAGACAGGGGAAGTACTCCTCCTGTATAGCCATCCGACGTTCGATCCAAACTTGTTTGTTGGGGGAATCTCGTTCCCCGAATGGGCATCTCTCAGGGACGATCCGATGCAGCCGCTGCTGAATCGGGCTCTGAGCGCATTGTATCCTCCCGGCTCGACCTGGAAGCCCGTGCTGGCATCGCTGGCGCTCCGCGATGGAGTGGCGGGGATCAACGACTATATGCCATCGGCCTGCCACGGCTCACTGCAGTACGGAAACAGGACGTTTCACTGCTGGAAGCACTCGGGACACGGCCGGCTGGACATGTCGGGGGCGATCAAGGAGAGCTGCAACGTCTTCTTCTATCAATTGGGACAGCGCATCGGACTCGACGGACTGCTGAGCGGAGTGAGTGGACTCGGGTTCAACGGCCGGACCGGCATCGATATTCCCGGCGAAACGGGCGGACGTTATCCCCCGAACCGCGGTTGGTACGACGAGCGATTCGGCCCTCGCGGGTGGACGGAATCGGTGACCCTGAACCTGTCGATCGGACAGGGCGAGACCGAGCAGTCGCTGCTTCGGATGGCACAGTTCTACGCCGCGGTGGCCACGGGGCAGCCGCCAATCATTCCGCACTTGCGTCGCTCCGAGGTCATGGAGGCAAGGCGAGTGGACTGGCGCTTGGATCTTCCCGAGGAACGCCGGCAAGAGCTCATCGCCGCGCTGGCTCGCGTGGTGAATGAGCCAGGGGGAACCGCCTATTCGGTACGACTTGCGGACTGGACGCTCGCCGGCAAAACCGGAACCGCGCAGAATCCGCATGGAGAGGCGCATTCGTGGTTCGTCGGGTTTGCGCCCGCCGAGAATCCGAGGATCGTGATCGCGGCGATCGTCGAGAACGGACATCCCGACAACACGAGGTCGCTCGCAGTACCGCTGGCGTCCCGGCTGGCGCACCGCTTCCTGACGGACGAGGGAATACCGCCATCGCCGCCGCGAGAACCGGCGGCAGCCTCCGCGGTGTCGGGTGCATCGCCTTGAACACGCGCCGTGAAGGACTCGGCTCGCAGGTGGGAGATCCGCGCTTCGTATTCGCGGCGCTCGCCCTGTCGGTGTTCGGAATCGCGATGATCTACTCTGCCGGGCTGACTGACATCCCCACCCCGGTCAGCAACGCCTGGAAGCGCCAATCCGTGTGGCTCATGGTGTCGATCGTGGCGTTCGCCGTCGCTTCCCGCGTGCCTCTGCGATGGCTGGAATGGCTCACTCCATGGATATATGGACTGGCGCTGGCTCTGCTGTTCGCCGTGCTGGTGGTCGGTTCCGGTCCCGGAACGCGAAGCTGGTTGAAGTTCGCGGGGTTCTCATTCCAGCCTGCAGAGCTGGCGAAGCTCGCTACGATCCTGATGCTGGCCATGACGCTGAGTGGCAGGGAGGAGCCGGAGACGCGCCTGTTGAGACTGTGGAGACCGCTGCTGATCACCTTCGCTCCGTTCGTGCTCGTGCTGGCACAGCCGGATCTCGGGAGCGCTGTCACGTTCGGGGTGATTCTGATCTGCGCGCTGTTCTGGGCGGGAATTCCGCTGTTCACGATCTTCATGCTCGTGAGTCCCGGCGTCAGCCTGTTGCTCGGATGGTCGGCGACCGTCTGGGGCGCGTGGTTCGTACTCGTGATTCTGCTTCTCTACTTTCACCGACCATACATGCTCGAAGCGGTTGCCGTGGCCGTCGGCAACCTGGCGGCCGGCGCCCTCGCCACCCCCCTGTGGAACAGCCTGGCTCCGTACCAGCAGAACCGGCTCCTCGTGTTCCTGAATCCCGGGATCGATCCACGGGGCGCCGGCTGGCACCTGATCCAGTCGCGGGTGGCGATCGGCTCCGGTGGCTGGCTCGGCCAGGGTTTCGGAGACGGCCCCCAGAAAAGGTTGTCGTTTCTTCCCGAGCAGCACACCGACTTCATCTTCTC
>Ga0307380_10013308_pt1 | contig 10179 bp, 8 predicted proteins | sample UN3MG_FD_202239 | JGI IMG/M metagenome (GOLD analysis project Ga0307380, IMG submission 202239) | Soil microbial communities from Risofladan, Vaasa, Finland - UN-3 | ecosystem: Environmental > Terrestrial > Soil > Coastal area > Acid sulfate soil | place: Finland: Risofladan, Vaasa | collected...
GGAAAAGCGACCAAGTTACCTTTTTTAATTTCTTCTGCAGCCATTTTAATCTTAGCTAAATCTATTTTTTGGGGATTTATCTTTAATATTTTAGTTTTCATTTTAAAATTTTTAATATTTTGTATCTTAATATTCCGATAGGGACTTCGATCTCAACCTCTTCTCCCTCATGATGGCCCAAAAAGGCCTGTCCTAAGGGAGAGCTTATAGAAATCTTGTTGTGAGCGAAATCTATTTGATCATCTGGAACAAAGATATATTGATTTTTTTCTCCTGAGTCTATATTTTTTAGCTTTAAAGTTGTGCCAATACCAATTCCTTCCGTATAGCAATCTTCGTCTACTATTTTGGCCCGACTTAACTTTTGCTTTAATCTAACAATATTTATTTCGTTCATTCGCTGAGCTTCCTGGGCAATATTATATTCTGCATTTTCGGTTATATCTCCATACTCCAAAGCTCTAGTAATATCTTCTTGTATCTCTTTTCTTTTTTCTCCCTCCAAATACTTTATCTCTTCTTTTAAATTTTCCAAGCCATCTTTGGTTAAAAAAATATCATTATTGCTCATTTTATTCCTCTTTTATCTTATCAATTTTACTGGTAATATAATATTTTATATTATAAAAAGAGCAGGTATCTCCTGCTCAGTATAAGCTTATATTTTGCTTTTCAAAAATTGGTGGCGCAAGGGGGAATTGAACCCCCGTTTGCTGATTGAGAGCCAGCTGAATTAACCACTATTCGATTGCGCCCATAATTATAATTAACAAACAAATTACTATTACAATTATAATGGCTGAGGGAGGTGGGCTCGAACCACCGCTCCCAGATCCAGAGTCTGGTGTCCTACCACTAGACGATCCCTCAACTTTATTATAATTTTTTCTTTAATCTATTTTATACTAAATTATATTACTTGAAAAGTCTAATTCATTATTTTTTTGCATCTTTTATTTTTTCTAAAGCTTCTTTTAAGCGATTTACGGTTTTTTCTTTACCTAATAATACCATTATTTCAAACAAACCAGGACCTATTTTTTTGCCGCTTAGTGCAACGCGGGTAGGATGTATAATTTGACCACCTTTTATTTGTAAAGAAGATGCAACTTCCCTTGTTGCATTTTCAATGCTTTCTTCATCCCAATGTTCAAGTAAAGAGAGCTTTTCCTGTAAAGCTTGTAAAATACCTGGTACACCGTTTTTATTTAATACGCTATCAAAGGCCTGGGGTTCAATATCTATTTTATCTATAAAAAAATAATCGGCATAGTCAATAAACTGAGAAAAATTTTTAATTCTTCCCTGCATCAATTTTACCACTTCTTTTATATACTCATTTTTTGCCAGAGAAAGACTTTTTTCATTTTCAATATAATTAGCCTCTTTAAGAAAAGGAAGAAGCATTTTGGTTAGAGAATCGATAGACATATTTTTTAAATATTCACTATTAAACCAATTTAGTTTTTCCATACTAAAAACAGCCGCATGTTTGGAAATTTTATCTAAACTAAACTCTCTAATCAATTCTTCTTTTGTAAATATCTCCCTTTCACCACCAGAAGACCAACCTAAATGAGTAATATAATTTACTACTGCCTCTGGGAAATAGCCCATCTTTTTATATTCCATAACTGAAGTAGCTCCATGACGTTTACTCAACCTAGTGTGGTCTGATCCCATAATCATAGGAATATGAGCAAATTTTGGAACAGTAAACCCTAAAGCCTCGTAAATCAATATCTGTTTAGGAGTATTAGAAATATGGTCATCTCCTCTCATAATATTAGTAATTTTCATTAATGCATCATCGATAACTACCGCATAATTATAAGTGGGAATTCCATCTGATTTCACAATTACAAAATCGCTTAATAATCCACCATCAAAAGCCACTTCGCCTCTTAACAAATCATCAAATACAATATTTTTTTCAGGAATTTTAAGCCTTATTACCGGTTTTCTATCTTCCTCTTCATGTTTTTTGATTTCATCTTCACTCAGATCCAAACAATGCCTATCATATTTAGGATTTTTACCTTCTCTTGTTTGTTTTTCTCTACTTTCAGCCAGTTCTTCTCTGGTACAATAGCAACGATATGCTTTTTTATCTTTTAGAAGTTTTTCCGTATATTCTCGATAAAGGTTTAAACGCTGCATCTGATAATAAGGACCATATTCACCGCCTTTTCCAGGTCCTTCATCCCAATCTAGACCTAACCATTTCATGCCTTCCAATATTACATTTACTGCTTCTTCAGTAGATCTTGCTTGGTCAGTATCTTCAATGCGTAAAATAAAAGTTCCTTTATGATGCCTGGCATAAAGCCAATTAAATAATGCTGTGCGTGCACCTCCAATATGTAAATAACCAGTTGGACTAGGGGCAAACCTAACGCGAATTTTATTATCTTCCATTTTCCCTCCACTCATAATTAGTTCTAGTAAATAATCGTTAGTATATAATATTTATTAAAAATAAAATTTTTACTATATTTTTCTAAATATAAAAAAACATGATATCTTGACTATTAATTATTATTTTTCTACTAACCGGAATCGCTAAATGTACTATTTTTTATAAGAAACAAGATTATTATAATATAAAAGCATTGATAACACAATCCTTTAAATAAAGTATCGAGTGAAGAAAAAAAGCCAGAGGAAAAAGAAGACGTGGAAACAAAGGTCGAGTAGAAAGAATTCAGAATTTTTATTAAAGGTTTATTTAACTAATTCTGAAACCGGGACTATTTCTATACCAGCTTTAATCAATTCAGAAATCATCCTCTTCAACACATAAAAGGTATTTATTCGGCTATGACCAATAGCAATAGCCTCTCCTTCTCTTAGGGCAATCTCTTGAACTTTCAACATTTGTTCTTTAATATATTCCATATCATTTTCATTATCCAAAAAGACTGACCTTTTCGCAGATTTAATTTCCATCTCTTGGGCTACTTCATAGGCAATAGAATCCTTACTGGTCATACTATCTATGAAAAATAAATTATATCCTTTAATCCCTTCTAAAACTATCTCCATTATTTCTCTATTTTCGGTAATTTTTGAGCCCATATGATTATTAACCCCTATAATATAAGGGAAATTTAAAATGCAGTCAATGACAGCTTGTTTAATTTCTTCTTCCGACATATAGGATTTAATGGCGCCGGGTCCGGGGTTAGTAGAAGAATTGCTGGGTTCCATGGGTAGATGCAACATAATTTCCTGATTATTTTTTTTACCTTCTTCTGCAATAAATTCAGAATACTGTAGAAAAGGCAATATTGATAGTGCCATAGGAAATTCCAATTCCATCATTTTCTTCGCCACTTCTTTTTCATATCCTAAATCATCTATTATAAAAGCTACTTTAGGAGTAAAGTTTATCTCTTCCTCTGAAGAGGTTAAATCATTAATTATTAAATCAGTATATTGTTCGCTGTCATAAGTGGTCTCTTCAGATTCCTTTACTTCTAACTCTATTTCATTGGTAGTGGTTAGGTTGGCACTTTGGGTATTATGAAGGTTTTTCTCTTCCTTAATAGACTTATTGAATAAATTAGAAATACTAAATGCTAAAACCAAAATAATGACTAAAGCAATAATATTTATAATTTCTCTTTGGCTCTTCTTCAAAATAAGATTCCTTTCAATTTAGTTATTTAGCTAATTGTGGTTAATTGGTTCGTACCTAAGAAACACGGCACATCATTCCTCTACCTTGATTTGGCGTTGATTCCTTAACTATCTAACTACTCAACCACTAACCAGCTAAATAAATACCTCTATACTATCTCGATACTAATTTAATTCCTCTTCCAATAACTGTATTGCTTTATTTAATTGCATATCCTGTTCGCTATCTTCTACTGGTTCTACTAATATATCTGGTTCAATCCCGATATTATTTATAGAACGCTCGCTAGGAGTAAAATATTCAGAAGTAGTAATAGCAATTCCTGAACCATCATTAAGATTAAAGACTTGCTGAACTACTCCCTTGCCAAATGTTTTCATTCCCAACAATTTTCCTCTTTCAGAATCCTGAATCGCTCCAGCTACAATTTCCGAAGCACTTGCACTACCCTCATTTACCAACACAAATAAAGGCCATTCGGGATATTTATTTCCTCTGGATTCTATGGTTGCCATAATCCCATCTCTATCTTTGATATGAACGATGGGTCCTTCTTTTATAAATTTACTGGCTATTTCTATAGCACTATCCAATAACCCTCCCGGATTATTGCGAAAATCAAGAATAATCCCCTGAATATTACTATCTTTTTTAAATTCATTTAAGACTTCTTCTAATTCAGGACTAGTATTCACATTAAAAGTAGTAATTCGGATATATCCAAGGTTGTTATTCCTCCCCATTACCTCCTTTTTCACCGCTTTAACTTCGATTATATCGCGGATTATGGTAATTCCTAAAAGTTCTTCTACATTTTCTCTCTTAATTCCTAAGGTAACTTCGGTTCCTTTCTCCCCTCTTAAAATATTAACTGCTTCATCTAATTCCATGCCTTCTGTTGATTTCCCGTCAATCTCTACTACTCTATCTCCTGCTTTTATTCCTGCTATATAAGCCGGGGTATCCTCAATAGGAGAGATGATGATTAATTGATCATCCTTTATTGAAATAATTATCCCCAATCCTCCAAAATGACCTAAAAACATATCTTCCTGCTCTCTTTTAAGTGCTTGAGGATCCATATAACGAGTATAGGGGTCATCAAGAGCTTTAAGCATACCTTTTATAGCCCCTTGAATAACTTTATCTATATCTACATCCTTCTTTACGTATTCAAATCTTACCAAATTGAAAGCTTCAAAGAAAGGCTCTAGGTTGCTAACAAGTTCTTCTTCGTAAGTCTTTCCATTTGCTCGAACATTGTAAAATATAAATCCACTTATTATAGAAACCAATACAAAAATCGAAATTAAAGTAATTATTCTCTTCCTTTTTATATTTATCAAAATTTTCACCGTCCAATTTTTAGAATTTTTATATTTATAGCCAATCCATAGGGTCAGCAGGTTTACCTTCCACTCTCACTTCAAAGTGCAGCCTGGTAGAAGAAATACCACCACTATCACCTACCTGGCCTATAGCCTGTTCCTTTTTTACTTTGTTTCCAATATCTACTAAAATTTTAGAAAGATGAGCATATAGAGTAGTAATCCTTCCGCCATGATCGATAATTATTATCTGTCCATATCCCTTTATATTTCCGACATAAATTACTTCTCCTGAGCCAGCTGCATGAACTACCTCCCCAAGGGGGGCACTAATATCTATTCCAGAATTAAAGGTATAAGTATTAAATTCAATATTTTTTTGTCTCCCATACCCGGAAATTAATTTTCCTTGAATAGGTAGGGCTAAAATTCCCTTCTTAGGTTGTAGGACAACCGTTGGGACTTCCTTTTGGGGAGTCTTATTAGATTCCTCTTCCTGCTGTTCGTAAATTTTTTCTATTATATTTATTATTTCCTGAGAAGATTGCTCTAGCTCTTTTAAAGATTTCAGATATGCTTCTTTTTGAGAGTTTATCTTATTAATTATGGATTTTTTAGCTTCAACTGAAAATTCAATATTTTCCTTTTCTTTCTCTACTTCTTTTTTTAACAAATTTAATATATCTTCTCTATTCGCCAGGTTTATTTTATTTTCTTCTATTTTTTTCATCTGCTGGCGAATATCATTAATCACCTCAGCATCTAAAGACAAAATATTTTTTGTATATCTGAAACGGGTGAGAAAATCAGAAAAGCTTTCACTATTGAATAAAATTTCCAGATAACTAGTTAAGCGGTGTTTGTATATCTGTCTTAATCTATTTTCTAATACTTTAGTCTTTTCCTTTAGCTTTTCTTTTTCGATGACAACTTCATCTTCTGCTGCTTTTATTTCTTTTTGGGCAAATTGTAAATCTTTTTCGATGCTTTTCAATTCTTTCTCGGTATCCTGTAAAAGCTTTTCTATTTTATGAAGTGTTTCTAAATAACCAGTTTCTTTCTTTTGCAAATTATCAATTTCATCTTTAACGCCTTTAATCTGTCGTTCTATTTTTTGTAATCTCTGATTTTCCTCCTCTATTTTTTGACTGTAGTCTCCGCTGCCATCACCATAGCTAAAAAAAACAACAAATATGATGAAGATTAAAACCAATATTAATGCAGAAAATATTTTCTTATTTATTAAAATTAACCTCTTTTCATACATCCAAATATTTTCCTACTGAAAACATACTCCCTAAAATTCCCACTAAACTCCCTAACAGTACAATAGCCATACCTATGGGTAATAAATCTATAATATCCACTACTAATGGTAGAAAAGGAATGGTTTGATGCACTTTATTTATCGCAAAAAAATAAAAATTATATAAAATTATTATAGAAAGAACGCTTGAGATAAAGCCCTGTAAAAAGCCCTCAATTATAAAGGGCCATTTAATAAACCAGGAAGTAGCTCCTGCCAAGCTCATTATTTCAATTTCATTTCTTCTGGCATACACCGTGATTTTTATTATATTAGATATAATCAAAATAGATGCAAAAATTAGGAGAGCTAGCACTAATATTCCCGCTCTTCTAAATAGATAAGTAAAATTTAACAATCTTTCTGCTGTCTCCCGGCCATATTCAACTTCTTCTACTTTTTCAAACTTAACTATCTGGTTAGCAATTTGTTCAATCATTTTAGGATCTTTTATTTGTATCTCAAAAGAAGCAGGAAGCGGGTTTACTTCAATAGCATTGAGTACATCTTTTTGCTCTCCCAAATCTTTTGATAAACGCTGGTAGGCTTCCTCTTTAGATACAAATTTTACATCTTTTATCCCATCTATTAAAGCGAGATTGCCTTTTATATTGTTTAGTTCCACCTCGGAAATTTTATCTTCTAAATAAACTACAATCTCTAATTGGGATTCTAAATTTTTTAAAAAAAGACTAGAATTTATAGAAATTAATAGAAACCCTCCAATAATAATTAAAATAGTAGTGATACTTAATATTGTTGCCATAGTCATCAAAGCACTTCTTCTAAAACTAAGTAAAGCCTCTCTAAAATAAAATCTCATATTCTCAAAAATCATCTTAATATAGCCCTCTTTGCGTATCTTCTATTATTCGTCCTCTCTCCAACCTCACTACTCGCTTCTTAGCCTTATCTACCATAAGTTTATCATGGGAAGCCATCACAATAGTAGTTCCCCGTATATTTATGTGAAATAGAAGTTTCATAATCTCCCAGGAAGTGTAAGGGTCTAAATTGCCAGTTGGTTCATCGGTAAGTAGTATTAATGGTTCATTGGCAATAGCCCGGGCAATACATAATTTCTGCTGTTCTCCTCCAGATAATAGATGTGGTTTTATTTTCTTTTTATGTTCCAACCCTACCAAATTAAGGACCTTCTTAACCTGCTGTCTTATCTCAAAATTAGTCGCTCCAATTGCCTTTAAACCAAAGGAAATATTTTCATATACCGTTCTATCATACAGTAATTTAAAGTCTTGAAAGACAATGCCTATGTTCCTCCTTAAATAAGGTATATAGCCGGGTTTAAGTCTAGCTATGTTTATCCCATCGACAATTACCTGTCCTTTGGTAGGAACAATCCCTCGATAAATCAGTTTTAATAAAGTGCTCTTCCCTGCCCCGGTATGACCTACTAAAAAAATAAATTCACCCTTTTTTATATGGATATTGATATCACGTAAAGCCTGAATTTTATTGGGATAATTCTTATCTACGTGAAACATTCTAATCATATTTATGGTACCCTCAAAGATTATTAGTTTAAAAACTTATACACCAATTCATTATTAGCTAGGGCTTTTTCTTCTAAATTATTTACTTTTTCGAGTAAAATATTTTTTATTTTATTATTATTTTCTCTAACGTATTCTATCTTTTCTTGAATATTTTTTAAAGAGATACCCTCATCTATCTCTAACAACAATTTAGATAATCCCAAATCTTCTATAAAATATTTCACTTTAGGATCATAGCTAAGAGCTATGAAAGGAATATTGGCCATACTGGAAAATATAATTGAATGAAGCCTCACCCCAACTACCAAAGATAATCGGGACATGACAGAAAGTAATTCTTCAGGTTCAAGCCTTACTTTCAATACTTCAGCCTTATTCTTCATCAAAGACAATATTTCTTCACTAATATGAACATCTTCATCAAATTGAAAGGGGAAAAAAATTATTTTTGCCTTATAATTTTCAATTAAATAATCAGCTGCTTGGGCAAATATTCTTTTTGAATCTGATCCATTGCTTTTATATTCTCTGACCGAAATCCCAATTAAGGGCCGACTCTCTGAATTAATCAATGCCTGAATATAAGGATAACTATCCATAATATGGTTAACATTTTTTTTCTTCAATAAAAAGACGGGATCAGAATTCACATATATTGATGGTTTCACTACTCCTAAATTTTCTAATAATTCCTTAGAGGGAGTATCTCTTAGGGTAATTAAATCAACTTTATTTAAAATCCACTTCATTAGCCTTTTATTAATCTGTTTATTTACCGGACCAATGCCTTGAGCATAAATCATAACTGGCACTTTGATTATTTTTGCTAGTAATATCAATCCCAGATAATATAATATACTCCAGCCTTTTCCGGTTGAATCTTGAAGTAATCCTCCACCCCCGCTAATAAAAAGATTGGTATTTTTCAAATTATGGATAATATCAATTAAGTGTAGTCGTTCTATGCCTTTTACCTGATAGGCTTGAGAGGTCTGTAAGGGACTATGAGAAAGAACTACTATCTTAATTTGGGGCATCTTTTCTTTAAAAGCTTTAACCATAGATTTAAGAATAGCTTCATCTCCGGTATTGTTAAAACCATAATAACCGGAAATCATTATTTTTGCTATGGTTTTAGACTTTTTTATCATTAATATTTTCCCTAAATATTTTTACCATATAATAAAATATGGTAACTGCTATCAGTCCTAAGGCTAAACCTAACCATACCCCGTTAAAAGTACGTAGCATTGAAAATAAAAAGGGAGTATGAATATGACAGAAGGTATTAATTAAAGTAACCGGACCTATAACACCGATAATAATTATCGGAATTTTAAATTCTTTTATTTTTAAGAAATTCATACTCATTGCTAATAATAAAGCAGGATAACCTATTAAAAATTCTTTGTTTCTGGGTCTGGCAATTAAAGATTTTTCTAAGAATATTCTTATTTTATCCTCAATGCTTAATACAGGGAGAAAAGAAAAATTCCCTGAACGAGAAATATAAATTACCAAGAATGCCGCAAAGAATATCATCAACATTAGATGTTCAATCAGGATAGGTTTCTTGATATTTTCTAATATCATTAATTTGCCCTCATTTACCTTCAACCACATTACTATTAGAACCAAAAGAAGTGGAGTCAGATAAGAAATCTTTATTCCGCTAAACTGTTCTATTCCCAACATAAATTTATTATTGCTTAATAAAGCGGCTATTAACAGAGCACCAGATAAGGTAATTAAAATTATTTTAAAAAATCCGATTAAAATTTCTTTTAGCATCAGAAGAAAATTAGGATTATTCTTAGGAATATCTTGAAAACTTTCTGAATTATAGTTATTATTTTCCCCTAAGAAATATTTTTCATTACTGATAATAGCTAAAGTGGGAAATATTACAGCTGTCAATAAAGCCATTAGCTTTATTAGAAAGATTTCCTGATTTAAAAAAAGCAGGACTAAAGAAAATAATATTCCCAAAAATAGCAGAGAATATTGTTGGATTTTTTTTATATTGAAAAAGTCATTCAAGAGGATTAATCCGCCAGAAATAACTCCCAGGATTAATAACATAATAAATATTTTTGATTCTTGATAGATAATAGAAAGAATACTGGCACTTCCCGTGCTAAAACCATTCACTTCCAACTCTTCTTTTATGGTCCCAATATAGGAAATATTATCCCCAATAAGATTTAAGTTAGATTTCATAAAGGGCTTGATATAAAAAATTCTCACCTTTCTTTCTTTAGCAGCTCTAATCCATCTTTCTATGGCTTTCTGTTTAGAAATGATTTCCATCTCTTCTTTGGTAATACTATGAACTCTAACTGCTAATTCACTGGCAAAGTGAGCAATTGTTTCAATTCCTTCTTG
>Ga0307380_10013309_pt1 | contig 10179 bp, 8 predicted proteins | sample UN3MG_FD_202239 | JGI IMG/M metagenome (GOLD analysis project Ga0307380, IMG submission 202239) | Soil microbial communities from Risofladan, Vaasa, Finland - UN-3 | ecosystem: Environmental > Terrestrial > Soil > Coastal area > Acid sulfate soil | place: Finland: Risofladan, Vaasa | collected...
TACCTCAAAAGGGGCGCGTTTTGTTGGCTAAACTGCTCGGTACGGTCGAGAGATAGTTAACGGCGTTGGGTGCCACGCCCATTGCAGGCCGACGCCGCAGCACGTTCGCGATCCAAGCCCAGCCGCACCAGTTCCCGAAGTCGGGTCCGCCACGCCTTCCACATGCTTCCATAAAATGGCCCGCAGCTTCCGACGCAGCTATTGGTCCAGCAACCCCAAGGTGACCTGCACCTCGCTGAGCCGGAAGTAGGCCACCCAGCCACGCAGGATCGGCGCGTGACACCAGTAATAAGGCTCGTACAATCATCCCTGCATCGGAGGCACCCGCCTCGGTGTCTTGTTGATCGAGAGAGGAACCGCCGTCATGCCGCCAACGCCTCAGTCCGCGACGGATCTCGTGCCTCACCTGCGCCGGTGCGGCTATGGTGACGATCAACTGGCGCTGCCGTTCAAGTTCGACGACGTGACCGTTCCGGTCGTCGCGTTCGCCGGCAGGCCCTGGGACTCGTGGTCGGCGTGCATCGCCGCGGTAGACGTGAATGGCGATTCGCGCACGTCCGCCGCCCGAGTGAGCACACTGGGGGTGCCCACCGTCTTTGTCTGCCATGGCGGAGGCGTGGACTGGTGGGCGATGGGGCCGAGTGGCCCTAAGGGCAAGCCGCGATCTCTGCGATGGCCAGAGCTTGGCGCGGCGCTGGACCGGGAACGAGAGTCTCTGCTTCCAAGCCGGATCTACGCGAGCAAGCTGCGCAAGCCCGGCAGCCCCGGCGAACAGCTTTGGTTCTTTGATGCCGGGCTCATGCCCGCGGTAGAGAGGACGCGCGGCGAGGCGCTGACGCGGCTCGTAGAGGACGCAATCAGCGGGCTTCGGGGCGAACTCGGCACACGTCTGAGCTCCCGGCAAGCACAGGAAGACGTGTACCGCACGGTCTTTTGGCTGCTGGCGGCGAAGATCCTGCACGATAAGAGCGTGCCGAACTTCATCAGGATCGACCTCGCAAATGTGGACGAGGTCTTCAAGCGCATCGGCCGCCATCATGGCGAGACCGGCCGGTTCCCGCCCTTCGGCAGGTCTGGGCGTTCGGCCATCGACGCGGCAGCGGAGCGGATCGCGTCTTGCGGCTCGCTGGCGGACGTGTCCAGCGAGTCGCTCGCGCACGTCTACGAGAACGCCCTGATCGACAAGACAGCGGGGCGCGGCAAACGTAAGAAGGCGTCAAAGGGATACGACATCCGCAAGGAACTCGGCATTCACAGCACGCCGTCGGTGCTCATCAGCCACATGCTGTCGCAGTTGTGGCCACTGATCGAAGACATCAACCCCGAGGATCGCCACGTCTTCGAACCCGCGTGCGGACACGCGCCGTTTCTGACTGCCGCCATGCGTTGGCTCCGCGACTTTGGCGGCGCAGATGCGTCGGGCGATTCACACCAGTACCTGCGCTCCCATTTGCATGGTCTGGAAACCGATCCGTTTGCGCTTGAACTCGCCAAGCTCGCGCTGACGCTCGCCGACGAGCCGCACGGCAACAGGTGGGCCCTAGCACAGGGCGACATGTTCGTGTCAAACGTACTCGCCAAGCATGCCGAGAAGGCCCGTATCCTGCTGGCCAATCCGCCATACGAGCGCTTCACGGAGGAGCAGCGGAGGAACTACGAGAGGCGGGGTGAGGAGATCGCCTCCCAGACAAAGGCCGTGGAAATGCTTAAGCGGGCGCTGCCCGCGCTGTCGCCGGGAAGCGTGTTCGGCGTGGTGACGCCGCAGGGCCTGCTGCACGACAAGGAGTCGCGGCCTGTCCGGGAATTCCTGCGCAACGAATTCGAGCTCACGGAAATCGACGTCTTCGCCGACAACCTCTTCGAGCATAGCGACCACGAGGTGGCGGTGCTCCTGGGACGCAAGAAGAAGCTCAGGACCAAGCCGGGGATGCTCTGGTACCGTCGCGTCCGCGAGCAGGGCATGGAGGCTTTCAAGGAGCGTCTGGCGTTCTCGTCGGAGCGGCAGGTGCCGCAGAGCCGGTTCGCGGAGAGCGCCGACGCGGACCTGCGCGTACCGGAACGCGACGAGGTGTGGGCGTATTTATCAACGGGGCTTACGCTTCACGATCTGGCGTCGGTAGCGAAGGGCCTCGATCACAAAGGTAAGACGCTTCCTGCAGGTTGCTGGACGGTTCGCGATAAGTCGGCGCAAACCGGCGTGCTCGGCTATGCAAACGTGGATGAGGACCTAGCGATCTACGGCCAACCATCGCTCGTTAAGCTGAATCTTGAGCCTCGGGCGGTGCTCAGCTACCGCGACGGCAAGGCGACGGGCAAACCACAGGTTCTTCTGAACTACGCGCCCGTCGCCCGCGGAGCTTGGAAGCTGAAAGCCACGCTCGACGAGAAAGGACGCGCGCTAACAAGCCGATTCGTGGCCATCCGCCCCAAGCCCGGCGGCCCGAGCGCTCTGTATTTGTGGGCGATTATGAACTCGCCTGTGGCCAACGCATTCGCGTACGACCACCTGGGCAAGCGCGACATCCTTGTAGGGACGATGCGCAAGATGCCCGTGCCCGAGCGTTCTCCGAGGCACGAGACGGCGATCGAACTGGCCGCGCGGCGGTACCGGGAACTTGCGACCACTGCTGGGCCGCTGTTCAGCGGCGACTTGAGCCTGGACAGCATCAAGCGTGCGTTGCTGGAAATGGACGCAGCGGTACTCCGCGCGTACGACCTCCCGCCGCGGCTGGAGCGTCAGTTGCTCGACCTGTTCACCGGCGTCGAGCGCAAGGGGGTGGGCTGCGACTTCCGCGGGTATTACCCGCCGGGATTCGACGCCTATGTCCCACTGCACGAGCTCATCTCGGACGACTACGCCCGATCCACGCTGGGTCGGTTTCGCGAGACGCCGCGCACCGTTTCCCCTAACGTGCTCGCGGCTCTGCGCACAGCGTCTGAGCCGGTTGAACAACTTGAAGAACGTCGGCGTCGTTACGCGCAACTGTCCACACTGCTCGATGAATGGGCGTCCGAGACGGACGATTTTGATTCCCGCGTCGGGCCGATGATCGAACAAGCTCTGAAAGAACTGGCTCCCAGACATTCTCCGGGGAACTGATGCGGCTCCTGCTTGACACAAACGCGCTTATCAAGTTATGTCACCCTAAGCGGCATCCGGACATCAAGGAGTGGCTCCAAGGATGGTTCGCCCATGCCCAACGAGGAGGGGACATCGGACTCTTCATTTCCGCCGCGGCTGACTACGAAGCCCGGCGCGGATATCTCTGGAAGTTGGACAAGCACCCTGACGAGGCCAAGGCGCTCAACCGCTTGGATCAGTTCTGCAAGTTGCTCGGCATGTGCCCGATCTCCGGTGAGGTACTCCGCAATGCCGCCCGATTCTGGTCGGAAGCCAGGAAAGGAGGCTACTCCACTGCGTCCGAACGTGATATCGACTGGGACGTTATTGTTGCGGCACAAGCCGCAGACCTGACCGCCGTCGTTGTCACGAGCAATGCTGGCCACATTTCTCGCTACGGAGTGGATGCTCGTGATTGGCGTGACATCCCGCCGCCAACGCTCGGCGGTCCCGCCACCGGAACGCCGAAGCCCGAATAGGGCGAGAGGACTGGATGCTGAACAAGAACTGCGCAGGCCCCTAAAACGCAAGTAGCTTACTCAATTCCGGCTTGATCACAGCCCGATGACTCCGCATCGACGAGAATGACCTGTGGATCGTCGCGCAGGCCGTGGAACGCAACCTGGTCTTGGTCACGTCCGACAAGATGGCGCGAATTCGCGAGGCCGTTTGCGAGCTGTACTCGGATTTCCGGTTTGAGGATTGGGCGCAATCGGGCGACCTCGCTGGGTAAGACGGCTGACCTTCGTTCCATCCACCGGTCGCATCTACGCCCGCCCGGTCCGGATCGCTTCGGACTTCGAGTCTCTTGGCCCTCTCGTCCGCCAGGCGGTCGCCTCCTATGCGCTTCGTGTTGCTCGGGCCGGAGCTTTGCCTGCCGCTTCCTTCCCACGCCGCCTCGCGACGACGCAGTTGCGGTTCAGCTAGGGATACCTGCGATCAAGGCTCCCAGAGGACTTACACCTCCAAGTCACGCGCCATGCCCGGCGCACGAAGCAGCAGGGCGTGCCGCGGGTGGCGACACGCCCTGTGATCGGCATCTGTTACGGCAATCTTACTTGCCGACGTTCTTCTGGACCCACTCGGTGGAGACCGACTTCGGCCGTGTGATGGCGGTGCCCATCGCCCGGTTGAGGATCAACTGCGCGAGCATACCCATCGAACGCGAGACCGAGAACAGCACGGTGTAGTAGGGGAACTCGGTCAGGCCGTAGTGGTAGAGCAGCGCGCCCGAGCCGGCGTCAACGTTCGGCCAGCAGTTGGCAATCGGGGCCTTGCCGGCCTTGACCCGCTCCTCCGAGTACTCCTGCAGCACCTTCGGAATCACGTTGAACACGCGCTCGACCGTCGCGAACACCGGATCGGTCGGCATGTACTCCTTGCCGAACTCGAGGAAGCCGGCGTAACGCGGGTCAACCACGCGCAGGACGGCATGGCCGTACCCGGGGACTACCTTCCCGCTGCGGAGCGTCTCAAAGGCGAAGTCGCGCAGGGCCTCTTCCGAGGGCACGCCGCCCATTTTCTGCATCAGCTCCAGGATCCAGCTCAGGCACTCCTGGTTGGCCAACCCGTGCAGCGGACCGGCCAGACCGTTCAGCCCCGCCGAAACCGAGTAGTACGGATCCGACAGGGCCGAGCCAACCGTGTGGCAACTGAATGCGGAGACGTTACCGCCCTCGTGGTCGGAGTGGAAGTTCAGGTACAGGCGCATCAGCTTGGCAAAGCTGCCGGTCGGGTCGGCCAGTCCCAGCATGTTCGCGTAGTTGGCACCCCAGTCCAGCCCGGGCGTCCAGTCGATGCGCGAGCCCTTGTTGTAGCGCAGGCGGTACATGCCGGCTGCGATCCCGGGCAACCTGGCCAGCAGTGCCAGGGCGTCCTCCAGTGCCGCAATCCAGTAGTCCTCGCGCTTCATGCCCTTGTCATACCACTGCCGGAACACGCTCTCGCGCTCCATCACGAGGATGGCGGTGTCCAGCATGCACATGGGGTGGCTGTCGGGCGGCATGGCCTCGAGCACGTCCCAGACGTACTCCGGAACTTGGGCCCGTTTGTCGTAGTCCTGTTGCAGGGCGGCCTTGGCTTCATCGTCGGGCATTTCGCCGGTGAGCAGCAGGAACAGAATCTCCTCCGGCCAGAGGTGCTTGATCTCCAGCAGCGGATGCCCGCGGATGATCAGCCCCTTGTCGGGCTCCACGACCGAGGTGTCGCAGATCATGCCTTTGACGCCGCGCATCCCGCCGTAGGCCTGGTTGATCGTCACCTCCGAGACGACCTTGTTGCCAAAGTCCTTCCTGACCTTGCCGATTTCCTCCCGCCAAATGGGAATCTTCTTTGCCAGTGTTTCTTGTAGAGTTGCCATACGAATTACCTCAGCTCTGGTGGTAGCACTACCAAGGGACGGGCCGGCCGCCGACCACGTGGGGACGTCCGGACAACTTCATCAACCGCTATATGCTAATCCCCGGGGCCGCTCGCGCCGATACCCGCTCCGCACCGCCCTCGACCAATCCGGCCGGTGCGCTCGGCCTCAACCGGGGAGTCTACCCTGCAACCGTCTCAGCTCCCGCACCACCCGATGCCCCGCTCGGCTAAACCGAATCCTCCGTCCCGTCTTGCCGGCCCCGCTACGCGCCTGCGCGGGTTGCCGCGTTGCCGCCGACAGCACCCTAGGGGCGCAATGGAACCGACGGGCAATACTAGCATATTCCGTGCCAACCCGCGCGGCCTCTTTAGCTGCACCATCTTGGATTCCCGCCACGCGTTTTTCCGCAACCACCCCCACGCGCTGCGCGAATTTCATCACCCCCCCGCCGACTCGCACCGCACCAACCACCTGCGAGAGCCGGGGCTGCATGACCAGGTGGAGCCGGCCCGCTTCGCAATCCGCGAAGCCCTCGTCGCCCCTTAGCCCGCGCCTGCAGCGCACGCAGTGCCCAGAACCCGTATCACACCCCGTGCGTGAATTCTCCCAGCCGATCCATGGACTGGCGCAGGGCCTCCAGAGCCCGCTTAGTGAGGGCGACCACTGCTGCTTCCGACTTGCCCAAGCGTGCCGCCACCTCAGCTACAGAAAGCCCCTCCAGAAAACGCAGCTCAATGACTTGCCGGTGGGACTCAGACAGATCCGAGAGGCCCATTGGCAGCGCGCTCAAGGCTTCCTGTCGTCTGGCTACGCGACTCGGCGTGCCTGAGTCGGCATAGATGTGGTCGAGCAGGTTGCAATACGAGCTGGAATCGGCTCTGCCGATCATCACCTGGCGATCCGCGTCACGTTTCTGGCGGTGGGCTACACGCCGCGCGTCGACGAGCTTCTGGTCGAGAATCGCGTAAAGCCAATTCTGAAAGGAACCCGGACCGCGATCCTCGAACCGGCCAATCCGCCGCGCCAGGTCCACGTACACTTCCTGCAAGATGTCGTCCGGATCGGTGTCGGCTCTGATGGTCGGGTCCATGCGTGCCTCGGCCCGCCGGCGGAGCTGCGGGTGAAATGCGGCCATCAGCTTGGTCAGCGCCGACTGGTCACCGCCTTTAGCCGCCTCGATCCAGACGTCGATCTGGCACCGCTCCCCCATGGATCGAACCCTCTCGTGCGCGGAAATGCCGAGAGCCGACCGTTGGCCCGCCGCTAGCGTGACCACGCTTCGATCTCTCGGAGTCCTGCCTACTCATTCTACCACAGCGCCACCCGGCCCGCGAAACCCATTGAGCCAGGTCGGTAAATGAGCTAGCATGCCAACGCTGGTACACGTAGGGAACGGCTGCCACGGGGCAAACGGGGGCAGGGTCATGGATCCGCCGCCTGCGGAACGCGATGAGCAGCCCAGCGAGCACATCTCCGCGCTGATCGACGAGTTCTTCGATCGCCGGCGGTCCTGTGTTGGTGCCGGGCGTTGTCCCGGACTGGGAGCAGCCGTGGTTCTACGACCCCAACAGTCCGAACGGCGGACCGGGCCCTGGCTCGGGAATTCCCTGGCAGGCGTGGTGCGCGCCCACCTCGGCCGCGAACCTGTGCGGGCACTGGGACGACACGTACGGCCTTCCGGTGGCCGACTTCACGCCGTGGCCGACTGCGCCGCCTTGGCCGTCGTTCGACTGGCAGGACTTTGAGGCGGACCTCAATCGGCCAGCTCCGGCCCCCTTACCGCCGGCGGGGCCCACCGATCTTGGCTGGCATATGGACACCAACTGGCTTGGGACGACCACGTGGGGCAACCCCCCGCACGTCGGCACGTTCCTGAAGGATATTCACGCTGGCCTGGGATCACACTTGACTTTTGTAGACCCGGCCAGCGGCTGGACTACAGGCACCCAGGGCTGCGTGTACGCGGCCGGCTTGGACTCCAGCGGGAACCCTGCGGTGACCCATCCAGGCCCGGGGCCCGCCTTCGCCGAGATCGTCGGCGAAATCAACGCCGGCCGTACGATGATCGTCTCGTGGCTGCACTGGTCGATTTCTCCGACCGGCTTGCCGCCGGTGGACGACGTCGAGTTCTGGGAGTTCGAATACCCGGACCCGAACGACCTGGACCCGTGGGACCTCGGCGAAGAGTATAACTTCGACTACGGCGAGGAGGGCCTGGGCCACGCCGTGACCGCCGTGGGCTACTTGTTGGCTAGCGATCCCAAGAACCCGTGGCCGGGTACGGACTGGGTCATTGTCCACGACAACGTCTGGCAAACACCCGTCAACGTTGCGGTGCCGTTCGACTTCATCTGGTGGGTGGCCAACACCAACGCCGTGCCTTGTCCCGGCGACATTGACGGCGACGTTGACACCGACCAGTCCGACCTGGGGCTCCTGCTCGCGGCTTGGTGCTCGCACGAGGGCGACCCCAACTGGAATGCGAATGCCGACCTCGATGGCGATTGGCACGTTGGTCATGGTGACCTAGGTATCCTGCTCGCCAACTGGGGCTGCGGGACCGAGCCGTAACCGGGCGTGTCTCGCCCGCCTCTGGTAACCAGGCGATCAAGCGCATCGCGTCGGGCCGCCCAACTTGGGCGGCCCGATTCCTGCGCGCGGTTGCAGCTCACAGATGAATGAAGGTCGGGGCCGCCCATCGGCCGCGCGACGAATGATCGGCCTGGTAAGCTGGCAGGGGACGGGGACCGCTACTTCTCGTCGTCCTCGTCGTCTTCTTCGTCGGCGTCATCGACGTAGCCCAGCGTCGCGAGTTGGCGGCGGGTTTGCTCGTCAACCTCGACGTGCCGTCGCTGAGCCTGGCGATAGGCGACATCGACCCAGGGCGCGGACCATTCCTTCAACACGCGCGCCAGGCGGGTGACCTGCTCCGGGTGAGTCGTGACAAGGTTCTTCAGCTCGTGCGGGTCGTCTCTCCAGTTGTACAGCTCGTACTCCGTGCCCCGCATTAGCCGGCCATCCATCTCATTCGGGACGTGAATCAGCTTCCAGTCGTTGTCGCGGACGGTGAGCATGTACTCCATGTGATAGCCGGCTTCGCTGAACACGAACTCCGGCCCGACCCCGCCGTTCATTAGCCCCGCGAGCGACCGGGCTTGCCAATCCGCCGGCGGTTGGATCCCGGCCATTTCCAGGATGGTCGGCGCCAGAGCAAACGTCGCCACCGGCGCGTCGATCCGGCGCTGCGCGACGCCGTCCGGCGGCCGAATCATCATCGGCACCCGCGCTGTGGCGTCATACGGGAAGCGCCCGTGTTCAAAGTAGTAGTTGTGATCGCCGAGGCTTTCTCCATGGTCGCCGACCAAGGCAATGATCGTATTCTCCCACAGCCCCATGTCGCGAACGCCGTCCAGCAATGTACCAATGGCGGCGTCGGCCCCGTAGATGCCGGCGTCGTAGCGCGCGATGTAGAAGGCGTATTCGTTGGGCCGCTCACGCAGGACGGCCCAGCGGTGTACGGCACCGATGTCCGGTCGCACAGCCTCCAGGCGACAGGGGTGATCCGGGGGCACCGGCAACGCCAGTCGCGCGCCGCGAGTCGTAATCGCTCTGATCTGACGACTGGCGTCGTAGTGCTCATCGCCGACGAACATGTCCGGATTCGGCGCCCCGCCACCGCGATACGGGTAGTGGGCGTTGTTGTAGTGCGCCCACACGAAGAACGGCTTTGACGGATCGCGGTTACGCAGCCACCGCAGAGCCCGTTCCGTAGGCAGGTGGTGGCGCCGCGGGTCGCGGAACACTTCCTCGACGACCTCGGATCCCTGCTGCGCGATGTTGCTGTGCGCCGCCAGTGCCGGGGATGAAACAAACGCCGCGGTCGCATAGCCCGCCTGACTCAGCGCCTCCGCCAGGGTCACATGTTCGTCGGCCAGACGCGGGCCGTGCGTCGTGCGCAGTACGCCATTGGCGTGCCCATACTTGGCGGACATGATGGCGGCAAAACCCGGCGTCGTCTTCGGCCACTGGGTGATTGCGTTGTCGAACACGATCGACTCACTGGCGAACTTGGTCATATTCGGCGTCGTGTCGCGAACATACCCGTAGCAGCTCATGTGATCCGGTCGGACTGAGCAGACGCTGATGAGTAACACGTTTGGCTTGGCACCGTGCGGCTTATCCTCACCGGAGCAGCCCACGAACAGCCCGAGCAACGAGAGTGCCGCCAGGCCCGGAACACGAATGCGGCTGTGCGGTTTTCCAGGAACGGCCGCCGCCATAAGTGTTGTCCCTCGCGTTTCCCCGGTCACCGATCGGTCGCGTGACTCTCCTTCGCCTCGCACGCCGTCCGCGCTGGGCAGGCAGATCTGCGCGGTCCACGAACCGCGCCCCTCCCTTGGCAGTATAGCGGTGCCGCACAGGCAAGTGAAGCAAGGGCCACTCGCCGCCTCAGGTCCCATATCAGGACAACGGCTAACTGTCTCATGTGGCAGCGGTAATAGGCCCAGAGCGTGTCCCGCTCGCCGTTCAGCCAGGCGACCCGCCGCTCTTACACGTCCTTGAGGTTCTCTCGGGGCGGGCCGTGTGAGATCAGTCGCCCAACGGCGTACTACCCGGCGGAAGCCCATGCGGCGCGCCCGGCGGACCGGAGCCAAGCCCGGCGGACCCCAGGCGGCGCCCGCCCGAGCTCCGACGG
>Ga0307380_10013310_pt1 | contig 10178 bp, 9 predicted proteins | sample UN3MG_FD_202239 | JGI IMG/M metagenome (GOLD analysis project Ga0307380, IMG submission 202239) | Soil microbial communities from Risofladan, Vaasa, Finland - UN-3 | ecosystem: Environmental > Terrestrial > Soil > Coastal area > Acid sulfate soil | place: Finland: Risofladan, Vaasa | collected...
TCCCCTGGTGCCGCCAATCCGTAGAACCTTTGGTGAGAAGTCAGATATACCAGGTGTTCGGCGTCAGCGACAATTGCATTGGGCGATGGGGGGATCGAACCCACGACCTGCTGATTAAGAGTCTCATCAGAACCTTTGTTATCATTGCCTGATGGCGTTATTTTAACACTATCGGTGTTTTTCTTATCGTCTATGTTCACAGGTGTTCGCCTGCGTGCGCCTTGAAAACAAGATTTGGACAAGAAATTATCATCCGTACCAGTCTTAACGGCTTGCTGGCTCTCGCTGCTCGGCTGTGTAAGGTCTGGCAAGCAATCTAATGCCGCCCGTTCATCATGCAATCCGATATGTGTATATCGGTCGGTCATTGCACTGCTTTTGTGCCGCGCCAGTGCTTGTGCTACACGTGGCGGTGCTTCGCGCAGGTTTGTAATAAAGGTATGCCGAAAAGCGTGAAAGTCAAAACAGCATCCAGCAGCGTCTTTATATGCTATTCCGGCATCGGCCAAGTCAGCTTTTAACATATCGCAGGTCTTGTCGGTGACGTAAAACACCTTCACTGTTGGCAGCTTGTTTGCAAGATAATTTTGTAAAGCCACCTGCAAAGCAGCTTTTAGTGGTAATGTATCCTGCTGCCTGTGCTTGCTATAAGCAGCGTCAACTGTTACTGTGCTGTCAGGGAAGTTGAACGATTTAACCGTCAAAGTTCGTATCTCATTCGCCCGTAGTCCCGTTTCGGCTGCAAGCCAGTATAACAAACTGCGCTCATAGCTGGTCAGCCCGAATCGCTCCGGGCCTCGCCTGGTGGTTTCCAACAACCGCCGCAACTCATCCGCAGTCGCCGCCCTGCGTTTATGCCGTTTGTCTGTTCCCTCGTTTTCTAACCCTTCCAAGTGTACTATTGGCGATGTGGTATTCAAATTCTTCGCAATCCACTTGCAAAAGAATTTCGCCGCCTTTATATAGCCGTTGTAGGTTCTTTTCCCAATACCTTTTCCACCATCCCGCTGCTCGTCAAGATATTCGATTATCTTGTCGCCCGATATGTCGCTCCAATATTTGAAACCGCACCCATCTATAAGCCTTTGTAAGCATCCCACAGTTGCCTTGATATGCTTAGTATCGCGTTCCTTCTTTGTTAGACTGTCTTTGAATCCTTCAATGTATTCCGACAGCGGTTTTCCTGCTGCCACCTTGTTAGCATCCAGCAATCCGAAGCTGATAAGCTCGTCACGTATCCTGCCGGGTAACCGCTCGATGAATTTCAGTAACTCGGTGTCGAACGGTTCATTACTTGCCGTGTAATTCAAAAGCTGCTGGATTCTATCGGCAAGACGTTGTGTTGCCTTCTCATTAGTGTACGCCTTTAGGTCTTGGCGTATTTGCAGGTTGTCCTCGAACTCAATATGCCAATGTTTTGTTTCGAGCCGAATCTTATCACCTTTATTTGATAGACGTGCTTCGGCTGTGTGGCCTTTGACATCTTTGAACTTTACATACTTCTTACCCTTGCGGCTAATGATTTTCGCCTGTTCGGGCAATGGTTTCGTATAACTTTGTTTATACACTCTCATATTTAATCACCTGCCTTTGCAAAAAAGCGGTCAGGGCTAATGACGCTTACTGGAAGCGCGGACTTCGTCACCGAGAATCCCACCCTGACCGTGAATAGTTTGATTATCAGATTTGATTCCAGTAATTTCATTAACAACATTGTACCGTAGACCCTTTTCATTATCAACCTTTTTTTTGACAATTTTCAAAATATTTTTCATTGCCATATATTTGTTGCCATTGCTGCCTTGCCGGGCAACCAGCATTTACCCAATCAGTCAACTCTTGGTAATTCCATAAAGACCTGCTGCCCAGCTTTACAGGCGTCGGTCCCAATCGCCCGCTCGAATGTAGACCGTAAAAATGGGTTTTTCCGATTCCTAATAATTTCGCTGCATCTTTAGCAGATACAAGCAGAGAATCCATTTTGTTGTTGTCTGTTGCTTTCATTCTACAAAAAATCTCAGTCTTAGCGTTTTCGGTTCTAAATCTGCCATATGTCATTCCCTCCGGGGCGGGTAAAAAACCATTTGCCAACCAAGGGTAAAAATGGTTTTCCCCGCCCGTGCATAGTCTTTATAAACTCTAAAAAGACTATGAAAGACTATAGCGTTTCTCGCCGCTTCGTTTTGTTTTTTGTAACCCTTTTTCTTCACTATACTTACTGTCGTGCAGTTTGAAACCGTTGCAATTTTTAGTGTAGACCCTGCAATTTTTAGTGTAGACTTTGCAATTTTAAGCGTAGACCCTGCAATTTTTAGGCGTAGACTTTGCAATTTTAAGCGTAGACCATTCACCTTAATATTTTCACCTCCACTTGTTTTCGCTGCTGGTCTGCTTTCTTACGTTGATAAAACTTTTCAGGATTTAAGGTCAGCTCAAGTAACGGCTCACCCGTTATTCCCGGCACCAATTCATAGCCTTTGAGATAATTTAATTCCTTGGCTATATTGCAGCACTTTTTAAGGCTGCCTTCGATATATTTCCAGCATCTCGCCCTTATCCAGGATTCCATTCGGAGATGGTGAGCCAGAGTTTCAATTTTGCGTTTTATGACCCAATCTTGATTCCCCTTGCCACGTGACCTGCATTCCCGTTGTGCCACCTCGGTCATCAAAAGCTCAACAAAACGATATACATATTTCGAGCAACGCTTCTTTAAGATTTTGATTTCGTCCTGGTAATTAGCCAACTTTGGAACAAAATAATTATCTACCTGGTCAACAAAGACGGGGGCCAGCTCTATCCCGATGTATGATTTTTCATCGGTAGCATTGTTTGAACATCCCTTGTCCAACCGCTTGGCTTCTTGTTTCGTTAACCCCTTCCAGCCAAATATGATCCTAATCAAAGGAACGACCATTTCGATTCGGTCTTCCCTTCGTTCCTTTTTACCCTTTTTGTTTTTCACATTGTAATGCCGCTTATATACGATAAGATGTCGAATGATCGCCAAATCGCTTAGTGCCTTCATTGCTTTGTCTCTTTCGTGGCCGTCAAACTCCATCTTTCCACGGGCTGTCCTTATTCTCTTTAGGCCATATTTCTCCAAGTAGTCGGCAGGTCTAAATTCGTGCGTTACCACATACAAACGAGATTCAATCGGCGCTGATGAAGTATCAGGGTAATACCAGCGCCCTTTTAGGTTTCCTCTGTAATTTGTCTCCTTCAACATTCGCTGGATGGCAAACAGAGCTGTATTTTGTGTCGATGTAAGTTCGAGACCTATGGTTTCAACGCCATATGTTTTCGCAACCTCATTTACTTTTATGGGCAAGTCAGCAAAGGTCAGTTGTTTGCCTCGTGGGATTTTACCAATTTTCTGTTTTTCGAGGTGAAGTCCTGCCTTTACAATTTCCACTGGTTCAATGCCTTTAGTCACGCTTCCGACTCTCTTCTTGCGCTGATATACTCTTTCTTTTAGTAACAGTTTTGCTTTGGCTCATAAAAACTCCGTTCAAAAACTCGACCCGTAGGGTCACCGGCGCAACAGTTAAACTCCAAACAGCAAAAATATGACCTATGACACGTATTCTCACAGCCATTTTCTAAACGGCCTCGAAACACCCTTTAGAATGCAATATTTTGAGGGCAATTTTCGTTAAGTGTTGCGCATCAACCGTCTTTTTCTCCTTGCCCTGCGATAAGATTCACGTCTCCGTCTTTTTGAGCATTTTGGGCAATACCTCTGTCGCGGTCCTACCTCTGCGCCGCAATCAGGGCACATCCGTATCTGCTCCCTGTTAAGGCCTCCGTTGCCTTCTATTCCAACATGCTTTTCATACTGGGCATACACCAGCCCTTGTAAGCCTGTATCCGCAGCCGTTGGCAACACAGCCCGCTCAAAGTATCCGCAGCGTTTGCCTTCCTGTACTAAACACGTATCTGCAAACAGGCAGCCGCCGTAATGATGGTCATAATTCGCACATCCTGGCATACATACCTTTGGATCTGTGTTACCCTTCAGGAATGTAATCAGGCCGACGCTCCTTCGTCTCATCGCCATTATTTATCCCTCAAGATTTCTCTTGACTGGCCAGAGTTGTTTTGGTAACATGGAGGTGAACTCGTTTTATTTATCCTACGGCCACCGCCCCCCCCGGCGGTGGCCCCTCCATTTTCAACTAACATCTTTTGCCTCCTTCATCGCTTCCCAAATCTTTCTGTCTTTCGCACCGGCAGCCAGCCAAGCCGAAATTTCTTCGGCAGACCATCTAACTGCGCCGCCAATTCGGATCGGCGCAGGGATTTTGCCGCTACTGTTGAGCCTATGAATTTGCCTTTTGCTCAGACTGAGCATCTGGCCAAGAGTCTTGGCAGATATTAACTGACAAGTTTGGTTTGTTGGTGTTGTAGTCATACCGATTACTCCTTATTAAGGTTAAAAATCTTTTAAGCTGTTTGGAGTAATTAAAAGGGGGAACAAATTTATCTAATTGTGTTATTTTGGAATGTTTAATTGGTATTTATAAGTGACGTTTGGCAGCGATGTTACACAAAAAAGTTTTTTTGACCTTTTGCAAATTACAAAAAGAACAAAATTAATTTTGTTATTTGTTCTCTTTTTTCTTGTATCTTATGCAGTGCATTTCAGCAGCCTTGCCTGATGGGAGAGCATAAAATTTGGCTGTTTTATGCCAAGCAGCCTTTGAGTCTCCGCTCTTCTGATAATGCTGCTCGTGTAGATTGCACATCTGCCTCAACTGTTCATCCGTGAATTTCTTTTTGCGTCCTGGCCTCTTTTTTCTTGTTTTGATTTTAGATTTAGTTTTCTGGATTGCTTCTGTTCCTTCTGTTGGTACTTTGACATCCTTTCTCTTGTCCTTTGTTTCCAAGGCTACTTCCAGCTGTCCTGCTAATTCTTCGAGCAGTATTCGACGCTCATTTGCCTTGGCGAACCTTGACGACACTGCTTCAATCATGCTTCGCATCGACATCGGCTGTTCAGCTGGGCTGGATGGTACCTCAATGGCATAAGTGAACTGAAAGACTATCTCTTCCTTATAGTCCCAGAGTACGTTAAGAGTTACTTGAGCCTGTTTGTATAACTCCGGTTCTAAAAGGCCCTTGCAATGAACAAGAAGATGTTTTGCCTTGTCAAGCTCGTCCCAAAAATCCAGAACTTGTTTAGCTACGGAAATCTCTTTTCTGCCTTCATCAGGTACGCAATAGTTCCGAAGATGTCGGGCAGTATTTTTTATGTTGCACACCAAGCCCTTAAGAGCGTAATTGTCTGATGTGGGGCCAATTAGCACAGCGTCCTCTTCGAGATGGCTCATAGGTACAAAAACAGGCGGCGACAAACTCAGAAGGAGCAGTTCAAGATGCGCTGCTTGTCCTACCATAAGATAAGCAAATTCCCTGACATAATCCCATCTATTGTCTGAAATGCCAAGACTGTCCACAAGCTCTGTAAACACCCTCTTTTTACCCTTCCAACTTCCGCGAGCTTCCTGTTTCCAGTCTGCAAGCTGTACGAACCGCCAACCTACCTCCAGCCGATTCTCAGAAATGAACCTCAAGAGCCGCCTAATCTCTTCCACTATAATGGGATTTTGTCTCACGCTCAATACTTCCGGCCACCGTGCGCCTATACTCAACCCGATTCTGAGGGATTTTATGTATTTTTCAAACGAGTCCCTAATGTCAGCTTCATCGATGTCTCCTAAAAGTACATGATTCACAAAGCTGTTCAGACAGCCGGGACACTTCCATAACTCCAAGTAAACGACGCGAAGCAACTCAGCTCTTTTATCAATTTGCTTCTCCTTGGAGGCCATGGAAGCTTGCCCAGTTTTTGGCTCCTTATCCATTGTCTTATCCCTTGAAGGATAGATAGTAGGTGAACTGCACGTCCTTACAGCAGGGCGTGTACATATGTACTACAAGCAATAGCCATAATTCTATCTGATTTCAGGCCTAACGACAATATTTCTGCATTTCCTTCGCGCGCGCGTGTAAGTGTGCATTATTTAATTTTTAGGCCAAAAACGCTGTTTTTGTGCTCTCTCAAAGACAAGGAAAATTCCCCTTTTTTATGGAGTGCAATAATTCATTTTTCAGCTTTAAAACGCGGTTTCGTGATTCTTCGGTTTTTTGAAAATACGGGGTAAATACGGGGTAGTTAAATGTTAGCTTTTGTCAGCATTTAAGCCCACAGAATCTCACAGAGTAGCTCTCAGAGGGGAGTTACGGGCTAATGCTGGAGAGCCAATAGTTTGCAAACTCTGCATAGTCTGAGTAGTTGACAACTCCATCACCATTGAGGGGGTAGATATCAGAAATTAGATTATCTCCAGTTGCAAGCCATTCTGAGGCAAGCACTCTTAGATCGACCCTATCAACATCTCCATTAGGCTCAAAATCACCAGGAGCATAATTAATTATTCTTACAGAACGTTTATTATTATCATCGCTAAACTCATCGATCTGGTTGTTCTCATCTAATGATAGATAAACATTTACTACTCCTACAGGTAATGAAGATAATGTAAAGGAAACATCATGATATGCCCCAGGAAGAATCTCAAACAGGTGATAACCGTCTAATATAGGATCGTTTGAATCATTTGGCTCATCCAGTCGGATTGCAACTTCAAAATTCTCTGCTGTTAATACACCCTCATTTGCAACTCTTGCTGTAACTATTTGTTTGCGTCCTGCTCTTTGAACAGTTATTTCTTTTACAGTTAAATCTGGTGCTAATACCTTGACAGTAACAGTGTTGTTGCTCCAATTTCTATCTTCTTGAGCCATACATGGATCAACTACGACATATACCTCAAGAGGAGAATTGGTGTCAGGAACTGTCCAATTTATAGAAACATTGGCATCTTCTCCACCAGTGATAGGCCCAGTAATAGTCTGAATAGTATCAATTGAAACTCCTCCGTTGTGAGGATCACCTTCGTAAAAGGCAACATTAACATCTGAAGCAGGGGATTCTCCAAGGTTCTTTACTATGGCAGTTATTACTGCGTTAGAATCTGGAGCAGGATTAGGAGGTAGGATGGTTACATCCTCGATTGTTATGGATAGGTCAGCTTGTAGTGTATAGCTCAAGTAGTAAAGGTCGCTTTGCCCTGCCTTGGGAACTCCTTCAACTACTACTTGTTGTCCATTTACATCGACTATCCTATCTTCATACTCTGTTTGTGTCTTATCATATATACAAAACAGATTGTTATTAGGATCAAATGTTCCACTGATAAACCTTTCTGCTGAATCATCAAATGTTAATTGTCTTTGTTTGCTCCATGTTCCCATAGTAGGTTCGTAGTATGAAACGAATAGGTCATTGTAGGTTTCAGATACATCATTCCAAACAAGTGCAATCTGGTCGTTTTCTCCGATTACCAAGTCAAAATCCTTGCTGCTCATGGATGCGCCAGGTGTTACTACGACTGTGGAACTGCCAACATCTGTTCCAATTGTAAAACGAATATCATTGTCCCTTATCCAAGCCATATAGAGAGTTCCAATCGAATCATATACCAGACGTGGCGAAGAATCTGTATTCGCGTCATTGGTTATTTGCACGGGGTTTGTCCAGCCACTACCTGAATACGTACAAGCCCAAAGCTCCTGATCTTCTGGTGTATCAAAATCATCATTGGCATCCGTGCAGAACACTAATGTTCCAGTTACTCCGTCATACGCCAATGATGTATCGAGAATAGTTCCAAAACCAGCACCAACAGTATTAGGTTCACTCCAACTCACACCATTGTAGGTTGACCACATTATACTGTTGGTGTTTACATCAGTACCCCATGTATCATTGTTGGCATTAGTGATCCAGGCTGCAATCATATCGCTTGCACTTGCAGCTGCTAATCGTGGCGAACGGTCAAATACAGAATTATTCGTCAATCTTTCGGTTGATGACCAGTATCCCAGATTGCTGTCATATGTGCTTATCGCTATTTCCAAATGTGACTTGAAGTATTCCATATCATTGAAATCACTCAATACGGCATCAGCATCCTGCCAGATACATACGGCATCGCCATCTGGCAATTGTACAAGTTGCGGGTTTAAGTCTGCCGTTCCATCGTCAGCAACAGGGGATGATGACGACCAGACACCTCCGCTGTACTCGGCAAATGTCAGCTCTGTTCGGTTTATCAGGCTGCGACTGGTATCATCTGCGATCCAAACTGCCAGGATGTCTGTGCCAGTTTTGACAACATCAGGAACAGAATAGGGAAATACTGCTGTTTCTATTGGTTGCTCATTTATTGCTCCAAGAACTCCCACATCTAAAAGCTTGAGTGTTTCTCTTCCTTCTTTCTTGTATTTTAGATAATCACGAGGCGATAGTTGCCATTCGGTTGTTCTTAGTAGGGCATTCATACTTGCCGCTGTCATCATGCCTTCTTCTTGCTCTGGCCACTCATAACGTAATTCAAGTGGTCCAGCAGTGAATGGTCCCAAAGTTGCTTGAACTCCGCCCACCAAGATAATGTAAGTATTCATCCATTCAACTTCGGGCATAAAAGCAATCCCAGAGTGGAACCCACCACCAAGATAACCCTCAACACAAGCTACTCCTGCTACACCTGCACCCAAAATCCCTTTTGCAAGTGGCTCAAATTGAAAATTGCCATACCACTGGGGACCATCCAGTGTCCAATCTGATACCCCAACGGCTAAATCAAGATCTAAACTAAGCTCTGCTCGAAGATAAATAGGTACGATCACTATAGCTCCAAGCGGAATTTGCGGAGAAGAATATTTGAAGTCACATCCAAGATTAAGGTCACCACCTGGTTTCCACTCATTAAGAGCTTTTGACCAATTAAAGTCAAATTCCAACGATGCATTTGGAGCTACCTCCACAAATGGCAATTTTATGCCTTTCTCACATCTGACTCCCTTGCGGATTGTTTTCTTGTCTTTCTCATTCCAGCCGACAGTAAATAATCTTGCCTTGCCATCGCTATTGACTGTTCCTGCCAATGTTCCACTAAATGGGCCAGGATCATCTGCCAATTTCAATCCAATCTTCATCTCTTTACCGCCGAAGATCGGAACACTTGATGTAACGTTTGTAGCATCCCATGTAGCTAAGTCAAGTTTGACACCAGTAATCCCAAGTATTCTATATTCAAATCCCTCTCCCGTTTGAGCAGCTTCGTAATAAACAGCAGGCACAAGATTCACTATAGGTGGTAATGGTATCACATCAAAATTGACAGTGTATTCAAGCGACTCTACAGAACCACCATCAGCCACGGCGATAACTTTGAGTTTCCCTCCCTCTCCGAAATCACTCCCCATATCAAAGGTTCTGGAAACAGTATCACTGGAAACACTATCAACGATTGGTCCGCTGGGCAGAATCCACTTTACTTGATAGGGAGTATGCTCCTTCCAGTCAATAGTGGCGGTTAAAGTCTCATTCAGTGAAATACTGTTAAGATAGTATGAGTGTTTATCTGGGCCGCAGAATTTTCCTCTAACTGTTGCGACAATCGGCAGAGTATCCATCCGTTCAGGGATCATTGTAATATTTATAAAAGTATGTGAGTTCTCCCCTAAATTTACTGCCTCTACAACAGGATAGTAGTTCTGTTTATCAAACACGATATCGGTTTCACCCAGCGAAAGACCGTAGAACATGAAAGATCCATCTGCGTCAGTGTAAGTCAGGTCTTGCCCAGGAATGTTAACTTCTACTCCGACAATAGGATCACCGGATAGGAGGTCCTGGACAACTCCAGTCAATTCTCCTTGATAGGGAACAGGAGGATTTTGGCACTGGCTGTATAGAATTGGCATATAATCCGCCCATGGTCGGGCTGGATCATCGTGATGGTCGATGATTTGAGTTGCAATCTGTCCTGGATCTATAGTTTCCCATAAGTTGTTTTCAAGGTTAACTGTGGCTGTTGAGTCGCCACTTACATACACCAGTCCATTTGAGAAGTGGTTACAAGAAATTAAAAAAGCAATCTCTGCATTTGCAAGTACCATAGCATTAGTGCAGTTTTCCATCTCGTTGCCGGTAATCGTAGGTGTGGCAACAATAAAAGTATTTATACCTGTGTAGTCTATCCCGTATGAGCAATCGACAAAGGTATTGTCCGTTATCTGCGGGCTGCTGGGAAAGGAATGATCAG
>Ga0307380_10013311_pt1 | contig 10178 bp, 10 predicted proteins | sample UN3MG_FD_202239 | JGI IMG/M metagenome (GOLD analysis project Ga0307380, IMG submission 202239) | Soil microbial communities from Risofladan, Vaasa, Finland - UN-3 | ecosystem: Environmental > Terrestrial > Soil > Coastal area > Acid sulfate soil | place: Finland: Risofladan, Vaasa | collected...
AATCTCAGCGACCGGGACATCGGGCTCGAGTTGAGCGGCGCCACCGACAACGAGATGTTTTCCTACTGGGTGGGCATATTCACCGGAGATTCGGACCTCAAGTTCCAGGATACGAACAGCGAGAAGCAGTTCGTCGGCCGGGGCCAGTTCGGGCTCGACATTGGAGACATGCCGCTGAAGTTCGGTGTCGCGGCGGCAGCGACTGACGAGGGATACGAGACAGAGGTGGCAGGTCTGCAGACCGAGTACTATTACGACTTCGAACTGTTCGCGCATCTGGGCGATTTCGCCGGCGGCCCGCATGTCATAGGGTCGTACGTGTTCGGCGACAATCCACTACAGAACGTCGCCGGCGAGCCGATCGATCTGGCCGCGGGGGACGAGTTCGCGAGTTTTCAGACCTGGCAGCTGATCGGGGTCTGGAGGTTCAATTCGGACTTCCTCGGCCTCGAAGGGATCGAACCGGTGTTCCGCGTGACTTACGGGGACCCGAATACGGACATCTCCGACAACGGCGGTTGGGGATACACGCCGGGCCTGAACGTGTACTTCTACAAGCGGAACCGCCTCGTGCTCAGCTGGGACTTCGCCAGCTGGGAAGAGAGTGGCATTCGGGGCGAGAATTCGTTCAAGGCGCAGTTGCAGTTCCACTTCTGATTCACGAGATGGAGACCAGATAATGATCGATTCGAAGCTGGCACGCGTCACTGGCGCGGCCATGGTTCTTCTGCTTCCACTCGCCGCGTGCGGTGGGGGGGGAGACGTGTCCGAAGATACGTACGAACTCACCGGCATGGTGACGATCGACGGCTCGTCTACCGTGTTTCCGATCTCGGAAGCGATGGCGGAAGAATTCCAGATCGCCAATTCAGGCGTCCGGGTCACGGTGGGGATCTCGGGCACGGGTGGCGGATTCAAGAAGTTCTGCGGCGGCGAGACGGACATCAGCGATGCGTCCCGTCCGATCAAGAGCTCGGAGATCGAACTCTGCCGCGAGAACGGCATCGAGGCGATCGAGATCCCCGTGGCGTGGGACGGGCTCACCGTGGTGCGGAACCCCGCGAACGACTGGGCCACCTGCATGACGGTCGATGAGCTGAAGCGTGTCTGGCAGCCTGGCAGCAGCATCACCCGCTGGAACCAGGTCCGTCCGGAATGGCCCGACGAGGAGATCAAGCTGTACGGACCGGATACGGACTCGGGAACGTTCGACTACTTCACCGAGGCGATCGTCGGCGAGGAAGACGCGAGCCGGGATGACTACACGGCCAGCGCAGATGACAACGTGCTTGTCGTCGGCGTAGAAGGTGACCGTGGTTCGCTGGGGTACTTCGGGTTCGCCTACTACGAGGAGAGCTCTGACAAGCTCGGCGCCGTCGCGATCGACAACGGAAGCGGCTGCGTCCTGCCCGGCCGCGAGACGATCGAGACCGGGACCTACGCCCCGCTGTCACGACCGATGTTCATCTATACCAAGGCGCAGGCGCTCGCGAAGCCGCAGGTCCGGGCGTTCCTGCAGTTCTACCTGGACAACGCGACGATCTTCGTTCCCGAGGTCGGATACGTACCGCTCGACGGTGAGCGTTACACCGGGCTGCTGGGAACTCTGAACGCGAACTGAAGCGGACCAGGGGCACCCGATGGAGCGCACTCCCGAGCCGGGGGGAGCAGGTCTGATACCTGCTTCCTCCGGTGAGGAGTTCGATCTCGGCCACCGCGCCAGGCGTCGGTGGGGCGAACGGGTAATCGCGGGAGCGTTGTTTTTCTGCGGTCTCGTGTCGATTCTCACCACGGTCGGAATCGTAACGGTACTGGTCACGGAGTCGATCGGCTTCTTCCGTGAGGTTCCGATCATGGAATTCCTCACGGGAACCCGCTGGTCTCCGCTGTTCGCGGACCAGCACTTCGGAATCCTCCCGCTCCTCAACGGAACCCTGTTGATCGCGTTCGGCGCGATGCTCATCGCCCTGCCCGTGGGTCTCACCTCGGCGATTTACCTGAGTGAGTACGCTTCGCTGAATGTGCGGGGTGTGATCAAGCCAATGCTGGAGATCCTGGCGGGGATTCCTACAGTCGTATACGGATACTTCGCGCTGACATTCGTTACGCCGATCATCCGTACCCTTTTCCCCGGCACCGGGATTTTCAACGCCGCCAGCGGCGCGATCGTGGTGGGCATCATGATCATCCCGATGGTGGCGTCGCTGTCGGAGGACGCCCTGAATGCCGTGCCGCAGGCGCTGCGCGAGGCAGCATACGGACTGGGGGCGACGAAGTTCGAAGTCTCGACGAAAGTGGTAGTCCCGGCCGCCCTCTCCGGTGTGATGGCGTCGTTCATCCTCGCGATCTCGCGGGCGATCGGGGAGACGATGGCCGTGACCCTGGCCGCGGGTGCGACTCCGAAGATGACGCTGAGCTTTTTCGAGAGCATCCAGACGATGACCGCCTACATCGTCCAGATCAGCCTGGGCGAAACTCCGCACGGCACGCTCGAGTACTCGACGATCTTCGCGGTCGGCCTGATCCTGTTCCTGATCACGCTGGCGATGAACTTCCTGAGCCAGAAGGTGACGCGCCGGTTCCGGGAGGTGTACGAGTGAACGGCGAACGGTTCCAGCCCAACAGCCGGCGTCGGCACAGGGCAGGTACGATCTTCAAGGTGGTGTGCCTCGCATCGATCGCGTTCAGCATCCTCTCCCTCGCACTGCTGCTGTTCGACGTGGTCAGGGACGGAGCGGGCTGGCTGTCGATCGATCTGCTCACGCACTACCCGTCCCGTATTCCGGCCCGGGCCGGGATCAAGTCAGCAATTCTCGGCACCCTGTGGATGATGGGCCTGACGGCTGCCGTGAGTTTTCCGATCGGGGTCGGAGCCGCGATCTATCTCGAGGAATACGCGCCGAAGAACTGGCTGTCCCGAATTCTGCAGACCAACATCGCGAATCTCGCCGGAGTTCCGTCGATCGTGTACGGGATTCTCGGCCTGGCGATCTTCGTCCGCTACTTCGCGCTCGGACGCAGTGTTCTCGCCGGAGCTCTCACGCTGGCTCTGCTGATCCTCCCGGTGATCATCATCGCCTCGCAGGAAGCGCTCAAGGCCGTTCCCGGGTCGCTGCGCGAGGCATCTTACGGAGTCGGGGCAACGAAATGGCAGACCATTCGACATCACATCTTCCCCGTCGCGCTTCCGGGTATCCTCACCGGGACGATTCTGTCGCTGTCGCGGGCGATCGGGGAGACAGCGCCGCTGATCATGATTGGGGCGCTGACCTTCATCGCCTTCCCGCCGATGAGCCCGATGGACCCGTTCACGGTTCTTCCGATCCAGATCTTCAACTGGACCGCCAAGCCGCAGCAGGAATTCCACGAACTCGCGGCCGCAGCGATCATCGTGCTCCTCGTGCTGTTGCTGGTGATGAACGCAGCCGCGATTTTCCTGCGGAATCGATATCAGAAGAGGATCTAGTGGAGATACAGGGCCAGGCCGCGCTGGAAACGCGGTCATTGAGCGTGTTCTACGGCGACAAGCCGGCGGTGAAGGAGATCTCCATCTCCATCCCCCGGAATCGCGTCGTCGCGTTCATCGGCCCCTCCGGGTGCGGCAAGAGCACGTTCCTGCGCTGCTTCAACCGGATGAACGACCTCATCCCGATCGCCAGCGTGGAAGGTGAGGTCCTGTTTCACGGCCGGAACCTGTACGACCCGGATGTAGATGCAGTGGAAGTCCGCCGGCGGATCGGGATGGTGTTCCAGAAGCCGAATCCGTTTCCAAAGACGATCTACGAGAACATCGCCTTCGGTCTCCGAATCAACGGATTCAAGGGCGACATGGATCAGCAGGTCGAGAAGTCACTTCGTTCCGCGGCCCTGTGGGACGAGGTGAAGGATCGACTGAAGGACAGCGCGCTGGGCCTCTCAGGCGGACAGCAGCAGCGTCTGTGTATCGCCCGCGCGCTGGCGGTCGAGCCCGAGATCCTGCTGATGGATGAGCCGGCTAGCGCGCTCGATCCGATCGCGACGAGCAAGATCGAGGACCTGATCGGCGAACTGAAGCAGCGGTACACGATCGTGATCGTGACCCACAACATGCAGCAGGCGGCGCGGGTAAGTGACTACACTGCGTTCCTCTACATTGGTGAACTCGTGGAGTACGACGAAACGGAGCGGATTTTCACGAATCCGGGCGAAGAGCGTACCGAACAGTACATAACCGGCCGGTTCGGCTGACCCCACGGTCCGCGCGGAGCGGACCGTCGCACGACGAGGAGCATCGATGTCGCACAAGGTATTCGCCGAGAGACTGGAAGGCCTCGAGGGACGGTTGCTCGAGATGTCGCACTCGGTCCAGACGCTGGTCGAGGACGCGGTCCGCTATGCCCTCACCTCGGAGGGCCGCGTGGAGTCCATCCTCGAGGCCGACACCAGGATCGATTCCGAGGAAGTCGGGATCGAGGAAGAGTGCATCGAACTGCTGGCCCTGCACCAGCCGCTGGCAAGCGACCTGCGCCTGCTGCTCACGATCCTCAAGATCAACTCCGACCTGGAGCGGATCGGGGATCATGGCGTGAACATCGCGGAAGCGGCGGCACGGCTCCAGAGATCATCGCAGCCTCCGGCAATGCCTCCCGAAGTGGAGGAAATGAGCCGGATCGCGCTGGAAATGCTCCGTGACGCGATGGATGCCCTGGTGCATCGGAACGCGGCCGAAGCGCAAGCCGTGCGTGCGCGCGACGACCATGTCGATGCACTCCACGAGTCGGTGTTCCGGGTGATGTTGACCCACATGCTCGAGGCTAACATCTCGGCCTGCCTGCAGGTGATCCTGATCGGACGGAACCTGGAGCGGATCGCGGACCTCGCCACCAACATTGCCGAGGATGTGGTGTTCATGGTCGAGGGAATCACGGTGAGACACGCAGGCGCCCCGGAGGATACCGGGGCTTAGAACACCACCTGCAGATTGAGCAGGAACTGCCCGTCCGCCAGGCGCGGCCCGGTATTCGTCCGATCCAGCGCCATCTCCTGCCCGGCCAGTGTTCCGTCCAGTCCGAACGCGTACTGAACCCCGAGCTTGCCGACCAGGCCCGGCAGGATGTTCATGCCCAGCACGAGGAACTTCGTGGTCTGTGCCGCGTCCGGCCCTCCGACTCCCCCCGCCGTGCGGAAGCTGTCGTAGCGGGCCAGCAGCTCCGCCGCGGCCCACAAGGTGAACGATCCCTGCGCGTACCAGCCCTCTGAGCTGGAGTCCTCGCCGCCGGTGTGGCTGAAGTCGGTGCGCAGATACTCGCCGGCCACGGCAAACTCGCGATACGCGACACGGGCGTTTCCGCCCCAGCTCATTCGGTCTCCCGTGAATTCGGTCAGGACCGGGACCGGATTCGCGACGCCTTCTTCCGGGAGCGACAGGGGAAGCGCGACCAGCGCGCTGTCTTCCGAGAATGCGAAGCTGGCGCCGACCTCCCACACGAAGTCCTCGAAGAACTCGAGCTCACCCACCGAATTCCAGCCGGCCCGGGCGGTCCACAGGAATCCGTTGCCGTCATTCTCCCACGACGGACCGTTGCCGTTGTACACGCCGCCCGCGTAGTTCAGGCGCCCTTCCATCGCCGCGCCATGCAGACCCAGGCCGAGCTGGCGGCCGGGAGCCAGCGCGAGCGATCCCTGGAACCGCTCGACGAACGGAATGTCGGCTTTGTTCTCGATCGCCTCGCCGCCGAACCGGGATCGCTCCAACCCGACCCCGAGCTCGAGCAGGTCGTCCTTGATCGCAAAGCCCAGGGCGGCATCCAGCAGACGGATCGATTCCTCCCGCCTGTCCACCTCGACTCCCGCCAGGTAGTCGAACACGATCCCGACCTTGCCGGTGGCGCCGAGACGCGCGTCGTACAGGGCGAATCCATCACGCCCGCCGGTGGCCGAAGACTCCAGCCGGAATCCGGTGCGCAGCAGGCCCGTGACGTCCAGCGTCGGGCCGTCCTGGGCCCGGAGATCTCCGGGCCCGGCGAACGACAGGATCAGCGTTACACAGGCGGCCAGGTGAAGTCTGCGGTTCATCAGTCTCTATTCGATCCAATCGAGCCGGTCTGAGGAAGCGCCTCGGGATAAAGGAACTTCCAGCCACCGACGCCAATGACGGCATTGATCCAGAAGTGAGCGACGATAGCCGGGAACAGGCTCCCGGTAAACACGACAGGGAGCGCCAGCAGCGCCCCGAGCAGCGTCGCCCGCACGATCCCGATCAGGCGCTGGTACCCGTGCGAGATCCCGAATGACAGGGAAGCCAGCCCTACCGCCGGCCACGGCGAGCCCAGCGCCTGGCCCACCACTCCCTGGGCGAACCCCCGGAACAGATACTCCTCGCACACCGCGGCCGCCGCCGCCAGCAGCAGAAACCCCGCGATCTCCCGTCCGCTCCTCGGCATCAAAGCGAGAGCCATTCCGCTCTCCGGCAGCCCGATCCGGATCCCGATCCGTACCACGAGCCATACGACGCTGAGGCCGGCGATCGCCGTCGCGGCGGCCCAGGCGAAGGCGGGGGCAGCCATGCCGACCTGCCAGCCGACGACCTCGGGAGGGAGGTCGCGCCACAGGGCGATGAGGAAGAACAGCCCGGAGAGGAAGATGAGAGACAGCGAGGCCGAGATGTAGACCGAGGAGCGGGCGTCCCGGACATCCTCCAGCTGTTCGTCGGACAGCCCGCCGCGCGCAGTAAGCACGGGAATCCCGATCAGCAGAACCACCGCGGCTCCGATAGTGATCACATCGCCCGGCAACCGACACCTCCGATTCCGGATCCAGACCCAGGCGGCACCAGCTTCCGTGCGGCGCCGCGGTCACCGGCTCAACATCCTCGCAACAGACTACGAAGTTGGCCACCTGGTTGACACCCGGGGCACGGAGACGGACGTTCCGGACGGTCGAACCGGCAAACTTTTCTCCCGGAATCTCATGCTTCTCCGTATTGCGATCTCCCAGTTCCGCCCCTGCAAAGGGGACCTCGAAGAAACGCTGTCACGGGTTGAGGAAGTCCTCGCTCGCGTGAAGGCGATGGACACGGCCCCGGACGTGGTCGTGTTTCCCGAGACGGCGCTCACCGGGTACTTCCTGGAGGGAGGCGTCCGGGAACATGCGGTCGGCGCCCATGCGCTGCTCGACCGGCTGGCGGAGCGGTACGCTCGCGCTCCCGGACCCGACCGCCCCGTCGACATCGTGATCGGGTTCTTCGAGGAATTCGAACACCGGATCTACAATTCCTCGCTGTACGCGGAGCTCGGCCCCGAGCCCCGGCTGGTTCACGTGCATCGCAAGGTGTTCCTCCCGACGTACGGTGTGTTCCAGGAGGAGCGGTTCGTCGAAGCGGGCCACGCGATTCGCGCCTTCGACACCCGCTGGGGGCGGACGGCGATGCTGATCTGCGAAGACATGTTCCACTCTGTCTCCCCGATGCTCGCGGCGCTCGATGGCGCCCTGGCGCTGATCGTGTGCAGCGCCTCGCCGGCGCGCGGCGTGGAGCCCGGCATGGGGCGCCCGGGAAACGTGGAACGTTGGGAACGTCTGGCCCGGGCCGCGGCGGAGGAGCACGGAGTAGCAGTGGTCGTCTCACAGCTCCTCGGGTTCGAAGGCGGAAAGGGCTTCGCCGGCGGATCCGTAGCGTGTGGGCCGCGCGGTGACGTGCTGTGGCGGGGTCCCCTGTGGGAGGAAGCGCTCGAGCTCGTGGAGCTCGACCTGGGCGAGATCACCGCCGCCCGAGTGGATCTGCCGATGCTGTCGGACCTTGAGCAGGCGTTGCCGCGACTTCTCGAATCGCGCCGGACCGGGGCGGAACCGGATGATTGCCCGGACAGCGATCGCCGGGCGGTCGACTCGACGCTCCACGCGCCGGACCGCGCGGTCGCGACCGGGCGGGCACTCGATCCTGAACTCCTGGCGATCGACGAAGAGCTCGTCGAACAGTGGCTCGTCAGATTTCTGCGGGAAGAAATGGTCGAGCGCCGGGGATTTCGGAACGCAGTGGTCGGCCTGTCGGGCGGCGTCGATTCCGCCGTGACCGCGGCGCTGTGCGCCCGGGCGCTCGGACCCGAGAACGTCCACGCCTTCCTCATGCCCTACCGGACGTCGAACCCGGAGAGCGCGGACCACGCCGGCCTGGTCGCCGAACAGCTCGGGATCCACTCCCGAACGATCGACATCACGACGGCGGCTGACGGGTACCTGGCAGAGCACGAGCCGGAGGCGGACGCGACGCGGAGGGGCAACGTGATGGCCCGCCAGAGGATGATCGTGCTGTTCGACCAGGCGGCCAGGCTGTCGGCGCTTCCGGTGGGCACCGGAAACAAGTCGGAGCGACTGCTCGGCTACTTCACCTGGCACGCCGACGATTCGCCGCCGATCAATCCGATCGGGGACCTGTTCAAGTCCCAGGTGTGGGCCCTCGCCCGACATCTCGGGCTGCCCGCCGAGGTCGTCGAAAAGCCGGCCACCGCGGACCTGGTCAGCGGACAGACCGACGAAGCCGACCTCGGCGTGTCGTACGCGGTCGCGGATCTGATCCTGTATCACCTCCTGACCGGCCGAACGGCCGAGTGGCTCGTTGCGGCCGGTTTCGACGCCACGGCTGTGGCAAACGTGCAGCGCCGCCTGGACGGCACGCATTGGAAGCGGAATCTGCCCACGGTGGCGATGCTGTCCGCCACGACGATCGGGGAGTGGTACCTGAGGCCGGTCGACTATTGAGCAGATGCAACGACGGCGCCTCGATCGAGACGCCGTCGTTCATACCCCCTAGGGGAATCGAACCCCTGTCTCCTGGCTGAGAACCAGGTATCCTGGGCCACTAGACGAAGGGGGCCAATATCCATATCCCCGTTCTCACGGGGACGCCTATTCTACTGGCTCGGAGCACGCTGTCAAGCTTCCGCGCCCACCACCCTCGCCGACTTGCACCACCGTCCTTTGAGCCGGATCATGGTGTCGCACGGCGCCGGATGCGCCGCGTTCGAACCGCACGACGGAGGAGCCGTGAACTGGGAGTACATCCACCTCATCAGCCACCCGTTCCCGATCGTTCTGTCGATCGTGGGTGCGGGAGTCGGACTCGTGGGCTGGGCGACGGGCCGCGAAAGCCTCGAGCGGTACGGGCTCGTTTCGCTGCTGATCGCTGCCGTTATGGTGCTTCCGTCCTACATCAGCGGTATCACTGCCGGAGATATCGTCCTGGACCGGACGTTCGTCAGGCCCGGGATCATTCAGAATCACCGCACCTGGGCCACCTGGTCGTCGATCGTCCTCGTCACTTCGGGGATCTTCGCGGTGTTCTCGATGACCCAGCCGAACGACGCCCGTCTGCGCCGCTTCGTGCTGCTGCTGGGACTCGGCGCGGCTGCGCTGGTCGGATCTACTTCTTTCCGCGGCGGGAAAATCGTGCACGGCGAGGACCGGCCGGCGATCGAACAGGTCGCGCCATGAGCGAATCGGTCGAGCTTCCCGTCGTCGTGGGACGGGGCGTGGACGAGATCCGTCGCGTGAGTGCCTCGCAGGTGACGATGACCCAGCTGATGTCGCCCCAGGACACGAACCTGTTCGGGAACGTGTTCGGCGGCGTGATTCTCGCCGCGGTGGACCGGATCGCCTACGTGTGTGCTTCGAGGCACGCCGGCGGTCCCAGCGTCACCGCCAGCTTCGACCAGATCGACTTCCGCTCACCGATCCAGATCGGAGAGATCGTGACCCTGAATGCCTCGATCAACACGGTCGGGCGGACGTCGGTCGAGGTGGGAGTTCGGGTGACGGCGGAGGACGTCCAGGGCGGCGATCGACGGCACACCAACTCCTGCTACGTGACGATGGTGGCGATCGACGGAGAGGGACATCCGGTAGAGGTTCCGCGGCTGATGCTGGAGACCGAAGACGAGCTCCGGCGTTACCAGGACGCCGAGGAACGGAGGAAGGCGAGGATGCTGCTGGCCCGGTCGCAGGCGGCACGGCAGGTCTGACCGGGCGCCCGGGTTACCGGACTGTCAGAGCACCATCAGCGACAGCCCCCAGAATACGGCAGCCGCGGCGCACATCGCGGCGCTCTGCGCGATGATCTGCTTCGGCGGCATCTTCGCCAGGACTCCCAGGAATACGCCGACCAGCAGCGCTGCTCCGAGCAGGATCGGTAGAATCTTCATCTTGTC